>Ga0206863_1061_pt1 | contig 39017 bp, 32 predicted proteins | sample Alteio_BWOrgCont_41_FD_152634 | JGI IMG/M metagenome (GOLD analysis project Ga0206863, IMG submission 152634) | Enriched cells from forest soil in Barre Woods Harvard Forest LTER site, Petersham, Massachusetts, United States -... | ecosystem: Environmental > Terrestrial > Soil > Temperate forest >...
CATCCGGAATTTTCCATTCTTGTGGGTCCGGAACATTTATTAGCTGAGGCACTTCTTCTCGGCGCGCACGGTGGCGTCCCCGGCGGAGCCAATATCTTTCCCACGCTTCCGGTGCGCCTGTATCAGGCCTTTCTCGATGGAAATCGCGAAGAGATGCAGAAGCTGCAAGCGCAGATGGTAAGCATCGGTGCGCCTATATGGACCGTCGACGAAACAGAGCCAGGCTATCTGCACAGATTAAAATGTGCGTTGTCATTGTTGGGGCTTTGCAGCGGGCTTCCGACATGGCCCTATCAGCCATCTACAGAGGAAGAAAGAAAACAAATCGCGGAACATCTTAAGAAATACGGAATCCTGCCTGCATAATGGTCTGTTCCTTCCATCCAGTAGCAGCAATAGAATGGCTGGTGGTTCCAGCCTGGAGTGAGTTATATGTCGACACAATCACAATCTCCCATTTATCTGGTTGCCAGTGGCGATCTTCGGCCTTCCGCAAATCAACTCTGCTGGCCGGCGCAGAAAAGTTTTGAAGATGCTCTGATGAAGGCCGTCAACTCTCTTGGGCGAGAGGTCATTCGTGCGCATCCCTTCAATCCATCGAAGCAGCACGGTTTCATCGACAGCCAGCGTTACGGAATGGAGGTCTTCGCGAACATTCCGAAAGATGCTCCGCTCATCGTAGCCGAGGCCGTGTGGCAATATACGCACCATGTGCTTGCAGGTTTGACGCATCACAAAGGGCCGATCCTGACCGTTGCCAACTGGAGCGGACAATGGCCTGGGCTGGTGGGTCTGCTCAATCTGAACGCCTCTCTAACGAAAGCCGGAGTGCGTTATAGCAGCCTGTGGAGTGTAGATTTTCAAGACAACTTCTTTCTCGACAAATTGAAAAACTGGTTGCAACAAGGATCTTTCGATCACGATCTTTCCCACGTTAGATCCTTTCAGCCTGATTTCATCTCCGCTTCCGCGCGCTCTGTCGGTTCTGCTGTTGCAGAACACATTCTTCAGCGCAAAGCCATCCTGGGTGTCTTCGACGAAGGTTGCATGGGCATGTACAACGCAATCGTTCCCGATGAACTGACGCACCCCATGGGAATCTTCAAAGAGCGTCTAAGCCAGTCGAGTTTGTATTACGAGGTGACGCAGACGTCTGACGATGAAGCAGAAGCGGTCTATGCATGGCTCGTCGAAAATGGGATGCACTTCGATCTTGGCTTCGACGAAGAAACGCATCTGACGAAAAAGCAAGTCCTTCTGCAGTGCAAGCTTTACATCAGCGCCCTAAGGATCGCGGATGACTTTGGCTGCGATGCAATTGGCATTCAATACCAGCAGGGATTGAAAGATCTTTTGCCCGCATCCGATCTTGTCGAAGGGCTTCTCAACAATGTAGATCGTCCGCCGGTCAAGGACCGCAGCGGCAGCCGCGTGATTTTTGAAGGCGCTGCATTGCCGCACTTCAATGAGGTGGATGAGTGCGCTGGAATTGATGCCTTGATCACCAATCGCATCTGGACGACACTCGGCATGGCGCCCGAGACGACGCTGCACGATCTTCGCTACGGGGAAGATTATGACGGCGAATTCGTCTGGGTCCTTGAAATTTCAGGAGCAGCTCCACCCGCCCATTTCGCTGACGGCTATCGCAGCTCCGTCAGCCAAAGACAGCCGCCAATGTATTTTCGTCTCGGCGGTGGAAGCCTGAAGGGAATCAGCAAGCCCGGCGAAATTGTGTGGAGCAGGATCTACGTCGAGCAGGGAAAATTGAAAGCCGATCTGGGCCGCGCGCGGGCAGTCGAGTTGCCGAAAGAAGAAGTGGAGCGCCGCTGGAGCATCACCACATCTCAATGGCCCATGATGAACCTGGTTTTATCGGGAATAACACGCGATCAGATGATGGCGCGTCATAAAGCGAATCACATCCAGGTCGCCTACGCCAAAGATGCGCAACAGGCCGACACAGCCCTCGCAGCCAAGTGCTCCTGCTTCCATGCTCTCGGTATCGATGTTTCCCTGTGTGGAACAACATCGGTATGAGTGAAGCGCTCTCACGCCCAGCCAAACTCGAACCGGGAGCACCACTCGTAACAACCGATATGTACCGGTGGGTAGTCGTCCTTTTTCTTTGGCTGGTCTGCTTCTTCAGTTATGCCGACCGGCAGGCATTCTTCTCGGTTTTTCCTCTGCTGCAAAAAGAGATGGATCTCACCACGGTGCAGCTGGGCCTTTTAGGTTCTTCCTTCGCCGTGGTGTATGGATTGAGCGGACCGTTCGCGGGATTTGTCGTCGATAGAATTCGCCGCAAGACTGCGATTCTCGGCGGACTGCAGGTGTGGAGCATCATCTGTGTGCTGTCGGCACTTTCGCGCAGCTTCTTCCAGCTTCTAATTTTCCGCGCTTCCGAGGGTCTCGGCGAAGCTATCTATTATCCCGCCGCTCTCTCAATGGTCAGCGACTATCACGGCAAGCGCACCCGTTCGCGGGCCATGGGAATTTTGCAGACCAGCGTCTACGCGGGCACCGTGGGAGGCGGATATTGGGCCGGCGCCATCGCGCAACGGCACGGTTGGAGAGTAGCGATTCTTGTATTTGGCGGACTCGGTTGTCTGCTGGGCCTGGGTCTCATTCGCTTACTGCGAGAACCGGTGCGAGGCAGCGCGGACCGGGAATACGGCACAGGCCAACTGAACGGTCCATCCGTCCCACACACCGCGCCTCTTTCACTCCGCGCCATCCGCTCTGTTCTCGCGATCAAGTCTTTGCTGATGTTGATGGCGGTCTTCGCCTGCGCTAATTTCGTGGCGATGGTGCTTCTCGCCTGGATGCCGACGTATCTCTATTCACGTTTCCATCTGAGTCTGGGGATGGCAGCTTTCGATGCAGCAGTCTATCCGCAGGTGGCCAGCATGGCGGGCTCTGTATGTGGTGGGTATCTGGCAGATAAATTTGCCGCGCGTAATCGTCGCGGACGCATGCTGGTGCAATGTGCCGGAGTCATGGCAGGCGCGCCCTTTGTCATTCTCTGCGGACTCAGCGGCTCGTTGATGCTGGTGAAACTCGCGCTGATTTGCTGGGGATTTTTCAAGGGCATCTATGATTCGAATATCTTTGCGTCCGCGTTTGATGTAGTTCCTGCGGAGAGCAGAGGAACTGTAAGCGGGTCCATGAATTGCGTAGGGTGGTTGCTGGGTGGGGGCATCGCGCCCGTGCTGATTGGCGCTCTTGCGCTACGCATGTCACTCGGCAGCGCGATTGCTCTATCTTCTATGGTTTACTGCCTGGCCGGTATCTTGCTTGTTGTGACCATGCTGTGTTTCTTAGACGGGGATATCAACCAGCTCCAATCAGGAAAGAAAATTGCGGCATAGAATCCGAGACACTGAGAGTGACGAGGCCATAAACGCCGACCACACCGATGGCTTGCATGTGGCATCGCTTCATCGCACTTCGTGAACGCTCAGCCGCAGAACATCTCTCACAATGTACTGCGCGCGATACATTGCGGACATGCGGATCGGAACTCTGCTCGCAATCGTTGCACTCGCCGTTCCTATCGCGCACCTTCACGCGCAACAAGCCCTCCCCTCAGGCCCCAACGGATTTACCTTCACCGGCGAATGGGATTGCAAAGGCCAATTTATAAACGGCAAGCCCCACCATTCGCACTATTCCGCAGAGCCTGTTCTCGGCGGAGCATGGCTTCAGCTTTCCGAAAAAGATATCGACCCGCCTGGCTACCTCAGCAACTATCTCATCCGCTTCGATCCCGCGCAGAAGCTCTACGTTGACGAAGACATGAACAACTTCGGCTACGCGCGCTACACCAGCCCAGGCTGGCAGGATGCAAAGCTCATCTTTACCGGCACGGAGTCGCATTACGCACAGCCGCTGCCGGAAAACCGTTTCGTCTACACCATCACCGGACCAAAATCCTTCGACGTTTCATGGGAGTCCCGCCGGAGCAAGGACGCCGATTTCAAATCGTCCGACACGATTCACTGCGAGCAGGCAGCGGACACAACTTCAGGCGACTATTTCCAGACTCAGCTCACAGCCGGGCAAAAAATCAACAACGTCTTCTCGCGCACCATTGCATTTCACGCCGAAGGCATGGACGATACTGTCCGCCGCGTCAGTGGAACCGCATATTACGAGGTAGCTGACCCGTCGCCCGAGCACACGAAATTCAACGGCACCGTGCTTTACGATGGCCATCCACAGCAGGTTGACTCTGGCGAGTACCACGACCACGGCCAGACATTTTGCATGAAAGAGCATTGCGTGCCTGTCAACGATGCAAGCGGCCCGCTCTTCAATCCTCTGCTCTGGGGAACGCCTCCCGCGCAACTCGCTCCCGGCACGACGTGGCAGGTAGAGATCAAGCAGCCCTGGGAACTGGGACCTGCTGCTACGCAGACCATCACTGTTGTCAGCCTCGATCCCGCCAATCACGAGATCACACTCAAACGCGAAGGCTCAGGCGACGGCTGGTATGACAGCGAGCGCAAGCAGGTTCAGGTAAAGAAAGATGGCAAGGACTATACGGCTGACGTCACGCCGGGAACATCGCGCTGGACCGGCTACACTACGTTCCATCAGGGCATCGTCAAGAATGATGAACTGCTTGTCGAGCGCGATGTGACGTTAAGCGCCGCCGATTTCCCCAAAACAACAGCCAAGGAGCGGCAATACATCCTGCTGAATGCCGCTCCCTAAGCCCAGGCGAAGCCGAAGTAAGACTACGATGTCGAAGTCGAAACAAGAGACGCTCTAGTAGGTCTTGTCCGGGTCTTTGAACAGGAACAGGTAAACAGCTCCTCCCACCACGCCTCCCAGGATCGGAGCCACCCAGAAGAGCCACAATTGCTGCAGGGGCCACCAGTATCCAGCAAAAATCGCCGGTCCAGTGCTGCGTGCAGGGTTTACGGAGGTATTCGTAACCGGAATGCTGATTAGGTGGATTAACGTCAACGCCAGGCCGATAGCGATCGGTGCAAACCCAGCAGGAACGCCGCGCTTGTCTGTCGCTCCCATAATTACCCAGAGAAAGAAGAAGGTCAGCACAAACTCCGCCACAAAGCAGGCCAGCAGCGAATAGCCAGCCGGTGAGTGCGTGCCGTAGCCATTGGAAGCAAAGCTGCTCGTTCCCGCATTGAAGGTTGGGTTGCCGGTCACGATGATGTAGAGCACCCCGGCTGCGGCAATACCACCAAGCACCTGGGCAATCACGTATGCAGGCAAGTCTTTTACAGGAAAGCGCTTGCCAACCACCAGCCCGCAGGAAATGGCCGGGTTGAGATGGCAACCGGAAATATGGCCGATGGCGAAGGCCATCGTCAAAACTGTTAAACCAAAGGCAAATGCTACGCCGAGAAAGCCAATTCCCAGTTCGGGATAGGCTGCCGAGATTAAAGCTGATCCACACCCACCAAATACCAGCCAGAAAGTACCAATGAACTCCGCAACCGCACGCCCAACCAGAGACACCTTCATAGACGAATCCCTCCCCTTGTGTACGCCAACCGCCCTTTTGAGTTCTGAATACCGTCCAAAACGCTAGCACAGAAGCACTTACGAAAGCGAAACAATTTCCTCGAAATTCGATGGTGCTAGCCCTGCTTTTCAGGAGGACTTCTCTAAATGTATGAAATGGATGAGCTTATGGGAGGATGCAAGCGTCTTACTCCACCACGACTTCCTCAACGCCCTTGCCCCCGCTGGTAAGCGCGATAGCCGCAGCCAGAATCAAGCCTCCGCCAACCCACGCCAGCGGCCCCAGCCGTTCACCCAACAGCTTCACGCCAAGAATCGAACCGAGAGCCGGTTCAATATTCAAAAACACACCCGCTCGCGACGCCGGAACCCGGTGAATGCCAATGTTCCAAAGCAGCATCGCCGTAGCATTGCACAATAGACCGCTCGCGGCCAGCGCCAGCCACGCTTTGACGCTGATGCCATGCACCGGCGGCAATCCATCCCTGAACACCACCCAGACCGCCAGCATCGCCGTCCCGCTCAACAGCCCGTAGGCAGTCACAGCCATTGGCGAATGCCCCTGCATCAGGTGCTTGTTCAGCAAAACCCATGCCAGGGCGATCATCAGCGATACCACGATCAACAGATCCCCGGCCAGGCTCGGCCCGCGTCCGGAGGCGGCCCGATGCCCACCGCCCAGCACAATCATGGACACGCCAGCCGTCGAACCAGCCAGCGCCAACCAGCCGGTCCAGTCCAGCCGTTCATGAGTAAAGATCGATGCGCCCACGGCAAGAATCACCGGCATCGTCCCCACCATAAGTGCCGCATGGCTGACCGTCGTAAGCGAAAGTCCCCAGAACTGAAGCAGATACTGCACCGGAATGCCAAGAAACGAAGCCACCAGCAGCAGCGACCAATCGCGCCGCGAAAACCCCGGCCACTTCAGCAAAAATAAGAGTGGAGGGCAGGCAAACAAAAACCGGTAAAGCACCATATGCCCGACTGACATCTCAGCCAGCGCAATCTTGCCGAAGAAGAACCCAGTGCCCCACAAACATCCAGCCAGCGCACAAGCGCCATACCCAAGCAACGCGCGAGTAGGCATCTTCACGGAACTGGCTGCAATGGAAGGCATATATATCCACTCTGGCACAAGCGATAAAATCGCGCTCTCCGATTCATGTGAACGAAGCAATTTCTTCCCTGAAGCGAGAAATAGTAAGGACAACCGGTGCGCCTGCGAGCATTCTTCGGCCGTCCTTGTCCCCACTCCTAAAAATTGTCATTCCCACGGTAGCGAAGCGAAGCGGAGGAACCTGCAGTTTCTTAGCAAGGCAGCCGCGAGCTCAGCCCTCGCAAAGTCTAGCCAAAAAACACAAGCCCGGCGCGAAGCCGGGCTTGGCGCCGAAGGCGCGGCTGCCTTGATGGCAAATCACCAGATCGCGCAGCGGCTGGCTGGAGCCATGGGCGCTCCCGTCTTGCAGCCAAAGGCCTTCTGGAATTCCGGCAGGTTCACGACCACGCCATTCACGCGGAACTCTTCCGGCGAGTGCGGATCGGTCTGCACTCGCAGGCGCAGATCTTCCGGACGGTTGTTCTGGCACCAGCCCTGCCCATACGCCACAAAGAACTGCTGTTCTGGAGTCAGTCCGCCGTATTCCGCATCGCCTTTTTTCGCAAGGTCCGTGCCTGCCTTCTGCGCGCGATCAAGATAGGCAAGGAAAGCCAGCTTCAATCCGCCCAGATCGGCAATATTTTCGCCCAGCGTCAGCTTGCCGTTCACATGCAGGTCATCGACGGCGACAAAGCCGTCGTACTCCTTCACCACGCAGTCGGCGCGCTCAGTGAACTTCTTCTCATCGGTCGGAGTCCACCATTCTTTCAGATTGCCCTCCGCATCGAACTGCCGCCCTTCATCGTCAAAGCCGTGTGTCAACTCGTGGCCAATCACGCCACCCGCGTCGCCATAGTTGACCGCATCATTCTGCTTCGCATCGAAATATGGCGGCTGCAGGATGCCGGCGGGGAAGTTGATGTCATTCATCTGCGGGTTGTAATACGCGTTCACCGTCGGCGGAGTCATCCCCCATTCACCGCGATCGACCGGCTTGCCAATCTTATTGATCTGTCGGTGCTCTTCAAATGAGGCCGCTCGCTCAACGTTGCCCAGCGCATCGCCGCGCACAACGTTGAGGCTCGAATAATCGCGCCACTTGTCGGGATAGCCAATCTTGTTGGCGACCGCATGCAGTTTTTCCTTGGCACGCGTCTTCGTCTCAGGACTCATCCAGTCGAGCTGATCGAGATCGCGTCCCATCGCCGCCTCAATGTCGTGCGTCAACTCCTGCGTGCGCTGCTTGTCCTGCGGGCTGAAGCGTTCCGCAACATAGACCTGTCCCAAAGCCTCGCCCAGCGCACGATCGGTCGACCGGACACAGCGCTTCCAGCGGGCCTGCTGTTCCGGCTGGCCCTCCAGGATCTTGCCGTAGAAGTTGAACGATTCGTCATCGAGCGCCTGCGGAAGCGCCGTTCCCTGCGTCTGCCGTATCGCTGCCCAGCGTAGATACGTTTTCAGCGAGTCCAGATCGCTCGTCGCCAGCACCTGATTCAAGCCGGTAAAGAAGCCCGGCACCGCAACATTGAGTGAAGAAACCTGTGGAGTGTCCAACGTGCGCAGGTAGCTCGTAAACGCAAAGTTTGGAGCGGTGCCTTCGAACTTCTCCAGCGTCATCTTGTGATACAGGGCCTGGGGGTCGCGCCGTTCCACGTTGGTCAACGAGCCCTTCGCAAGCTCGGTTTCGATCTTCAGAACGGTATCCGCATCTTTCGCGGCCTGCGCATGCGGCTCGCCCAGCAGTTCAAACGTACGGGCGATGTGATCCTTGTATTGCTCGCGCAGCTTGACTGACTTTTCATCCGTGCGGTCGTAGTAGCCTTTTTCCGGCAGCCCCAGCTCTGACTGGTCGAACTCGGCAATCTGCTGGGTGGCGTCTTTGTAGTCCTGATCCGAGCTGAAACCGAAGAAAGTGCCTATACCGATCCCGTCCAGATACGCCGCCAGCTCCGGCAGGCCATCTTTCGATTTGAGCGCATCAATACGATCAAGTGTCGGCTGCAGGGGCTTGAGCCCGGCCTGGTTCACGGCATTCGAGTCCACGCAGGTCCCGTAATAGTCGCCGATCTTCTGCTCGTTCGCCGTGCGCCCCGCGCCCCCGGCAGCTGCTTTCTCCAGAATGGCCTTCAGTATCAGCCGGTTCTGATCTTCCAGCTCCGTCCCGCGGCCATAGGACGATTCGTCCGACGGAATTGGGTTCTGTTTCAGCCACCCTCCGCAGGCGTATTGGTAGAAGTTCGTGCACGGATCGACGCTCGCATCGATCAACTTTGGATCGAGCGCTTTCAGATTCTTTTGTGTTTCAGGAGTATCCTGCGCTGTAGCGATCAATGGAAGCGCGAGGGAACCGGCAAGTATCAGGCCGGAGAAGAGTGACGTTCTGGAAAAGTTCATGCAAGCCTCAAAAATTACCGCTGGCGAAAGCAAGACGGGCAATCTAGCGTTATCACAAACATACGTGTCCGGGAAGCCAATCGTTTCATTTTGTAGGAAAATAGTGACCATGGGCTTGAGAATGATGGTGAACGTGCCCATCCGGATGCTTCTGGCGTTCTCAGCGGTCCTATGTCTGCCGCTTTGTGCATTCGGCGAGCAGAAAAATGATCCCGGTCCCAAGGCCGACGTGCGCGTTCCCGTCGAGCCCCTCGGATACGTCGCTCCAAGCTCCTTTTATCTCACCTCGCGTCTTTCTTCCACGTCGCTCGACTTCATCGACAAGGATCACCTGCTCTTCACCTTCCGCCTGCCGGGTCTCATGACCCGTATCCCCGATGATCCGCCTACGGATGAGGATCAGATGATACGGGCGGCCGTGATCGCATTACCCAGCGGGAATATCTTGTCGAAGACGGATTGGCGCATGCATGATCGCTGGCGTTATCTCTGGCATATCGGTCATGGCAGGTTCCTCGTACGGCAGCGCAACACCCTGTTCCTCACGGACGACACACTCGAGCTCCGTCCCTATCTCAACACTGATTTTCCTATCCAGGCCGTGCAGCTCTCACCCGATCACAGTTTGATCGTGGTCCAAACGGAAGGGAAGAAACAGAACGAGACACTCGCCAGCACCGTAGGCGTTCTCGGAGACCCGCCGCCTGAAACAAAACCCGTTCATGTCTTCGTTCTGCAAACCGAAACACGCGCGATGATCGCCCGTTCCGAAGCGCTGAATCCTATCGCGCTGCCCATGATGGGCGAAGGATATCTGCAGGCTCTGTCAACCAAGCAGAACAAATGGATGATCCGCTACTCGTCCTTTAAGGGAGCAGAGCCGCGCTCGCTGACTGAAATTGAATCCTCATGTCATCCAACCGAAGAGGCCGTCGCCAGCGATGTCACGCTGGTCATGGCCTGCCCACGTTCCAGCAACGACCACATCGTGACCGCCGTCGGTCTCGATGGCAAGACCCTCTGGCAGCAGCATTGGGAGAGCCGCTACATCTGGCCCACCTTTCAACTGGCGCATGATGGAAGCCGTTTCGCCTACAGCTCGCTGCAGGTAAATCATCCGGTCGGCACCATGGACCCGATCGATGAAACCACGATTGTGAATCAGATGGTAGGCGTCTTTGACACCAAAACAGGTCAGCTGCGTCTGGTGAAAAACGCATCGCCCATCCTGAGCGCGGGGCAGAACTACGCGCTCTCCCCGGATGGTTCGAGATTTGCGATCCTGCGCGATGGCGCCATCGAAGTCTACGATCTACCGCCAGCTTCCGAAGCCGCTCCAACTACAGGCGCAACCACCGGAAAACACTAGAACCTAGCCTCTACAAGGTTGTCATCCTGAACGTAGTGAAGGATCTGCTTTTCGTCGAGCAGTGGCAAGCCTCTCGGCTTCGAGATGGGTCGTCGCCCGCACTGCAAACAGCTAAAGCTTGAAAAGCTCCCGCAGCCTTCGCGTCTGCGCGCGACTTACTGGAATTTCCGTCTGCTTCTTGTCATCCATGCGCAGCTGATAGCTGCTCTTGAACCACGGCACGACTTCTTTAATGTGATTGATATTCACAACAAAAGAGCGATGCGCCCGCCAGAAGATCGACGGATCGAGCAGCTCGAGCAATTCTTCCAGCGTCCGGCATTTCGATTGCCCTTCGAGCGTAGGCGTCACCACCGAAATCACGCCTTCGTCGATCGAGGCAAAGCAGATATCTTTCTGATCGACGAGCAGCAGACGGCTCTGTGCCTGCAGAATGATCTTTCCGCTATGGCGCTGCGGCTGCTGTTGCTGCTCGATGAGCTTGAGTAACGCTCCGATGCGAATGTCGCCGCTGAGGTCGCCATGACTGCGGCCATGCGAACCGGAAGAAGAATTCTCTTCCTGGGCATGAACCTCCTGCAGCCGCAACCGGGCGCGTTCCAGCGCCTGCAGCACGCGAGCGCGGTCAAACGGCTTCAGCAGGTAGTCAATTGCATTCACATCGAATGCCTTGACGGCATACTGATCGAAGGCCGTGGCAAAAATAATCTGCGGAAGATGCTCTCCGTCGTTGTGTTCGAGCAACTTCTTAAGCACGGCAAATCCATCGAGACCGGGCATCTGCACGTCGAGGAAGACAACGTCCGGCTGGTGCGTGCGAATCAGATCGACAGCTTCAATGCCATTGGTTCCCTGCGCCAGCACTTCCACATTGCCCGTGGTATCCAGCAGATACTTCAGCTCCTCGCGAGCGAGTTGTTCATCATCGATGATGAGCGCTGTCATTGCCATGATGCCAAACTACAAGTATAGGAAGTCGCGGAAACTGCGGTCAAACTTGGAGATCTCGAAAAGCTTGCTTCGGCCATGCAAAATCTTTACCAAAGCCGGAAATTGCAGGGAGTTTGCTCGGTCTCCTGATCCACAAGAATAGTCAGCGCGATGCCAGCCGTTCTTTCACTTGAGCAGAGAGAATCCGCACCTGCTCTTGGGTGATGCGAGCCTCGCCATCCAGAACCACCAATAGGCGTCCGTCTCCGGCATCTTTGAATTCGGCATTCTGGATCGTGACATAACCCTGTACCGCCGGAGGAAGGTTTGCACTCAGATTCGTGCCCTTCTGCAACGCGGAGAGCATGGCGCTTTGAATTTTTTCGCGTATCGTTTGGCCGAGCACCCCCGAGCGCAGTAGTTCGCCGAGAGAACCGTCCGCCTGAATCTGCCCTAGTTCCGGGACCAGTTGTAATCCTGTGCCGTCTTCAGCAACTGCCGGGGTGAGCTTGATCTGGACCTGAGCGTCGCCTCCGATCAACTTCTTGGCTGCCTGTTTGCCCAGCACCTTGACGCACCCCCAACGCTCATAGTGCAGCTGAATCACGGCCAGACTTGCGGGATCGGCGGGAGTGAGCGTGGCGTTCTGAATCGTCATGCGCTCTCCGCAGCGGTCATCCTTATCCATCTGGGAGCTCAGCAGGTCAGTCAAGTTGCGCTGCAGATCGGAGAGATCGCCAGTGAGCTCAAGATTCAATGTCAGCGGATTGCGGTCCTTTGACGAAAGGGTGAGGATCGCCGAGGCGGTAATCGCGATGGGCTGACCTTTGACATCAAGCGGTATCTTTACGGGTGGAATCTTGAAGACAGTGTTCTGGGCGCTTGCGCCAAGTGACGAGATTCCTATGGCAACAATCATAGTGAGCGCGGCGGCGCCACGCCATCTGCATGCTGTCGAAGCGTGTCGGTGGACGAACCGGCCGAAGGCTACGAAGTATAAAAATCCAACGAAAGAACAGAATGCGGAGAGAAATCGAGACGGGCAGAGCCATGAATTCTTCAACGATGACTTCAGCAGAACCTCCCGGAGACCCATTCCATCGTGCTTCGATGGTTCAGTTCCGTTTCCTTATTAGACGAACTTGCGGCAATAGAGGTTTAGCGTTCGAGTTAGCAACCACTGGCTTCCGAATCGTCGCCAATTTGGAAGGAATTCATGTGGCCGTGTAGTCGCGAATAGAGGACAAGTGCTCTCTCCGATCCTGACCGGCTGAATACGATGTATTTGGGGAACCGTCTCGATCTTCTGTGGATTCAGACTGACCCACGGCCGAGATTTTTAGCTGTGAAAAGCGTGCAGCCGGGCTGGCCGATTGTCCGAGGCAAGATCGTGTCCGCAGTGCACGCAGTAGAGATCGGTGATGCGCACGCTGCGATAGCACTTTCCGCAGGAAGCAGAGACCTGATAGGCGCACTGCGGGCAGAAGTGGTATTCACTTTGTACGCGCGTGCTGCAGGCAGGGCAGAGAGAGATGATCGGCTGCCGCAGCAGAAAATAAAGCACAGCGCCAATCCCTCCCGGCATGACCAGGCAAACAATCATCCAGATGCGCGCACTCATGCCGCGCCGTGGCGAATCCTTGCTGACATACCCCACCATAAGCATGTAAAGCGACGCCAGCGCGCCCCAGGAGAGCGCGAAGTAGAGGCGCATTCCTATCGGTGCAGGCGGGTGGCGATGCTCTTGAGGAAAGACCACCCAGAACAAATACTGCATGACAACAAACGTGAGCACGGCAGCCGCAACTGACCAACGCGGGATAAGCCTTAACTCACTGGAAAAAGTCGCGGCCTCTTCTTCTTGACTGGGGTAATTCGTCGCCATCGCGTTTTAGCGCCTTCCGCGTGGCATGTGCTGCTGGCTGCGTAAGCCTACAATAAGTGCGCTGAGGACCGTAGAAAACAGCAGCGCGCTCAACACCATCACCATGCTGTGCAATTCAAACAAGTCGCCGCCGGCAAGAAAATCCTCCACGCTGCTCCAGATAGCTGGTGTCAGCAGCATGCCAAGCACCGTTACCGTCAGCGCTACGATCGCCGCACTCCGGCGATTTCGACGTTTCTGCTCGCGCAGTTCATGCGCCGCTTCCATTACGGCGCGGCGTGTACGCTGCACGACCAGCATGTCGGCATTGGCATTCATGCCCGCCAGCATTTCGATGATTTGGGGATCTGAGATCTGTGTGACTGGTGGCTGGCTGGAAGTATGAGTCAGGGGCCTGTTCACAATGCCTCCTGTTGCGTCATTGCTTCAAGCCGCGGCTTCAGTGAAGCCAGCCCGCGATACAGCCGCGATTTCACCGTCGAGAGCGGTGACGTGGTTACCTGTGCAATCTCATCGAGCGAAAGCTCTTCATGGAAGCGCAAAACAAGAACTTCGCGATGCAGCGGATCGAGCGTCAAAAGCAGCTTCGCCACAAGCTGGCTGTTCTCATAGCCCTGGTACAGATCGAAAGGATTGGGACCATTACTTGGGACTTCGAAGGCGCGGTCATCTTCGCCGTTTTCGCACAATTCTTCCAGGCTCACCATCGTCCGCTTGCGCCGCATATCGATCACAAGGTTGCGGGCAATCGTAAAGAGCCATGTATCGAAGCGGGCATTACCATTGTATTGCGCGCCGCGCAGCAGCACGCGCATCCATGTTTCCTGGAAGAGATCTTCAGCCTGCTCGCGATTTCCCGTGAGATAAAGCAGGTATCGCAACAGCCGATGCTGATACTGCACAATCAGCTCATCCAGCAGGCCCGCATCATGGCGCTTCAGGCCCTGTGCGATCAGGACATTTTCCTGTCGCGACTGTGTCGTGAGTGTGAGAGAGGCTGTGCTCATTCCATGTTTAGAGACGGGACTTTCGTTGCCAAAGACTCTCTTCAGAAGAAAATTTTGTACTTTTTCGACAGGGCTCATGGGTCTAATCCTGATAAATTTCGACAGCGGATGAGTGCCACGAGGCGCAGTTTGGGGAGCGATCCGCTAACACTCTTATTATCCAGCACATATCCAGCGGACAGCAAGCGATACACTGGATAGGATGGAAGTCCTTTATGGCTTGCACCCGGTTGAAGAAGCATTACGCGCCGGCAGCCGCCAATTCGACCACGTTTGCGTCGCCCGTGAGCGGCATGACCAGCGCCTGCAGCGCATCATCGACATCTGCCGCGAAACCGGCGTCCGTCTGCGCTTTGAGCCGCGCGATCACCTGACCAAGCTGGCGAAAACGGCAGGCCATCAGGGCGTCGTGGCCGTCGTCCGCGAAAAGGCGCTCCTCGAACTCGAAGACCTGCTCGACGGACCCGAGCCGCGCCTGCTCCTCGCACTCGACGGCGTCGAAGACCCGCAAAATCTCGGAGCGCTCCTACGCACCGCCGATGGTGCAGGCGCCGACGGTGTCATCCTCACCGAGCGCCGCTCCGCTCCCCTGAGTCCCGTGGCCGTCAAAGCATCCGCCGGAGCAGCCGAGCACGTCCCCATCGCCCGTGTCGTAAACCTCAGCCGCGCTCTCGAACAGCTCAAGGAGCGAAATTTGTGGTGCGTCGGACTCGACGAACGTGGCACGATGTCTTACGACCAGTTCGATTTCACGTCTAACTGTGTATTGGTGCTGGGCCGCGAAGGCGCCGGTTTGCACGATCTGGTGCGGCGGCATTGCGATCACCTGCTCAGCATCCCGATGGCGGGCAAAGTGGCATCGCTCAATGTATCGGTTGCCGGTGCGGTCGTCCTCTATGAGGCAGCGCGGCAGAGACGCGCAGCGCAGACGCAACCGAAAGCACCGGCCATAGCCAAAAAGAAAGCGCAAAAAGGTTTAGGTTCATGACAGTAGTAAGGCCGCTTCTCGCGGCAGTGGTATGCAGTGCTGTAGCCTTCGCGCAACAGACCCCACCGCAAAGTCAGTCTCAAGAGAGTCAGCCTCCCACGACCCATGGGAAAGTTCTCTTCTCACGCTCCGCAGAGGATGCAAAGACGGACGACGCGAGGCAGTCCGACGCCCAACCGGAAAAGTCGCAGGCGGCAGCCGTAAAGGTCAGCGATGCCGAACGATCAGCCCTTGTCTTCACCGCTTACGATCTCGATGTCCACCTGATGCTTCAGCAGCAGGCCATCGCCGTCATGGCGCACGTCACCGTTCGCAATGACAGCGACCAGCCCCTGGCCCACCTGCCCATCCAGCTCTCTTCTTCCCTGAAATTCGAATCCATCAGCTCCGCCGGACAAAAGCTCCCCTTTACCCAGCAGATTATCAACAGCGATGCCGACCACACCGGCCAGCTACGCGAGGCAGTCGTCGTTTTGCCTACACCGCTCGCGCCAAAGGCCGAATCGACGCTCGAAATCGCCTACAGCGGAGAGATCCCGCCTTCAACCAAGCGCCTCGACCAGATCGGCACGCCCGTTGACCTGGCGCAGCAATCCGATTGGGACCAGATCTCCGTGGACTTCACCGGCCTGCGCGGCTTTGGCGACGTCGTCTGGTATCCCGTATCTTCCGTGCCCCAGGCCTTGGGTGAAGGTGCAAAGCTCTTCAACGAAATCGGACGCCAGAAGCTTCGCCAGCAAAATGCGCAAGCCACCGTGCGCGTCACCGCCGAATATATTGGCGCCGCTCCGAACGCGGCCGCGATCGACGGTCATTTTGTTCCCGTTCCAGCTCCTACAGTCACGCCGACGGCGTCCTTCCCCGGCGTCGTAACCTTCTCGCTGCCTGCGCAACGCCTCGGCTTCGGAACGCTCAACCTGTTTCTTGCTCCGCGCATCGCTCATGAAGCAAACGGCGTGCGCGTTCTCGCTGCCGATTTCGACGAGCCCAACGTTCAGGGTTACTCAACGGCGGCAACCATGGTCCAGCCGCTCATCGAGCAGTGGTTAGGCAACAAGCCGAAAGAGCCGCTGACCATCTTCGACCTGCCCGACAAGCATGACGCCGCCTTCGAGCAGGGAGCAGTGACCGTCACCGGCTTCCAGTCACTGGAGCCGCAGGAGCTGGCCAATATCCTGAGCCACAGCATGACGCATGCCTATTTTCAGTCGCCGCGTGAATGGCTGAACGAAGGTGTGGCCAACTTTATCGGCACTCTCTGGGTCGAGCAGACCAAGGGCCGTGAATTTGCGCTCGAGCATCTCGAAGCGACGCGCGGAGCCCTCGCCGTGGGCGAGCCCTCAAGTCCTGGAGAGAGTGCAGGCCAGTCCCTCATCGACGCAGCCGACGCCGTCTACTACCGTAGCAAAGCTACCTACGTGCTCTGGATGCTGCGTGACCTCGCTGGGGACAAGGCTCTCTCCGCAGCACTGCACGCGTACGATCCCGCGCAGGACACCACCCCCGAATATTTTGAACATCTGGTCGAGCAAGCCAGCAGCAAGGATTTGAAATGGTTCTTCGACGACTGGGTCTATCACGATAAGGGCCTGCCCGATCTTTCCATCGCCGGCATCTATCCCACGGCGTCAGCGCAGGCCGGTCAGTATCTGGTAGCCATCGACCTCGCCAACGACGGCTACGCCGGGGCGGAAGTGCCAGTCACGGTGCGCTCGCAGGCGACGAAGCAAACCGTGCGCGTACAAATTCCGGCACGCTCCAAGGTCACGCGCCGCCTCCTGGTCCAGGGACTGCCGACTGAGATCATCGTGAATGACGGCGTCGTACCCGAGCTGCAGGCTAGCGTACACCGCCGCGACATCACCATGATCGATGGCGCAAAGTAGGATTTCCGAAAAAAAGAGAATTGTCGATCAGAAAAGACTAGAGCCGTCATCCTGATCCTGACTCTGAGTGCAACGAAGAGGAAGGGGAAGGATCTGCTTTTCTCCCGCCGGCAACCAACGACTCCAACAACCTCCATCGTCGATACCGGCAGGGAAAAACAGATCCTTTCCCCACGAGTTCCACTACAGCCCGCTCAATTCGCGTTGAGTGAAGCCATATCGATCACAAAGCGATAACGCACATCGCTCTTCAGCACGCGCTCATAGGCCTCATTGACCTTCTGAATCGGAATCAGCTCAATATCGCTGGTGACATTGTGTTTGCCGCAGAAATCGAGCATCTCCTGCGTCTCCTCAATGCCTCCGATGGCAGAACCCGCAAGGCTGCGTCGTCCGAGAATCAGAGCGAACGACGCGACCTCATTCGGCTTTTCCGGAGCGCCCACGACCACCATCGAGCCATCGACCTTCAACAGGCTGAGATACTGATTCCAATCCATGTCACCGGAGACAGTATTGATAATGAGGTCGAAGTTGCGCTCCAGCTTCTTGAAGGTTTCCGGATCGGAAGTCGCATAGAAGTGATCCGCTCCCAGGCGCTCGCCATCTGCCTGCTTGCGCAGCGATTGGCTCAGCACCGTGACCTCGGCGCCAAGAGCATGCGCGAGCTTCACGCCCATGTGTCCCAGTCCACCCAGGCCGACGATGGCAACCTTTTTGCCAGGGCCGGCGTTCCAGTGCTTCAGCGGGGAGTAAAGCGTGATGCCCGCGCAGAGCAGCGGTGCCGACGCGTCGAGCGGAAGATTGTCCGGCATGCGGAGAACAAAGCTCTCATCGGCGACGATCTTGTCGGAATAACCGCCCATCGTCGGTACGCCGTCCTTGTCCTTTGCGTTGTAGGTCCACACCGCCCCTACCGCGCAATACTGCTCCAGTCCTTCTTTGCATTGCTCGCATTTGCGGCAGGAATCGACCATGCAGCCAATACCTGCCTTGTCGCCAACCTTGAATTTCGTGACCTTGCTACCCACCGCCGTCACGACTCCGGCGACCTCATGTCCCGGAACCATGGGGAAGATGGAGCCGCCCCACTCATCGCGGGCCTGATGGATATCGGAGTGGCAGATGCCACAGAATTTGATGTCGATCGCCACATCTTGCTCGCGCAGTTCACGGCGCTCAAAGGAATAAGGCGCCAGTGGAGCTTTGGCGGTAGCAGCAGCATAACCTTTAGCATTCGGCATGTTTGTTTGTTCCTTTCCAGATAAATATTTCAAGTGCTTCACGCACGATAAGTACGGGTTCTCAAGCAGAGAGCCATGGGATCAACCCGCCCACAGAAATAAGTGTGCCAGCAATTCCTTTCCGGACGGTAGCTTGATTCTGCGAAATGATTGTCCGATCCTGCAAAGCCTGGAGTCGAAAACCGGCAGAAGCGATCAAATCAATAGATAATTGCGTAAGAGCAAAATATAGCTAAAGCATGAAAAATACATTACAAAGTCACTCTCTGACTTCGAATAATTTTGAATCGCAGCGAAAAGAACTCGCATCGGTGCTTGCACAATTCACCAGCTCGGATGGGCCTCAGAAGACGGAGATTCCTTTTCTTACGCTCTATCGCTGGAATACTCCCACCGCAGCAGCCTGTGGAGTCTATGAGCCATCGCTCACCCTGGTAGCACAAGGATCGAAACGCGCTCGCCTTGGCGGCGAAACCTATGTATACGATCAGACGCATTTTCTGGTCACATCCGTCGATTTGCCGGTGATGACGCAGGTAACCGGCGCAACCAAAGAAACGCCGTATCTCTGCCTTTGTTTCAAGATTGATCTACGCCGGTTAAGTGAGTTGATGACTGAGGCCGAACGAGCCGAGCGGGAGACGATTCCCGAAGGCCGAGGCATATTCGTCGGCCAGCTGAGCACGCCCTTGCTCGATGCGGCTTTACGCCTCGTGCATCTCCTGGAGACGCCGCAGGACATCCCCGTGCTCGCGCCTCTCATTGAGCGCGAAATCCTCTACCGGCTTTTGCAAAGCGACCAGGGCATGCGCCTGCGGCATATCGCCAGGCGGGAGAGCCAGTCGCATCAGATTGCGAAGGCGATTGACTGGCTGAAAATGAACTATGCCAAGCCATTGCGCATTGAGGAACTGGCCCGCCGCGTCAGCATGAGTCCTTCCTCGCTGCATCATCACTTCAAGGCGATCACCGCCATGAGTCCGCTGCAATACCAGAAGCAGTTCCGCCTGCAGGAAGCGCGCCGCCTCATGTTGACGGAGATGCTAGACGCGGCATCGGCAGGCCATCAGGTGGGCTATGAGAGTCCATCGCACTTCAGCCGGGAATACTGCCGTTTATACGGCGCGCCACCGCTGCGCGATATTGTAAGGCTGCAAAATGGCGAACAGACAAAAGGAGAGTTTGAACAACAACTCTGACTAGCCCTGTACGGAGATGCCGGAGAATGAGAGGATGACCAGTCCCCGGACCGGCTGGCCGAAGAAGCGGGCTGGCTCAAAGATGCTGAATAGCAGCTGATTCTCAACCTGTGAGCGCGTGCGCGGATCGTTCGGACCCGAAACGATGTGATAGTCATAGACCCGGCCGCTGCCGTTCACATAGGCCTCTACCACAACAGGATTATCGCGCTCCCCGATCTGAGACGTGGTTGCCCCCCAGATTCGAATAGAGAAAGTGCGGACTGGAAGCGTTGCCCAGAGGCTCATCGCCCGCCGACGCTTGCTCCGGCGCGGCTACGGCGCCGACCAGCAGGCCAACCGTTCCGATCAATAGAATCGCGCTCGCAAAACCTGCCGAGGCCTGCAGCAGGAAAGGAGCGACGGTGTTCTGCCAGCGCACCTGCCAGCGGGCCAGATTTTGCTTCGTTGAGTGGGTTTTCTCCTGCGAAATGGCCACGCGCAGCCGCAGCGCCAGATCAGCCGGAGCCTTCGCTGGTCCCAGGTCCGCGAGCATATGCTGCGCACTGCGCCAGCGCTCGAACTCTGCGGAGCACTTACGGCAGGATTCCAGATGCGCCGCTACTTTCTGCATCGCAACTCCGGTAATGGCACCATCCAGATAATCCGAAAACTGAGAACGAACGCCGCTGCATTTGCTCATTGGGCCTCCTTTGCGCAGGCAACAGCAGACAAAGGTCGCCGCGCGGCCCCTGCGGGGCGCTTCGCGGCAGCTTCAGCAAACGGGGCAAGGCGCGCTTTGATCTGGGCGCGGCCGCGCATCAGGCGCGACTTAACAGTTCCAAGGTTCAGTTTGAGGATTTCAGCAATCTCGTCGTACGCCAGACCTTCAATATCGCGAAGGATCAGAACAATCCGGAATGGCTCGGCGATTTCGCGCAACTCAGCTTCCACCCGCGCGCGGATTTCCGCATGCGCAGCCATGTCGAATGGCGACTCATGCTCATCGATCAGGGTGTCCTTGATGCAGAGCGCCTGGCCGTCTGCCGAATGGCCTGTTTCGGCCTCGATCGTCACTTCCTGACGGCAATGGCGCGACCACCAGCGGCGCTGATTGGAAGCCTCATGCAGCGCAATGCGGTACATCCAGGTGCGCAGGCTCGATTCCCCATGGAAACCGGAGATGCCGCGGAAGACTTTAATGAAGACATCCTGCGTCACATCGGCCGCGTCCGCTGGGTTCTGCAGGGTGCGCGCGATGACGCTATAGATGGGTTGATGATAGGTCGCAATCAGCCACGAAAACGCCTCTTCGGAGCCTGCTTTCAGCTCCGCCACAATGTCGGCCTCTTCGGGCCTGACCGCGATAACACCTGCCAGATTTCCCACTACAGTTCCTGCTTGCACCTCGGGATATCCTCCTACAGTAACAAATCCACAGGGAGTCTGGCATCTCCCATGCGCCAGAGCGAACGACTGAAGATATCAGCGGCTCATCGGAGACTGTATTCAGTTCGTACGATTCTGCCGCCGGCGGCCGAGTGTCTCGCTCACTCTACCTGCTTAGACACCGGCAAGAGGGCTTTTAGTTCCTGAAAATCGTCTTCAATCGCACAACGTCATTCTGAGGAGCCCCGCGACGAAGAATCCAGCAGGTGCGTCGGAGAGCAGGACTGCTTCAGCTTTCTCACAAAAACGCGGGTTTTGCGGGTGCACGAAAACGGGTGCCCCATCCTTTGCGCAGCAAAGGGTGGGAAAGCAGGAACCCAACCCGGAAAGCTCTTATATTTTCGCGAAGCGAAAGTAAGGAACCTAACCCTTAGCCGCGTCGATCGTAGGCAATTCCATCTGCTCCGAATCCACAAATGGCTCAAAATGAGCCCGGCAACGCGCCTCGTACACTCCCGCAGCACCCACCATGACCAGTTCCTGGCTGCCGCCAAGGCGCTGGGTATGGATCGCCGGAGCACCGCACTTCATGCAGACCGCCGAGAGCTTCATCACCTCGTCCGCTACAGCCATCAAGTCGGGAATCGGCTGGAATGGCTCTCCGGCAAACGTGGTATCCAGCCCCGCAATCAGAACCCGCTTGCCCAGATGGACCAGTTCGAGCGCCAGGTGCACCAGTCCTTCGTCCAGAAACTGCGCCTCATCGACACCGATGACTTCCACTTCGTCAATCTGTGCGAAAAGCGCCTCCCGCAGCCTGTCTACATTGGCCACAACACACGCATCATGCGTCTGCGCGCTGTGCGAGGCGATGGCCGTCTTGTGATAGCGAAGATCGATATCCGGCTTGAAGCAGATGACGCGCTGCTTCGCGATTTTGGCCCGCTTCAGCCGCCGGATCAGCTCTTCCGATTTTCCGGAGAACATCGGCCCGGTGATCACTTCAATGCGTCCCGGTTGGCCAGACTCGATGAATGACGACATCAGCTCACCGCCTTATGAATCGCCAGCAGCGTCTCCAGCAGCGGCCGCAGGTATTTCAAGTCGAGAGCATTGGCTCCATCCGATTTCGCCTCGGCCGGGTTGTCATGCACTTCAAGGAAGATCCCATCCACGCCCGCAGCCACGGCGGCGCGCGTCAGCACGGGAATAAACTCAGGCTGCCCGCCGGAAACGCCATTCGCCGCCGAGGGCGTCTGCACCGAGTGCGTCCCGTCAAAAACAACGGGAGCAAGTTTGCGCATCACCGGCAGGGAACGCATATCCACGACCAGATTGTTGTAGCCGAAGCTGGCCCCGCGCTCCGTGAGGAAGACACGGCTGTTTCCCGTGGTGGCAATCTTCTCGACGGTATGCTTCATATCCCAGGGCGCGACAAACTGGCCCTTTTTCACATTGATGGCGCGCCCCGTCTTGCCCGCGGCCAGCAGCAGATCGGTCTGGCGGCACAGAAAGGCCGGGATCTGCAGCACATCGGCGCCTTCTGCCGCAATTTCGCATTGTGACGGCTCGTGCACATCGGTCAGCACCGGCAATCCGGTCGATTCGGCCAGCCGCCGCAGAATGGCCGTGCCTTCTTTCAGGCCCGGTCCGCGAAAGCTGGTCACCGAGGTGCGGTTGGCCTTGTCATATGAGGCCTTGAAAATATAGGGGATGCCGAGATCGGCGGTAACACGCTGGATGGCGTCCGCCATTTTGCGCACATGTGCTTCGTTTTCGATCACACACGGACCGGCAATAAGAAACAGCTCTCCCGAGCCGACATGGACGCTGCCTACTTCAAATTCGTGACTCACATCTCTAATTGAATCATAAGAAAAGGCCTGCTGGTGAGAGCAGGCCTTTTCGTTGGTTTAAGGAGTGGTTCTAGCTGCCAGCGGGCGCCGAGGGCGATGTAGACTGCGTCGAGTGGTTGCCGTGCGGAATCGCTGCGGCGCAGGTTGGCTGTCCGGCAGCCAGATACGGCGAATTCTGGTTTGCCGTCAGTGTGCCCGTATTCGGGTTCAGTTCCAGGCCAGAGACCGTGTTGTCGATGAAGTTGGCAGTGTAGATGAAGCGTCCCAGCGCCGGTTCAATCAGCACGCAGGACGGGCCTGCACCGGTCGCATAGGACGTGGCTCCGGCAACTGCTGACGGAGTACCTGTGGACTGGTTGATAGCGAAGGCCGAGATGTCAGCTGCGTTGTAGTTGGCAACGTAGATGTACTGTCCGCGCGGGTCCACCGTAACGGCAACCGGGAAGGTGTCCGTTTTCACCGGAGGATTCAGGCTCGGGTTCAGAATGCCCGTCGAGAGAATCGTGTAGGTGATCAGCTGGTTCTGACGGCTGTCCGTTACATAAAGGAAGCGGCTCGTCGGATCGCTGGCAATGGCCGAGGGTGCGGTGCCGGTCGGATATTTGGTCACATTGGACAACACGCCGGAGCTTACATTGAAAGCATCGACTTCGCCCAGCGTATTTACGCCGGTCGGAAGGGCATTCTGGGCCGCGACAAAGACCGAGTTGCCATTGGCCAGCACATTCACGCCGGTCGGGGTAAAGCCCACAGGCACATACGTCGTTGTTTGCGTGGCGTTATTGGCGTCGATATATGTCTGCGTAACCGGTGTGCAGTTGCCGCCGCCAAGGCTGCCCGATGTGGGATCAACTGGATAGACTACGAGATCGCCCGGACCGGGGTTGGCAGAGCTGTAGACAGGGCCGCCTGGGGTTTCGGGCGAAAAGAAGTCAACCACGTAGAGAAACGTTCCCGCTGCGTTGATGGCCACCGCGACCGGCTCGGCACCGGGAGTGTTGCAGGTCTGCTGCGGATAAAGCTTGCCGTCCGTGCCGATAGCGAACTGGACGATGCTGTTGTCATCGTGATTGAGTACGAAAAGATTGTTGCCGTTTGGCGAAGTGACTGCTGCGACCGGATTTCTGCCCCCCGAAGGATAAGGGGAGTCCGGGATCTGCGTCAGGGCGCCAGACTCGGAGTCGACCCGGTAGACGCTGATCTGTCCGGGATTGTTCTTCGAGGCGGTAACGAAAACATAGTCGACCGTATTGCTGGGACTGCAAGACGTGAGACCGAGGCCTATTCCAAAAGATGCTGCGGTGGCCAGAAGCACCCGGCCGGATTTCCTCAACTTCATGCGCTTCCTTCATCCTGGCCAGTGCGGCACAGGCTTCGTGTGTAAGGGATTGCTCCCGCTTGCATTGTAAAAGCTTGCGCCGCTTTCGGCTACATTTGGAGCGGCTTCTCCTTGGCAATGCGGCCCGCTTTCCTGCTGCGGGCCGCATTGCGGGAGGGTTTTACTGGCTCCTGGTTAAGTGGTGCGTCCGCTGACTGCGCACCAGGTTGGATTGCCTACCGTATTAAATGTCGAGCCTCGGCGCAGCAATGTCAGGTTGCCGGAATTCGGATCGAGAATGCGTCCGGTGATCTGGCTGTCATTGAAGCTCGTCGTGTAAATGTACTGGTTCGATGGGTCTTCGAAGATGCAATTCACTCCGGAGCCCGAGCCGAATGGTTCCCCGGCGATATGCAGCAGCGTACCGTTGGTCGGGTCAATCGTCCATCCGGTGATCTGGCTGATCGGATTCACGATACCGGTCGTCGGCCCCGCGTTGACAACGAAGAGATACGTTCCCTTGCTGTCGACCACCAGCGAAATCGGCCTGGACGCAGTCGAATCGTTGTTCACCGTCCCGTTCGTGAGCGCCTGCAGTGAGCCGTTGGTGCCTGCTGTGAAGGGCAGAATCGCCCCTGAGCAGTTTGGCGGGATCTGCCCCGAGCCCGTGGGGCAGTTCTGCCCGGAATCAAGAATGTAAATGTACTTGCTGCCGGACAGGGCCGACGCCTGTGCCGTACTGATGGCTGTCATGTTCGTGGCTCCTGTCGACAGCGGCGCATTCTGCGTCGTAGTCAACTGGCCATTGGTCGCATTCAGCGCGTAAGGGAAGACCGTCTGTTCATCGGCGTTCGTAGCGCTGCCGGCATCCGCTGTGAAGATAAAGCCCGAAGCGACAGTGAAATCAACCGGGGCGCAGCCGACAGGGAAGTACGTCAACTGCGTTCCATTGCTGTTCTGCGTCTGTTGATTCGTGATCACCGCCAGGCGTCCCGTATTTGGGTCGATGCTGAACGCGGTAATGTCGCCCGTTGGATAGAAGCCGTTCGGTCCTTGGCAGGGATGCTGCGCGTCCTGCTTTGCAACAGGGGTCACCGCGCCATTCGTAACCGGCGCGTAGGTATCGAGCGCGAAGAGGAATTTTCCCGTCGAATCGGGAAGAATACGAATTGTATTTGTGCCCTGGCTAGTGTAACTCGCCTGGAAGGCCAGCGTACCGCTGCCGCCGATGCTGAAGAGGGAGATATTGGCGCCGGTATAGGTAATATTGCCGCCGCCGTCTACCTGCTCTGCTCCTTCATTCAGGACATACAGGTAACGCCCGCCGCTGAGGACGAAGATGCGAATGGGGTTGGTGCCGCCGGAGCCGAAGGGCGAGCCGGGTGCATTTGTCAGGGCGCCGGTCTCGTCGCTTTCCTTATACGAACCGATCTGGTTGAACTGGGATCCAACGGTGAAAACAAATGCTTCCGTGAAGTCTTGCCGGCACGAGGTGGCTCCGAACACAAACACAAGGGACACTACCGCAGCCAAAGAAATCTGGCCAATTTTTCTAAACTTCATGCGCTTCCTTCATCCTGGCCATGGGAGGCGCAGGCAACTAGGTCGGGATATTGCTCCCGTCTGCATTGTAAAACAGGCAAAGCATTCAAAGTACAGCGATCAAATCACAGTTCTCCGGGTGCAGGGCTCGAGTCTCCCGTCCAGGAGTAAAAAAAGCTGTCAATGCGTGCTGTTCTTCAGACTTTTACGCGCGTCGACTGTGAGCGTGTGAAGAACAAAAAAAGTTCCTACGATTTGAGACCTGATCCCTGTGCTGTGCCCCATGTCTCGATTCTCGAGACATGGGGCCATCCTGCGATTCTACCCTGTCTTCTTCTACCACACGCGGCAACTGCTCTCCGGCATCATCGGCTGGCCTTTGTGGCAGCCGAAGGCCTTGCCGAATTCGTCGAAGTTCTGCACCACGCCGTTTACGCGGAACATTCCCGGCGAGTGCGGATCGACCTTCGCCGACACGCGCTGCGCCTGATCGGTGCGATTTTCACACCAGACCTGCGCAAACGAGATGAAGAACCGCTGCTGTGCCGTGTAGCCGTCGATCTTGGTGGCGGGGCTCTTGTGTTCCTCGGCCAGCGTACTCATCAGCGCCTGGTATGCGATGTGAATGCCGCCGTTGTCAGCCGTATTCTCGCCGAGCGTCAGCTTGCCATTCAGCTTCGTTCCGGCAACCGGCTCGAAGCCGCCATACTCCTTCACTTCGCAATCGGTGCGTTGGTCGAATTCTTTCTTGTCCGTCGCAGTCCACCAGTCCTTCACATTGCCCTTGGCGTCATACTTGCTGCCTTCATCGTCGAAGCCATGTGTCATTTCGTGCCCGATGACCACGCCAATCCCGCCGAAGTTCACCGCGGGGTCCTTCGAGTTGTCGAAGAATGGCGGCTGCAGAATGCCGGCAGGGAAGTTGATGTCGTTCATGCTCGGGTCGTAGTACGCATTCACCGTGGGAGGCGTCATGCCCCATTCCTTTTCATCGACCGGCTTGCCAATGTGATTGATCTCCCAATCCCACTCGAATGCGGCGCTCCGACGCAGGTTGCCCACCAGGTCGTCACGCTTTACCTCAAGCTTCGAGTAGTCGCGCCAGTTTTCCGGATAGCCGATCTTCTGGCGGAAGGCCTCCAGCTTGACCTCGGCCTGTTTCTTGGTGTCTTCGCTCATCCACGGCAACGATTGGATATCCTCACCCAGCGCCTTCTCGAGCGCTGCCACCAGCTTCTCCATGTTGTCCTTGGCGGAAGGCGGGAAGTTCTGCTTCACCCAGTCCTGGCCCACAGCTTCGCCCAGCGCGCGGTCGGTAAGCGCCGTGCAGCGCTTCCAGCGGGCTGTTTGCTCTACCTGTCCTTGTAGGGTCTTCTGGAAGAAGTTGAAATTGGCGTCGGAGAAGTTGCTCGATAGCCATGGCGCAGCGGTGTTCACGGCGTGGAAGCGCAGATAGCTCTTGATGCTGTCCAGGCTCTGATCGGAGATCACCTGGTTCAATGTCTTGAAATACTCCGGCGTCGCCACATTCAGCGTGTCGAAATGCGGAGAGCGCAACTCACCGATGTAAGTCTGCCAATCAAAATCAGGCGCGAGCGTATTCAGTTCGGTGACCTTCATGACGTGATACACGTTATCGGGATTGCGCAGCTCCACGCGCGGCAGCGAGCCCTTCGCCAGCGCCGTCTCGATGTCGATCACGCTCTTGGCTTCCGCTGCTGCCTTGTCATCGGAATCGCCGACGAGCTTGAAGATCTCGACGACATAGTCGCGATACTGCTCGCGAATCTTCGTCATACGCTCATCATTGTCCAGGTAATAATCGCGATCCGGAAGCGAAAGTCCGCCCTGCGTCGTAACCGCAATTTGCTGCGTAGAATCCTTCTGGTCCTGTTCGACGCCAAAGCCCATGAACGCTCTCACGCCCGCCTGAAATTGCAGGTGCCCTAAGAGCATGCCGATCTGTTTCTTGTCCGTGATGCCGTCAATGTGCGCCAGCACCGGTAGAACAGGCTTATCGCCCAGCTGATTCACCGCATCTGTGTTCATGCAGGCGGCAAAAAAGTCGCCGTACTGGTGCTGTAGCGGCGTTTTGGGCGCATCGGCTGCCTGTTTCAGGTCTACATACAGCAGATAGCGATTGCGCTCGCTCAGTTCGTTGAAGCGTCCCCAGCGCGTCTGGTCGCCCGGAATGGGATTCGCTTTCCGCCAGTTCCCGCAGGCGTACGCAAAGAAATCGCTGCAGGGATCGGCCGTCTTGTCGATCGCGGAGACGTCGAAGCTGTGCAGCGCTTTCGGTTCAACAGGAGCGGCGCTGGAAGGCTGGTCCGCCGCCGCGAAAGCAGCAGGCGTTTCAGCAGAGTGTTGCGCGATGGCGAAACCGGTGCACAACAGGAGCACCGAAGCAATACGGATAGATTGCATACGTTCCTCAACATGAGGGGAGCACCTCTGCGTTCGTGATATGGTGCTCGCCCGAAATGGCACAAGGCGAACTATGTGCTCGCTCATGAAAGTAGCACGCGGAGGGATCAATGGTCAGCTAAGAAGCTGCCAGGCGAGTGGATGGCAAAGAGCATGCCTCCATCGACTCTGGTGATGAGTCAATGGAGGTGTCATCCTGACCTGAGTGAAAACGAAGGGAAGGATCTGCTTTTTCTTCAATTTGCCGCCGGGTCCAGCGATCCCTTTAAAAAATCTTCAGATGAATCGTCAGATATTTCTTCGGATTCTGGCGCACGGCGGTGATCAGATTGTTCGTATTCTGAATCATCTCGTCCGTGTGGTTGTAAAGATCCTTGTTGCGCATCAATGCCCCGATCGTTCCTTCGCCGCTGTCCACGCGATTCAGAATGGAATCGAGCTTGGTCACCGTGTCATTCAACTTATCCGCAAATTTCGGGTCTTTGGCCAGAACACCGATCGAGCCTTTGCCGGCATTGATGTCTTTCAATAACGAGTTCAGGTTCGCCGTCGCCTCGCGGAAGTTGTTGTACACCGCGTCATCTTTGATCAGCTTGCCGATCGTCCCGTTTCCGCTGTCGATCTGGGTGGCGACATCCTCCAGCTTGCCGACCGTTGCGTTGGCGCGGTTATAAAGCGTGTCATCGGCAATGAGCTTGCCGATCGATCCCTTGCCATTGCCCACCTGGTCGACCAGTCCCTGAATCTCATTCAATGTGGCGACGGCCCGGTTATACAGATTGGGATCATTGATCAGCTTGCCGATCGATCCCTTCCCGCTGTTCAGCGCGTCCACCAGGTTGTCGACCTTCGCCAGAATGGTGTTCAGCTGCTCAATCGTCCCCTGGCTGGACTTGATCACGTCGCTCAGGTTCGGCGTCTCCGTGGTCTGCAGTTCAGAGTTATCCTGAATCGGTCCTCCGGTCGCAAACTTGCTGTTGATGTCAACGACCGTATCGCCCAGAACGCCGATCGTCTCAAGGCTTGTTTTGGAATCCATGTGCAGCGCGGGTGTGTACTTTTTGCCGATGTGCATCGTCACTTCGACAGGCGTGAGCTTGCGCTCAGGCACAATGCGGACGCTTTTCACGGTTCCGATCGTCACCCCTTCGAGATTGACCGGAGCGCCCACCTTCAGGCCCGCCGAATTCTCAAAAAAGGAGCGGACGGTAATCTTTCCCGCTAAAAAGCCGCCCGTGTTGCCTGACATCAGGAATACGAGAGCGGTAAGCGCGGACAGTGCCACCAGCACCAGCACGCCGACTTTAAGTTGGGACCACTGAACTTCCTGCTGGCTCGGCACAGACCCCCTCGTTTAGCCCATGGAATCAAATCAACATTCGCTGCGACTTGAGAATATCAAACATGGCATGGATATCGTGGTTTTCGTTTGGATGACCGGAAACCGCAAGCCGTTGCAAAACGATACAGCTCTCAATCTTACTGGCCATTTTCAAGTTGGACCGAGGCCATCGCCAGCGTCGCCGTATGGCTGATCGAAAGTGAGACATGCGCCACGCCCAGCCTTTTGGCGAATTCGAGCGCCCGTCCCGTCAGGTGCAGCGTGGGGCGATGACCCGGCAGCCGCTTCACCTCCAGTTCCTTCCACGTGACCCCGTGCTGGATTCCCGTTCCCAGAGCCTTGGCTCCAGCCTCCTTCGCCGCAAAGCGTGCGGCAAAGCTCTCGGCAAAGTTCTTCTTCCGCCGGCAATACACAATCTCCTCGGCAGTAAAAATCTTCTCGAGAAAACGGTCTCCATAGCGGGCAATCGAATGAGCCACCCGCTCAATTTCCACAATGTCGATTCCTGTCCCTACCAGCATGAGCAGTTTTTTCCTGAAAGGAAGGTAGCACAGCTCCCAGCCCAGGTTACGGAAACGTACCAAAGAGTGGGGAAGTAACGATGAAGATTCCGCCCTCCTGGTCCGATCATGTAGATGTGGTGAATATAGAAGAACTCGTAGATTGGGATCTAAGGTTGACGGCGACCTGCCCCGAAGATCCGCAGCGCGTGATGCGCTTTTTGACTGGCGCCGTCCTGAGCTGTGGCGGATGGGTTCTGTCCCGCAGCATGGCTGGCTCCGATACCGTCGAAATAAGCTTCGAGTTTGCCCGCGCCGTGAGCCTCGAAATTTATAGCGTCCTGATCGCCGCCGGCCTCGAGCTAAGCCGCGACGCGCACATGAGCTTGACCGAGCTGTACCAGTGCACCAGGAACCTGATGCCAGCCAAAGCCTTTGATGTAGCCCGCGTGCGCCTGCTCGTGCTCACCGCCCCCCTCGATCAAAAGGACCGTACCGGCACGCACTCCTCCGCCGAACTGGCGTAATCTCCTGCGCCATTGATTTTTAGAGAGAAGCTGTCATCCTGACCCTGAGTGAAGCGAAGGGGAAGGATCTGCCTTAGACGTTAGGGTGCCAATTCTGACGCTATCATCCTGAGTGCAGCGAAGGATCTGCTTTTTCTGTGAGGAGGAGCACGAAAAATGGGTGCCCCATTCTTCGCGAAGCGAAGGGTGGGAAAGCAAAAAACCAACCCAGCCGAAAAGCTGGGATCATCTTTTTGCACAGCAACAATAGAAAGAGTTGTCATCCTGAGTGAAGCGAAGGATCTGCTTTTTCCGTTTTGGACACGAACGTAGAACAACCTCACCCAGCCTCTACCAGCCCATACCTTCGCTGCCAGGCCTCGCGAAGCCGCACACGAACAATTTTCTTCTCGGTCTCCGTACCCTCAGTATCCGGATTCTCAACAAACCGGGCCGACTCCTTCTTAGCCAGCTCCAGCAGCGCACGATCCCGCACAAGATTCGCCACGCGAAAATCCGGCAACCCGGCCTGCCGCGTCCCGAAAAACTCTCCCGGCCCGCGCAGCTGCAGATCAAGCTCCGCCAGCTCAAACCCATTCTGCGTGCGCACCATCGCCGCCAGCCGCTCTTCAGCTCCTTCTGACACCTTGCCGCCCGTCATCAGAATGCAATATGACTTCGCCGCCCCACGCCCCACGCGCCCGCGTAGCTGATGCATCTGAGCCAGCCCAAACCGCTCCGCATGCTCGATTACCATCACCGTCGCATTCGGAACATCCACGCCCACTTCAATCACGGTGGTCGCAATCAGCACATCGATCTCTCCGCGCTGAAAGCGCCGCATGACGACTTCTTTCTCATCCGAATCAAGCCGTCCATGCAGCAACCCCAGCCGCAGTCCGGCAAGACTGCCCGCGCGCAGCGCCTCATACATATCCGTCGCTGCCTTGAGCGAAGGCTTCTCAAACAACGACTGCGTCTTCGCCTTCTTTCCAGACTTTTTCATTGGCTCCGGCTCAGCCTCAGGCGGAGCAAAATCCAGCTCCGGCTGATCGTCCTTCGCGCCCTCAATCACCGGATAGACAACATACGCCTGATGCCCGCGCCCAATCTGTTCGCGCACGAACTTCCAAACCTCATCCGCGCGCTCATCGGAAACCTGCCGCGTCACAATCGGCGTCCGCCCAGGCGGCAATTCATCGAGCACGCTCAAATCCAGATCGCCATACAGCGAAAGCGCCAGCGTCCGCGGAATCGGCGTCGCCGTCATCACCAGCACATCCGGCTCGGCATCACTCGGCTTCTTCATCAGGCGAAATCGCTGCAGCACGCCAAACCGATGCTGCTCATCCACAACAATCAGCCCCAGCTTATCGAACTCCACTTTTTCTTCGATCAGCGCATGTGTGCCGATCACCACATCCGCCTCGCCCTGAAAAATCCGGCTGCGGTTCAGCTTCTTGACCGCCTCATCGAGCGACCCCGTCAGCAGCACAATCCTGTACCGCTTCGACGACCGCTCCAGCAGCTTCTTCGCCGCCAGATAATGCTGCGTCGCCAGAATCTCCGTTGGAGCCATCAGCGCAGCCTGGTAGCCGTTCTCAATCGCCACCAGCATCGCCTGCAGCGCGACAATTGTCTTGCCCGAACCCACATCGCCCTGCAGCAGCCGCCGCATCGGTGAAGGCCTTCGCATATCCGCAACAATCTCGCCCAGCGCATTCTTCTGCGCCGTCGTCGGATGGAAAGGAAGAATCTCGCGAATCGCCTCGCGCACCTTTTCGCTTGTCTCAAAGCCGATACCAGCACGCTCCTTGAAGCGCCGCCGCTTCAACTCAAGCCCGAGTTCCAGATAAAACAGCTCTTCAAAGATCAGCCGCCGGTGCGCAGCCGTCGCCGACGCCTGCAACTGCGTCATCGGTGTGCCCGCCGGCGGAAAATGCACGCTGCGCAACGCCTCTTCGCGGCACGGCAGCGCAAGCCGTTCAATCAGCGCCTTCGGCAGCGTCTCCGGAACATGCCCCTCAAGCTCCTGCAATAGGTTGTAGACAATGCGCCGCAGCCAGCGCGACGTAAGCTTATTGCCGCCCAGCGATTCATACACCGGCACAATGCGCCCTACTTCAAGTAACTCCGATTCGTCATCGCCCGCCGGAAGCACCTCAACCTGCGGCTGAATCATCTTGAAGCCGCGCCCCGAGCGCGATGGCTCGACCTTGCCGTAAACAGCCAGCATCTGCCCCGTCTGAAACTTGTCCTTCAGATACGTCCCGTGGAACCACATGCACTTGAGCGAAGAAATACCCTGCCCCACGGTCATCTCGAAGATGGGCATCGAGCGCGTGCGCAGCAGAACTGTCCCGCGCACCTCGCCGATCACGCTCGCCATCTCGCCCGGCTTCAGCTCGCTTAGCGGCATCGGATGCAGCCGATCTTCATAGCGAAACGGCAGGTGATAAAGCAAATCTTCGACCGTTGAAATCTCCTTGGCCGCAAGCGAGTTTGCGATATTCGGCCCAATGCCCTTAACAAATTGAACGTGTGTATCCAGCCCCAGCACAAACCGATCCTAGCATTGCATGCAGGCATTGCATGCAGCAGCCGCGCTTCGCGCCATCCGTGCCTCTGCCATCTGCATAACCTGCCCGCGCCGCTCCCGCTGGTCGCTAAAGCAGTTCCCCGCCCTGGGTGGTGAAAAGTTTTTCTTGGCGCCCTTAGCGTCTTGGCGGTAGATTTCTGCCCGCGAGCAGCATCTGCTTGGGCTCGAATGACTCCGTGAAGAGTTTTCCTCAGCGAACCTCCGCGCACCCTCAGCGTCCTCAGCGGTGAAAGAGACGCACAGCGTCCTCGCCACAGAACCAGCCCCTGCTACACTGTCCCCATCCCACCAATGGAGAAGGCATGCCCGCAGTCGTAGAACTGGACCGCATCTCCAAGTCCTATGAAAAAAAAGTAGCCGTCCGCGAATTAAGCCTGCGCATTGAAGCAGGCACCATGTTCGGCCTGCTCGGCCCCAACGGCTCAGGCAAAACATCGAGCATCCGCATGATGGTCGGCATCACCATGCCCGACTCCGGCAGCGTAAACCTGCTCGGCAAGCCCTTCGCTCGCGAAAGCCTCAAACAGGTCGGCTACCTGCCCGAAGAGCGCGGCCTCTACAAAAAGATGAAGGTGCTGGACCAGCTCATCTTCATGGGCGAGCTGCGCGGACTCGACAAGGGCACCGCCGGCCGCCGCGCCCACAACTGGTGCGAGCGCCTCCAGATCCTCGAAGCCGTCGACAAGAAAACCGAAGAGCTCTCCAAGGGCATGCAGCAGAAGATCCAGTTCATCTCCACGCTCATGCACGATCCCGAGCTCATCATCATGGACGAGCCATTCTCCGGCCTCGATCCCGTCAACGCCGTTCTCCTCCAGGACACCCTCATCGACCTCAAAAACGCAGGCAAAGCCATCCTCTTCTCCACCCATCGCATGGATCAGGTGGAAAAGCTCTGCGACGCCATCTGCCTCATCAACGCAGGTCAGGCCGTGCTCTCCGGCGGCATGCGCGAAGTTAAATCGCGCTATGAACGCGATCGTGTCGTGCTCCAGTTTGAAGGCGACAATTCTTTCCTCCAGCATCCCGCCATCGCCGAATACAAGGACTACTCTGGCCACGTCGAAATCAAGCTCAAGCCGCACGCCGACGCGCAAAGCCTTCTCCGCGAGGCCATCGAAAAGGCAAAGATCTATAAGTTTGAATTAGTGGAACCGTCGCTTGAAGAAATCTTCATCCAGACCGTAGGAGAGAAAGTCGATGCGTGACATCTGGCTCATCGCCAAGCGCGAATATCTCGAACAAATACGCGGCAAGGCCTTCAAAGTCACAACGATCCTCATCCCTGTCGTCTTCGTCTCCATCTTCAGCATCTCGTTTTTTGCCAGCAAGAACTCCGGCTCGGGCAAGCACATCACCATCGCCGCTAACGACCCCGCGCTGGCCGCTCGCGTCCGCGACCAGCTCCTCACCGACAAAGACGCCCGCATGATCGTCGACGTCATCGCACCCGCCGCGGATTCCGTCCGCCAACAACTCCTCACCGAAGTCGATGAAAAGCAGTTGGACGGCTTCCTCTGGCTGACCACCGAATCGGACGGCAGCAAAGCCAGCGCAACGTACGCCGCGCACGCATCGGGCGATTTCGCCACCACCGCGCGCCTCTCCGACGCCGTCGATCACGCCGTCGTGCAGCAGCGCCTCACCGCACACGGCATCGCCGCAGGCGATGTAGAAGCCCTCACCAGCGATGTAAAAATCCACACCGAGCAGGTCAAGAACGGCAAAGAAGTCTCGAGCAACGCCTTCGGCACCTTCTGGGCCGCCTACATCATGGCCTTTCTGCTCTCTTTCACTGTCGTCATGTATGGCATGAACGTGGGCCGCTCCGTCATTCAGGAAAAAACCTCGCGCATCTTCGAGGTCATGCTCGCCACCGTAAAGCCTGGAGACATGCTCGCCGGCAAGCTCATCGGGATCGGCGCAGTCGGCCTCTCGCAGCTGGCCATCTGGGCCATCGCCGCGGCTATTTTCTCAGGCAGCGCACTGGCCGCCAGTCTCATGTCCGGAGGCCTCAAAATACAGGTTTCCGGCGCCGAAATCGCGCTTTTTGCCATCTATTTCCTGCTGGGATACGCGCTCTACAGCGCCCTCTTTGCCGGACTCGCCGCCACCTGCGACACCGAACAGGAGCTCCAGCAATACGCCCCGCTCGCCGCCGTGCCCATCTGGCTCAGCTTCGGCATGATCACCTTCATCGTCAGCAATCCCAACTCGGCGCTGTCGGTCGCCATCTCGATGTTCCCGCCCTGCGCGCCCATTACGATGTTCCTGCGCATCGCCTCGCAGTTTCCGCCACTCTGGCAGATCGCGCTCTCGCTCGCCATCATGGCCGTCTCGGTCTACATCGTGATCTGGCTGTCCTCGCGCATCTATCGCATCGGCATCCTCATGTACGGCAAACGAGCCACCATCCCCGAAATGCTCCGCTGGCTCCGCTACAGCTGAACTGGCCGTTCAGGCACACGCGCCCTTTGGGCGCCATCCATGCTTGGTTTAGTGTTGTCATCCTGAGCGGAGCGCCGAAGGCGCGCAGTCGAAGGATCTGCTTTTCTCTGAGCAGTAGCAAGAAAAGGGGTGTCCCATCCTTCCGCGTATTTTGCGGAAGGGTGGGGAGGTAATACGCTCCCACTGCCGACGTCATCCTGAGCGCAGTCGAAAGGGTGGGAAAGCAAGAACCCATCCCAACCCGCCGTCATCCTGAGCGGAGCGTAGCGAAGCCGAAGGACCCCCACGAGCAACGCTCGTGCGAATTGGTCTTGTGAAAGCAAGACCAACCGCCCTTAGTACAATATCCGCAAGCCACATGCGAGACGATTTTTCTGAGGAAGTGAAGCGTGTTATTGCCCACAGAGCGAATCTTGTCTGCTCAAACCCGTCCTGTGGAAGCTCGACTGGTGGACCACAAGACGACCCATCAAAAGCTCTCAACATCGGGGTTGCTGCTCACATCACTGCAGCTTCGCCCGGTGGCCCTCGTTACGATTCGACGCTTACTGTCGAGCAGCGAAGATCAGCAGAGAATGGTGTCTGGCTGTGCCAGAACTGCGCGAAGCTCGTGGACAACGACGAGTCTCTCTTTCCTGGGAAGCTGCTCAGCGCATGGAAAATAGTCCGCGAACATAGCGCATTGACTTCAATCGGGCAGACTGTTCATAGCTCAGTTGAAACTGAATATCAGAGAAAGCACCGGCAGATACTGCAATGGAAAGGGCAACGAGTGATGTGGGTTAAGATGCCCACTCCGCAGCAAGCGATGACATTAGGTACGAGGCCATGGAGTTCAGTACAGCTTACCGTTCTGGACTGCACAGAGTTCTATGTAAAGATCAAGGGCGATGGTTGGGACAACTCACGCTCTATTCCGATGCGTAACATTGAAATCGGTCACGATGACAGATTCGATCTCCCGGAACTACTTGAGTACGACCGATAATTACGCCGGGTGCCCCATGTTCGCGAAGCTAACATGGGTCGAAACGACCGCCGTCGAAGACGGCGCACAAAATTCAGGTAGAAGCCCCGGGCTTCAGCCCGGGGAATAAGAATCCGGCTCGAAGAGCCGAACCTTGCTGCCGCAGGCTGGAGCGCAGTCCAAAGGACGAAGCGACCCTGTCAAGCCCCTAAACCATAAAATAACTCACAAGCAACTGAAAACAAACCACATAAAAGGTCCGTAACTTGGCAGATTATTTCGCCAAAACTGCTATCCTTGAAATAGAAGGAAAAAGCCCGCCAACTGGCGGGCCTTTTTATTTGCGCAGAAATAGGACCCCCAGTTAAGTTATTGAAAACACTAAAACGAATCTAACCCTAATAGAATCAGCGGCATAGTAGGGGATGATCCCTCGCTAAACCCTTGAAAACAAATAAAAGGGAAGCCACCCCAGGGGCAGGGGGAGGCCCCCCGGGATAGCCCCGGATAGAATCAGGAGCGTGACCCGGAAAGACTTCACCCTTCCGCAGCGGATCGCGCTGGCCATCGTGCCGCGTCTCACCGCCGCAATCCTAACCGCCATTGGCACGACGCTCCGCTTCAAGGTCATCGCCGAACCCGGAGCCATCCCGGCCACGCCCCCGGCGAAAGGAATCTTCTGCTTCTGGCACCAGTGCACTCTGCCCTGTGGATGGTACTTCCGCAAATTCCGCTGCTCCATCCTCATCAGCCGCAGCTTCGACGGCGAACTGATCGCCCGAACGCTAGGCCTGCTCGGATTCGACAGTGTGCGCGGCTCAAGCTCTCGCGGAGGCGCAGCCGGACTGCTGGCCCTGCAACAGGTCTTAGCCAAGGGATTGCCGGTTGTCTTCACCGCCGACGGTCCGCGAGGCCCCATCTACCAGACCAAGATGGGCCCGGTAAAGCTGGCGCAGATGACACAGGAAGAGATCAGCAGCTTCTACCTGCTCCCCGAGCGAGCGTGGACACTGAACTCGTGGGACCGCTTCCTGATCCCGAAGCCGTTCTCAACGGTCATCGTAAGCTGGTCACGCGCAGTAGCGCCTCCCGCCGCAGACGCCGATGCCGCAACCCTCGAAGCCAAGCGCCAGGAACTGAACGCAGCCATCGAACGAGCCAGACGAAACGCCGAACGCAATCTGTAAACCAGGAAGCGAACGAGGAACTACCTCTGCGGACCTCAGCGCAAACCCAGCGTCCTCAGCGGTGAAGGTTTTTCTTAGCGCCTTGGCGGTAGATTTCCCCCGCTAAAATCAAACCAGTGCAAGTCTCCGATTTCAACTTCCACCTCCCCGAAGAACTGATCGCCCAAAAACCGCCAGAAGACCGAGCCGGAGCGCGCATGCTCACGCTCAACCGCAAAACAGGAGCCTACGCAGACCACCACTTCCGTGAATTCCCGGAGATGCTCCGCGCAGGCGACGTTCTGGTCCTGAACAACAGCCGCGTCATTCCTGCGCGCCTTTACGCGCACCGCGCCGGATTGCATACGCAAGAGGGCCACAGGACAACCGGACGCATCCAGGTCCTGCTGACCGAGCAGATCAGTGAATGGGAATGGAAAGTCCTCGCTCGCCCAGGACGCAAAGTCTTGACAGGAGAAAAACTCACCTTCGGCGATGACCTCCTGCACGCGGAAATCACCGCCCACGGAGAATTCGGTGAGCGCACCTTGCGCTTCGATCCAGTCGCCGACTTCTACGGCGCATTGGAGCAGTTAGGCCACATGCCGCTGCCCCCCTACATCCATCGCCAGGACGAACCCACCGACCGCGATCGCTACCAGACCGTCTATGCCGACGAGCGCGGATCAGTAGCCGCACCAACCGCAGGACTGCACTTTACATCGCAAATCCTCGAAAAAATCCGCGAAAAAGGCGTCCAAATCGAATACGTAACACTGCACGTAGGACTCGGAACCTTCCAGCCCGTGCGCGTCGACAAGATCGAGGACATTCACCTACACACCGAGCGCTACACATTGCCCGCAGCCACAGCCGAAGCAGTGAACGCAGCCAAGCACGAAGGCCGCAGAGTCATTGCCGCAGGCACCACCACCGTTCGCACACTCGAACACTGCGCAAGCATCGCGCCGGATGGAAAGCTGGAGCCTCATTCCGGAGCAAAGCTGGAGCCTCATTCCGGAGCAACGAACATCTTCATCTCGCCCAGAGACGAGTCAGGATACGAATCAACCTACGAATTCCGCGTCGTCGACGCACTACTGACCAACTTCCATCTGCCGCAATCAACCCTGCTGATGCTGGTCAGCGCCTTCGCCGGACGTGAGCGTGTGCTCGCCGCCTACAAACACGCAGTCGCATCAGGCTACCGCTTCTTCTCCTATGGAGACTGCATGTTCCTCAGCTGAGTCTGTCGAACTCTGTGCTCTCCGTGTCCTCTGTGGTGAATGGCTGTGGTAAAGGTCTTTCTTAGCGCCTTGGCGGTAGATTTCGATAGACTCAACCCTGATGCCTTCCGCAACCAAGCCGCCCGTCTTCCTGCTCGATTCCATGTCCTTCATCTTCCGCGCCTACCACGCGATGCAGCGTCAGCGGCCCATGTCCACGCGCAACGGCGTGCCCACCGCGGCAACGTATGTCTTCGT
>Ga0206863_1062_pt1 | contig 38276 bp, 31 predicted proteins | sample Alteio_BWOrgCont_41_FD_152634 | JGI IMG/M metagenome (GOLD analysis project Ga0206863, IMG submission 152634) | Enriched cells from forest soil in Barre Woods Harvard Forest LTER site, Petersham, Massachusetts, United States -... | ecosystem: Environmental > Terrestrial > Soil > Temperate forest >...
AAGGAAAATCCTGAAACTATATGCCGTTTGCGTATTCCTTCCGGTGCTGAAAAGGGATACGAACACGTTACAGGGCAAATAATGCAATTAATAGAAATGATGCAAAAGTCTTCTGGCTTGAAACCAGAAAGGCTTGGAATGGCTACCCCCGGAATATCAGACCCTTTAACGCAAACCATGAAAAACTGTAATTCAGTTTGCCTGAATGGTATGCCCTTAAAGTCAGACATGGAGAAAATGCTTGGAATACCTATAGAACTTGCCAATGACGCCAATTGCTTTGCACTGGCAGAAACCCTCTATGGCATTGTGAAGGATGAACGCCCTGATGCAAAAGTAATATTCGGAGTAATTATGGGAACCGGCGTTGGGGGTGGAATTGTAATAGACAATAAGGTATGGAATGGCAAACAGGGTATTGCCGGTGAATGGGGCCATAATATGTTAGAAGAAGGTGGTGAACCTTGTTACTGTGGTAAAAATGGCTGTGTGGAAATTACGCTTTCAGGCTCTGCCCTGGAGAAATATTATAAAAAAATCAGCGGGAATACATTAACCATGAAAGAAATTGCAGAATATCATACTGAGGGAAAAGATGTATATGCAACACAAACTATAAACAGGCTGACAACCATGTTTGGTAAAGCCATTTCGACCGTGGTTAATATACTTGATCCCGATGCTATTGTAATTGGCGGTGGAGTTGGTAATATTGATGCCCTTTATACCGATGGTTTAAAGGAATTGAAGAAACATATTTTTAATAACCGGGTTGAAACAGTTCTATTAAAGCCTAAATTAGGAGATAGTGCTGGAGTTTTTGGTGCAGCAGGGTTGGTAGCAGAAAACTATTAAAGGGTAAGCCAGTTGTTTTGGAATTTACATTGCAGATAGTTCTTATCCACATGCACATATACTCCTTCTTTCAGTTTCCGGTTTATCCAATCATTAATTACTTTTTGTTGCTTATGGGCAAGTGCCGTTCCTTGTATCATTTGGTAATCATCTTGCAAATTAGCTTTATGCGGTTTTGATCTGTTCTTTAACATTACAATCCGGTATCCTCTTTTCGCGTCAGGGCTACTATATATTTCAGGATCTGAAATATCACCCGGATTCATATTTATGGTATAAGAAAGGTCTAGTTCACCCAGTTGGTTCATATCCCACTTAGTAAGGCCTGATTGTGGGTTTGTGATAAGCCCACCGTTGTATTTGGAAGATTTATCATCAGAGTATTTGGCAGCAGCATCTGAAAAAGAAATAGTATCCAATTTTATCAGTTTTTCAATGGTATCTAATTTTTCTCTGCATTTTTCCATATCTTCATCCGAAACAAGTGGAATAATGAGAATATGTCGGAGGTCAACAAGCTCACCATGCCGGTGAATTAGCTGGATAAAATGAAATCCGTATTGGGTTTCAAATACCGATGAAATTTCACCATCTTTCAGATTAAAAGCTACTTTTTCAAACTCCGGAGCAAATTCACCTTTTCTTACACCTTTATACTGGCCTCCATTTTTTGCAGAACCAGGGTCGCCACTATATAATACAGCAAGAGCAGCCATATCCTCTCCTTTTATAACTCTTTCCCTCAATTCTTCGCATTTTTCCTTTGCCACCTCCTTCTCCTCGGGTGTAAGAATGGCCATTTTAGTAATTTGCGCAACTTCTTCCTGCGCATTTACCCCGGGAATACTATCAAGGGGAATAGATTCGTAATATTTTCTTACGTCTTCCGGGCTTATGGTCAGGCCGTCTAAAACTTTACTCCGCATTTGTTGGGCCATTAACAGGTCTCTTACATCGGGCTTAAGCTCTTCTTTATATTGTTCCACCGTTTTGCCATACCATTTTTCAAATGCTTCTTTTGAGCCAAACTCATTGACATAGTAATTTATTCTTTTATCAAATTCCTGTTCTACCTGATCGTCACTTACAGTGATAGTAGTGTCTTTTTGGGCTTCAATAAGAAGAAGCTTTTCATACATCAGATCTTCAATAACCTTGCACCGTATATTGCTTGTATCCTGAACCTTTTCATTCTGATACTCCAATATCCGGTCACTTACATCCGATTGCAATATTATTTTATCGCCCACAATAGCCACTACTTTATCAATAATTTGACCTTGGGGAACTGCCGCCTGCTCTTCTTGCTGCGCATTAGTAAAACAAGGCAATATAAAAAGGACTATGAAGCAGAAAACAACGTGAAATACTTTTCTCATTAGAAGGTTTTTAGCAGGGAATTTGCAAATTTATTGAAATTGGCGGGTTACAGGGTTCTTTTTTTATCCTTAACCTTTTTTAACTCTTCTTTACTCAACCTCTTTGAATTACTTTATTGACAGTTTCCAATATTTCACTTTCCAATTCGAGGGCTCGTTTCTCTATTTTTTCAGCGTTTTCTAATAATTCACTAACGGTATTTTTATTTGCTAAACCACTTGCATTTATTTTCACATTTAGGTGGGCGCCTATTACTGCAGAACGCGCGCAAAGAGCGCCTACGCCTGCATCGCTTACTGAATTTGGATTTCCGGTTTCAGCCATGGCCTTAATAAGCTGCATAGATTCCAACGATAGTTGCATTACTTTATATGGTACTTCAATAGCTGCTATAGTAGCACTGTTTATCGCATCTTTTCTTGTTTGTTTTTCTGTGTCGGTACTTTTAGGAAGACTAAAAGCAGCCATTATAAGATTAAAGGCAGCCGTATCTTCATCTACAGCTTTTAACAGCTTATCTTTTACTATCTGTCCTTTTTCAGCCCAGATAGAAAACCCATCCAAACGGGATTCCCACCCCTTTTTAGTGGCGGATAAATTCGCAACCATAGTCCCAAGCGCTACTCCCAAGGCACCCAGATAAGCCGAAACGGAACCACCACCCGGAGCCGCAGATTCAGATGCGGTCATATCGGCAAAAGCTTTTATTGTAAGATTCTGCAGAGCACTATCTGATTCTTTCTTCATACGGTATTCAATAATCTTTTTGTCCGGATGAAATTCATTCAAATCATCTAATCCAAGAGATTTAACAGCTATGTGTATTAGTTCTTCTTCGGAAATTCCTATAGAACGATTTTGCTTTTTCAGGAAATATTTGCCAGCATCTAACATAGATTGCAAAGGGATAAGTCCCACCAGTTCAGAACCCGTAACCCGCATTCCTCTATTCTGGGCGCTTTTACATACTTCTTCAAAAGCAGTATGCACAGGCGCTATATTTATATTGGTAAGATTAATAGAAACCTGTGCCTGCCCATATTCTTCAATATACCAGCCTATAGCCTTCACGGATTTTAAAGCACCCGGAATATGTACATCATTGCCTTTTTCATCTTTTGTTACACGTCCCCTTTCCCTTATATCAAAGGCTACGGCATTAGCTCTGCGTACAGATGTAGTATTCAGATTCACGTTATAGGCCACCAAAAAATCACGTACACCAATAACAGTTGCACCGGAACGAACGGGAAGTTCTACAGGGCCGTAATCAGGCTTCCATTCTGGCCTTTTTATTTTTTTTGAAAAACCTTCATATTCTCCTTCACGAATGACCGACAAATTACTTCTTTCCTTATTGACCTGAGCATATTCATACAAATAAACGGGAATTCCCAATTCTTTACCTACCCTTGCTGCAAGTTGATTCGCATACCTCACCGTTTCTTCTACTGTAATACCAGAAAGTGGTATTAAGGGACAAACATCAGTAGCTCCCATGCGGGGATGCTCTCCTTTATGCTTACTCATGTCTATCAGTTCCGATGCCCGCTTTATAGCATGAAAAGCAGCTTCTACAACTGCTTCAGGTGAGCCCACAAAAGTAATAACCGTACGGTTGGTAGCCTTTCCGGGGTCAACATCCAATAGTTTAACACCTTCTATTCTTTCGATTTCATCAGCTATGCTCTTTATAATAGAAGCATCCTTTCCTTCGCTGAAGTTTGGCACACATTCAATAAGCTTATCCATGTTCGTATTTTTTACAAAGATAATAGTAACTACTCACTCAGGCTTTTCATATTTAACTGGTGGGATAAGTAAATAAACGGATATTCTTATATTTGTATAGAGATTTACACAACATACCAAAATATTACCAACCATGAGAAAACTACTTTTAATTTCATTTATTTTATATGGCCCGGCTCCCATGATTTTTTCTCAAAGCTACCTTACAGTAGGACAAGTATACAATTTCAATGTGGGCGATATTTTTGAGGCAGAGTATAGCACAGATCTACCTCAAAGTCCTCCCATTTTTGACCTTACCATAGTTTTAGGCAAATGGTATTCTGCGCATTCCGATACTGTTTTTTATAGAGATAGCGTAGTTTCATACGCACCGCCTGCCTGCCCGCCACCCTGCGTTGGGTCATTCAGCACCGGCATAGATACCATTTCATATACAAACCTCAACTCTAAAGCAGTGCAGGATACAACACCGAATGAATGCCCTGCCGTATGGGATTCTATTTACACGAACGCCTCAGTCACCTGCTGGCAAAAGGTTTGGGAACAGGGACCCTCCAGAAACTGTTTAGATACCCTACCTCCTACATTTGACGGGTATAATACAACTTATTCATGGCTCATAGAAGGGTGCGGAGGGCCTTATACAAATATTCTATTTGAAGGATATGAATATACTTGCTACTATTCATTAATTTATTCTAAAAAACATGATACAATTTGCGGTGCAGAATATATAATTACCGGAATTAATCAAGTTAATCCGGTTTTGACCAATTTTAAAATTTATCCAAATCCTTCTGATGGTATTTTCACTATCACTTCCAATAGTCTCCAACCTATGTCAGGATTACAAAAAATTGAAATTTTTAATGTTCTTGGGGAGCAAGTACTAACCGAGCCTCTTTGCTCGGCTCAAGTTGACAATAGCACTAATTTATCTGCCCAGCCTGATGGAGTTTACCTATATAGGATTATTACTGAAAATGGAAGTTTAGTTGGAGAAGGAAAATTAGTAGTTCAGAAATAATACCCCCTACCTTTCTATTCTTTTCCTATCAAGGTATTGGCGGTATTTAGCGGCATATTTATTCTGTTCTTCCAATGTTTTGCTAAAATGGTGCCTATCTGACCCATCTGCCTCAGCACACATATAAAGATAGTCATTTGGATTGTAATTTAATACCGCATCAATAGAAGATGGTTCTGGCATGTTAATAGGCCCCGGTGGCAAACCACTGTGTTTGTATGTATTGTACGGAGAATCCAATTCCTTATCCCCTTCCCTCACCCGTGCTATGAAAAAATCACCTCTTGCATACACAAGCGTAGGATCACTTTGCAGAGGCATTCCACGTTTCAACCGATTGATATACAGGCCTGCAATAATAGGCTTCTCATCTATATAGCGGCTTTGTTCCGCCTGTATTATAGATGCCAATATGCTGACCTGCATGGGACTAAGTCCTGCTTTTGCCGCTTCCATGCGCCTCTCTTTTGTCCAAAATTTTTTATAATTGGAATCCATTTGGGTAATAAACATTTCGGGGCTGTCTGTCCAATACATTTTATATGTGCCGGGTATAAATAAGGCTAAAACATTAGTTGGATTAACTCCAAATTGTTTCAGAAAAGGGCCATTATTCAGGCTTGACATAGCTTGTGCTGAATCCGATTCCATTTTAGAGCCTATAATTCCTGCCAAATCCCCTTTTAGAACTATGTTATGAAGGCTTATATTAACAGGCTCCTGCCTTCCATTCAATAACATATTTACCAGTTCGGCATTATTCATGTTATTCATTACCCGGTAACGGCCCGGGAAAACAGCCTCATCGTACTTTTTATACTTGGAAAACAAGCGGAACCCAAGGGGATGGGCAAGAATACGCTTCTCCACAAGCATTTGTTCTACCTGATTAAAATCCCATCCGGTATGAATGTATATGAGCTTCGATTTTTCATCCAGTTTTACAGCTGCAGAAAAAAGCAACTTATATGAAATTGCAAGCCCTGCAACTACTATAAATAATAGCCCAATCAGTACCTTTTTCATGTCTGTTTTAAAAAGAGGGCAAATTTATAGAATAGTAGTTACGATGGGGTTTTAAAAATGATTCTTTCAACTTGCTTTTGATGCCGGTTAAAGTGTGCTTGCATAAAATCAAGCATTTGAAATATATTAATCCTGCCTATGGCTGGTTGTTTGAATACATTCTTATAGAGTATATCATCCGGTAGTGAATTGAGAAGGTTTTTTAACTTATCTCTTGTTTTGCTCCATTCATTTATAATTATCGCATAATCTACTTTACCAGGAACTTCCCCTAATACATCAGGCGCTTTTAGTGCAAATGGTAAGATAAATCGAACTCTCATCAGTATCATTTTCAGCTGTTCTTTGATGCCTGTCTTTTTAAGATTAACCGTATCAAGTCGCTTTTTACTCACATATAATACCGATAATGTTTCAGCCCTATTCAAATGATAAAATATTTGCGAAACAGACCATTTCCCCGGAAATGGAGAAGTTTCTACTTCAAGCAGGGATACATTGCCTAACTTTTTTATAAGAGCATTTCGTGAATCCTCTAGTTTTGAAAGCTTAGTAAGTACTAATTGATTCATTATTATTTCTTACAAATCTCGTACAATTCTAAATCCTGTATACTTATCTTTAGCTGCAGGCATTAATGCCCCCCGCGCTGTTAGCATACATCCTTCATCAAGGCTAAGCCAGGCGCCACCTCTCACCACTTTTTTTTCTCCCCGAACAGGTCCTTGTGGATTATCAGAAGGGCTTTCCTTGTAATAATACATGTGATACCAATCAGAGCACCATTCCCATATATTGCCCGACATGTCAATTAAATTAAGCTCGTTGGGCTTCTTTTCCCCTACAGGATGGCTTTGACCCTTTGAATTATCGGTATACCAGGCGACATCGTTTACTTCATTACTGCCACTGTAATTGAAATTGCGGCTTTTATTTCCTCCCCGTGCGGCGTATTCATATTCAGCTTCCGAAGGAAGGCGGTAATGTCCTTTTTTTAGCGCATTTAATTTATTTATAAATGTTTGAGCATCATCCCAACTTATATTTTCCACGGGACAAGTGTAGCAGTTTTTATGAAAAGAAGGATTACTGTCCATTACGGAATACCATAAGGCCTGAGTAACCGGGGTTTTAAGTATATAAAAACTTTTGATGCTAACCTTATGTTGCGGTTTTTCAATCTCGCCTCCTTCCACAGTTGAGGCATCCGGAAGGCCCATTTCAAAAGCCCCCCCCTGTACAAAAACGAAGTTAGAATCTAAATTAAGGATGCTCACAGCCATGAGGGAATCTCTTTCATTCAATTCCTTTTTGGAGCGCGCATTATTCATCTGTGCATTACACATAGTCAAAAATGAAAAATGAAAAACGAAGAATGTCGCAAATAATAATTTATCATTAACCACCTTGGACTGCTTATGAAATTGCCTTTGTTTCATTTGTGCAAAGTTAAAAATTGCGTGGAAACTTAAGAAGATCCGTAATTCTGATTTCAAGTTATCTTTGCACTCAAATATAATCTATGCCCCTTTTATTAAGCATACTTACCTTTATATCAACTCTGTGTGGCGGATTATTGGCAATCCGTTTCAAGAATAAAATTGCCATCATCATCGGCTTTAGTGCAGGAGCAGTAATAGGTGTTGTATTTTTCGATCTATTGCCCGAAGCCTTCGCTTTAGGTGGAAATCAATATAGCATTAGCTCCATAAGCGCTATTGTAGTAGCCGGTTTTTTATTCTATATGTTGTTAGACAGGCTCTCCATACTACACACCCACCAGCATAACCCAATGGAACCATATACTAATAATAGCAGGGGTATAATAGGTGCAGGAAGCCTCTCCATTCACAGTTATTTAGATGGAGTTGCGATTGGAGTTGCTTTCCAGGTTTCCGCTTCTATGGGCATATTGATTGCCGTAGCGGTAATTGCCCACGATTTTGCCGACGGGGTAAATACGGTGAGCGTAATTTTTAAAGATGGTGGTGAAAATAAAGCTGCGTATACGTGGCTTATTGCAGATGCGTTAGCGCCTATAGCAGGAGTCTTTTCAACCTTGTTTTTTAAAATACCGGATGCCCTTTTTGGTGTCTTATTGGCCATCTTTTCTGGCTTCTTTTTATATATAGGAGCAAGTGATTTATTGCCTGAAAGCAGGGAAAAGCATCCCGGCTTTTTAGTAACATTCCTGACTATTCTCGGAGTAGGATTGCTGTATGTTGCAACCCTATTCGCTAAGGTATAGAAAAGATTAAATAAACAATAGCTGTAACTAATCTTATTCGTTACTCGTCATAGGCTAAAGTTAAAACTATGTTAACTTGCTTACCCTTAAAATAAATATTTTACTTTTGAAGAACTTTTCTACTTAAAACCATACCAACATGAAAAAAACACTAACAATTTTCACCATCTTAATTGGAGCATACTCCTTAACAACGGCCCAAACAGCAGATGACATTATCACTAAAAATATTGCCGCTATGGGCGGAATAGACAAGTTAAATTCTATTAAAACCATATATGAAGAAGACAGCTTATCTATAAGTGGTGTAAAACTTCCTGTTAAAGTGTGGGCTGTTAACCAAAAATCAATGCGAGCTGAGTTTTCATTCAATGGCATGACGGGCTTTTCTATTCTCCGAAATGATTCAGGATGGAATTTTTTACCATTCCAGGGGCAAACAGTTCCGGCGCCGGCAACATCAGATGAAGTAAAAAAAGGCCAACAAGATCTATATATTGCGGATGCATTTGTAGATTATAAAGAGAGAGGCTATAAAGTAAGTTATGAAGGAATGGATGATGCACAAGGCTCTCAGGCATATAAAGTAAAAGTAACTATTAGCGACAGTATCAGTAAAACTTATTACATAGACCCTGACACATATTATGTTATCCAGGTAAAAACAAAAGCAACCGTAAATGGGAAGACGGCTGAGAGCACAGAAACCCGCAGCGATTATAAGAAAACAACTGATGGTTATGTATTTCCTATGGAATCAAATTCTGAGCAAGGCGATATAAAAACATATATAGTAAAAGTAAATACACCCATTGATAATAGCATTTTCAGCCCTACCATGAAAGTTGCTGCAAAATGATTTTATAGAGTTGCGGGCTATATTATATAAACCAATCTTATAGCTCACATTTTTTAAATACATACCCAACACTACCCTACCATGAAAAAGAAATTGGCATTTTCATTCTTCATTCTTAGTTCTTCGTTTTTGTCTGTTTGTAGTGCTCAACAAGTGAACAGCCCTGTTAATTCAGGCACTTTTGATGTAATGCAGGCGCGCTGGCTTGGCCCCGGCACTATGAGCGGGCGTATTACCGCTATTGAAGGCAATCCGAAAGACGGTAAAACCATATATGTAGGATCTGCTGATGGTGGTGTATGGAAAACGACTAATGCGGGGGCTTCTTTCAAATCTGTTTTTGATAAATATTGCCAAAGCATTGGAGCCATTGCTATGGATCCTAATGATATGAATACGGTATATGTAGGTAGTGGGGAAAGCAATATGCGGAATACGGTAAGCTACGGGGACGGACTGTATAAAACAACTGACGGTGGCGATAATTGGACTAAAATTGGCCTTGATAGTACGGAACACATCAGCAAAATAATTATTAATCCGGCCAATTCAAATGTTATTTATGTGGCTGCGCCTGGTCCCTTATGGAGTGATAGTAAAAGCCGGGGATTATATAAATCAACAGACGGAGGCAGTACCTGGCAAAAGATTTTATATATAGACGAAAAAACAGGCTGCGCTGACATAGTGATGAATCCTCAAAATCCCGATGAATTGCTTGTTACTATGTGGGAGTTTCGCAGAAAGCCATACGCATTTAGTTCAGGGGGAAAAGGAAGCGCCATGTATAAGTCTAGTGATGGAGGAAAAACCTGGACCAAAATAACTAAAGGATTACCGGATGGAGAATTAGGACGCATAGCGTTGGCTCTTTCACCATCTAACCCAAAACATATTTTGGCTATCGTAGAAGCAAAAGAAACCAAGCTATATTCAAGTATGGATGGCGGAGAAAGTTGGAGTAAATTATCTTCCACACAAAATGTAGAAGCTCGTCCTTTTTATTTCAGTACGCTTGCTTTCGACCCTAAAGATGATAAGCGCGTATACCGCCCTGCATTTGAATTATCTGTAAGTGACGATGGTGGCTTTTCATTTACCGATGCCAGTAACGAAGGTGGATGGGTACATAGCGACCACCATGCTATCTGGATAAATCCGCTTTATACTAATCAAGTATGGATAGGAACCGATGGAGGCGTATTCCTTAGTAATGACAGGGGATTAACTTTTACGTTTATTCAAAATCTTCCTGTTGGGCAATTTTATCATGTTCAATACGATATGAAAGAACCTTACAATGTTTACGGAGGATTACAGGATAACGGTACCTGGATGGGTCCTTCCCAATATTATGGAGGCATAAGCAATGGCAGATGGCGTGCCCTGTATGGAGGAGACGGTTTTTGGGCACAACCGGACCCTACTGATTCCAATTTGGTATATGCCGAAGCACAAGGAGGAGAAGCAGGCCGTGTAGATCTTGCTACAGGATTGACAGATGATACTCAACCTACCCAAACAAAAAATGAGGATAAATTAAGATGGAACTGGAATAGCCCTATATATATAGGCGCTTCAAACCCGCATGACTTATATATGAGTGCCCAATATCTTTATAAATCTACCGACCATGGAAGAAATTGGACGCGTATTTCGCCCGACCTTACTACCAATGATAAAAGTAAGGAAAAACAGGAAGAGTCAGGCGGCTTGAGCGCGGATAACACTTCTGCCGAAAATCATTGCACTATTTTTGTGGTAGCTGAAAGCCCGTTGGATGCTAACTATATTTTTGTTGGTACTGATGATGGTAATTTGCAAATTACCACTGATGGAGGAAAAACATGGACTAATGTTTCAAGCAATATAAAAATATGTGGTATTCCTGCACAAACTTGGGTTAGCAGCATTGAACCGTCCCGATTTGATAAAAATACACTGTATGCCACTTTTGATAACCATTCGTATGGCGATTTCAATACGTATCTTGCCAAATCAACCGATTTAGGTAAAACCTGGACACGTATAAATAGCCTTGAATTTACAGGCTTTGCCCATAAAATTAAAGAAGACTCAAAGAATAAAAATCTTCTCTTTTTTGGCACTGAACGAGGCTTGTTTTGTAGTATTAACGGCGGTGCTGACTGGTTCCGCATGAAAAACCATATCCCTGATTACTGTCCTGTGAGAGATATTCAAATTCATCCTCGAACCAACGACCTTATTTTAGGAACGTATGGAAGAGGAATTATGATTGTAGATGATATTACACCTATCCGTAATATGACCTTACAGGTGGCTGGGAAAAATGTTTATCTCTACCCTATCGATAAATTGGAACTCACTTATGGAAAATATGAAGGTGGGTTTCCTGAACATGACGGTTGGGTATGCGGAAACTCAGACGAAATTCCACCTATTCAATATTATTTTAAAAAGCGTGTGATGACCGGCGATGTATCTCTTAAAGTTTTTGATGCGAACGGAAAAATGCTTAAGGAAATCCCGGGCACTAAACGTAAAGGATTAAATAAGGTATACTGGGATTTGCGAATTACAGGACCTAAAACAGCAACCGGTGGTACCAAACCCGATCAAGGCAGCTTTATAGCGCCTATGGTATTGCCAGGAGTATATACAGTAAAGCTGTATGTAGGCGATTCTACCTATAGCGAAAACATAAATGTAGTTCCAAATAATAATGGCAAAATGACCGATGACGATCGTAATGCCCAGTATGCTGCGGCTTTAAAATGCATGGATATGCACGAAGCGCTTGCAACAATTGCCGATAGCATTAATGGTACTATTAACATTGTAAAATCGATGTTGGAACTTGATAAATCTAACAAAAAACTGCAAGTATATTTGGATACCTTGACAGCCTTTAAAGGCAGACTAATGGCTTCTACCCAAACATCTATATTTGCTGATGAAGAAAGGCTGAGAGAAAAAATTACAAAAGTATATGCAACTGTTTGCTACCAGGAAGCAAGGCCTACCAACCTGCAAATGCAAAACATAGAATTATTGAGTACAGAGGTTGATAAAGCTCAAGAAAAAGAAAAAGCGCTTATGCTGGAATATAATAAAAAGTGGAAAAATAAAAATAGGGTTGTTCCCGTACAGAAGCGCGGATAATATCACTGACCGCCAAAATCCATTACATAACTCCACTGATAAACTTTATGCGGTTGTTCTGAAACTCCAATGGCTGTAAAATTAGGGTCTAATATATTCTTACGATGTCCCAGGTTTACAGGATCACTTTTATCAATCAATAAACTCATAAAAGCATCTATTCCGAGCGAATAGCCGTAATCGCAATTTTCGCCAACTCTATTGTAGTGGCTCATTACTGGTTTCATACGATTTTGAAAATCAACATGACCTGTTTTGCCTTCCTCTCCCATTTTTTTTGCAAAATCATGTGCTATCGTGTATAACTGTTCATCGGGCAATAGTGCACTACAAGGCTTAGCCTCCATTAATTGCTTTTTCAAGCTTGCTAAAGCGGTAGATTCGGGTGACTTATCAGGATTTTTTTTCAAATAATCAGTAAGTACCGTTTGACAAAACAATTTAGGTTGAAGTCGACAGAGATTAGTGTAAAATATCAGCTTCTTTTCCTCCGTTGACAGATAGGCTGCACCTGCCCCTGAATTAGCCTGCCGTATTATATCTTTATCCCAACCCGACAAAGGGTTGTCGTCCACCTGAATGGAAACTCCTTTGAAAGAAGATAATAAAATAAAGAATATAATAGCAATACTAAAAAGGCATGGAGTTTTAGGTGTTATCTTTAATGGTTTCATCTGGTCACTTTTTGTAAATATGCAAATATCCATTTTCTCCATAAACTATTAAATAGACAGATAGTAAATATTCGTACTTAATATTTAACTTCACCGCCCAAAATATAAAATAACGACATGAAGAAATTATCAGGACTTTTCTCGTATGCCACATTTTTAGCAGGTTTTATCGTACTTGCAGGTTGCCATAATAGTTCATCCCCCCAATCTTCCGGTTCCAATTTCGAAGGTATCATTAATTATGAAGTTAAAATAGATGGAGGTTCATCTGCCCAAGCAGCAGGTTTATTTAATAATGTACAGATGAAAACGTATGTTAAAGGCGACCATATCCGGGGCGAAGAAAGCGTTGCAGGATATAATTCAGTAATGCTTGGCGATAGTAAAAACCCGGATAATACAACCATGTTAGTCAATATGTTTGGACATAAATATGCCATTAAAATTACCGATAGCTTGGAAAAACAGAAAAGGAGCACCCCAAAAATTGAGTATATTGATTCAGCAAATACAACCAAGCAAATTGCGGGATATACCTGTAAAAAGGCAAAAATCACCATGAATATATCGGACAGCAACCCGATAACAAGTTATGTATACTATACGACCGATTTACCTTATGCCGATCCCCAAGGCCTGTTCAAAGGTTTACAAGGTATGCCTATGGAATTTTCAGGAAATCTGAATCATGTAAACATAACTATTGTAGCAAAATCAGTTGATAAAAAGAGTTTGGCTGACAGTCTTTTTGTTGTTCCTTCTGATTACAAGCAAATGAGTATGGCTGATATGGAGAAAGAAATGATGAAAAACATGGGCGGCGATGCTCCTCCGTCAGATGCCGATACCAATAAGCAATAATTATTTTATTGTAATTTAAAATGAATCGGCACTACGAATTGCACCCTGACAGGGTGTCCATCCTGTTTACCGGGAACCCATAGAGGCATCTCTGATAAGACCCTTATAGCTTCCTTATTCAAATTATCTCCATTCGATATTCCTTTTACAAGTTTAACATTACTTACTGAACCGTCTTTTTCTATTATGAATGATACGTACACGGTTCCTTGCATTCCCAGTTGAACAGCCTCGGCCGGATACCTAAGTTGATTTGCCAAGTAATCTTCTATTTTCCCGCCGGGAAATTTGGGCATTTCAGGAACCCAACTCACAGGTGCATTGTCCATAGGCGGTGTTGTGCTCCCTCCTCCTGGTGGTGTCGGATTAGGATTGGGCAGATCGTTACCATTATTGTTGGTTCCATTAGGCTGTGCCGGTAAGTGATTATTAGGAATAGACGGTGCACTATCAATCGGCTGAATAATAATTACTGGAGGGGCATTATGGGGAACTTCGGGCCCTTTAGAAGGGTGAATGGCCGGATGTGAAACGGGGGGAGGAATTATAATCCTTTGAGGAATTATTATATCGGTTGGGTTTATAATAATATCCCTTGTAGGCAATGGTTTTTGGGGAACGATACTTCGAACTACATATGGAACAAAAGCACACAGTCCAACAAAAATAATTGCTGATAACAGAGCTAAGAAAAGAGTATTTGGATAGCGTTGGCGAATGTAAAAAGCTCCGTAAGCTTTATGTCTTCCTTCAAAGACGATTTCATTGCGGCCTGCGCTGGTAACATCTGTCCAGTCGCCGCCTGTTTTGTACCCATTCATAGTATTGAATTTTAAAGGTTGTAACTAGTGCGGTCGTTTTGGGCATAGTATTAGCTTTTTAGTAATAACTATATATTATTTGCAGTTAGTACTTACTACGCAAATTAATTTGTAAAGTTTCTTTTCATATCTTAGAATATATTGGCAAGGAATCCTTTAATTTTTTGCACATTACTTTGTAGTTTGCCCTATTTCAGGATATATGAAACCACTTATTTTGGACAGTATAAGCCAAATCAGTTAAACACTTTAGTCTCATATCACAACTTATATATATAGAAAATTATAAGTTTACGATAAACTTTGTGTGCGGCAAAGGGATACTAATTATATAATTGTCAAATTATATTTAGCTGATATGTAGGAATATTCTACTACTCCTTATAGGTTACTTGGCAATATTAACTGCCCGTGTTTCACGAATAACCGTAACCCTCACCTGTCCTGGATAGGTCATTTCATTCTGAATTTTTTGAGCTATTTCAAATGAGAGTACTTCAGCTTCTTTATCGTTAATCTTATCGCTGCCTACAATTACCCGCAATTCACGCCCGGCCTGAATAGCATAAGTTTTTTCAACACCCTTATAGGATAATGCAAGTGATTCCAGGTCGCGCAAGCGTTTAGCATATTGCTCCACTATTTCACGCCTTGCCCCCGGACGAGCGCCGGAGATAGCATCACAAACTTGTATAATAGGAGATAAAAGGCCGGTCATTTCAATTTCATCGTGGTGGGCGCCAATGGCATTACATACCTCAGGGCGTTCTTTATATTTTTCAGCTAAGTTCATTCCTAAAATTGCGTGTGGCAATTCGGGCGCTTCATCGGGCACTTTTCCAATATCGTGCAACAGTCCGGCACGCTTAGCCAGTTTGGGATTGAGCCCCAGTTCCGATGCCATAGTAGCGGCAAGGTTAGCTACTTCACGGGAGTGTTGCAACAGGTTTTGCCCGTATGATGAGCGGTATTTCATTTTACCTACGATACGGATAAGTTCAGGATGCAGGTTATTTATTCCAAGGTCTATTACGGTACGCTTACCTACTTCTGCAATTTCGTCTTCCAATTGCTTACGGCATTTTTCAACCACTTCTTCAATACGGGCAGGATGTATACGCCCGTCTGATATAAGTTGATGGAGTGACATTCTGGCCAATTCACGACGTATAGGATCAAAACATGAAATTACAATAGCTTCTGGAGTATCATCTACTATGACCTCTACCCCGGTTGCAGCTTCCAATGCACGTATATTTCTACCTTCACGGCCTATGATACGGCCTTTCATTTCATCGTTTTCAATATTAAAAACGGTAACCGCATTTTCAATGGCAGTTTCAACGGCTACTCTTTGTATAGATTGAAGAACTACCTTTTTGGCTTCTTTGTTAGCAGTTAATTTAGCCTCTTCTACTATCTCCTTGGCATACACTGCACCTTGTGTCCGTGCATCTTCTTTCAATGATTCAATAAGTTGGGTTTTAGCATCTTCAGCAGAAAGTTCCGATATAGTTTCCAATTGAGCCACTTGCCTTTGATGCATTTTGCTCAATTCTTCATTTTTACGTTCTACATTTTTTAATTGTTCCGTGTAATTATTTTTAGCGCTTTCAAATTCTTTTTCCTTGCGCTGAGTTTGTTCTATTTTTTGGTTCAATAATTGTTCCTTCTGCCTGATGCGATTCTCAGAAGCAGTTAATTGTTTATTTTTTTCAATGGTTAAGCTTTCGTGCTCCGTTTTCAGCTGCAAAAACTTTTCTTTCGCTTCAAGCATTCGTTTTTCCTTCAGAATGGTAGCCTGTTTTTCAGCATCTTTAATAAGATTATCAGCCTTAGCTTCTATGCCTTTACGTAATAAAACGTAGGTAATTAATATGCCAAGCCCTATTCCTATAACGGCGGCGGCGGCAATGATCAGTATGGTTTGTAAGTCGAGGTTCATATGGATTGATTGGTTATTATGAACCCCTGTGTGAATGTCTTTTTATGTATTTTCTTTACTATCCCATGCCGATTCTATTGCCCTTAGATTGGTTTCAATAGTTTCAGTGTAGGTTTCGGTATATTCAAGATTTTGATAAGCAAGCTGAAGCGCACACATCGCTAAAATATCGCGGGGATCGCCTATGGCATAGGTAGCTTCAAATTGCTTAGCCTGCTGGTTAACCATTTCGGCTGCCCTTTCCATGGCTGCGGCCGTTTCAGGGGTAACATTTATAGGATATTCTCTGCCCGATATATTTACTTTTATGTTTTTCACGTAATGCTGCTATCTATTTTTTCCCGGGATTTTAGTCGGGAAATACATTGGTCTACTTCACTCAGGAGGTCGTTTATTTTATGGGTAATTTCCCGTTGTTTTTGGTTATTTATTTTTTGTTGTTCAGAGGCTATTGTTTGGTTGCTTTGTTTCAGTTTCAAAATCTGGGCTTCAAGGTCGCTAATTTTCTCTGTAAGTTTCTGATTGACAGATTCTAATTCTGATACTTTGGAGGTTAATCCATTTTGCAAAGATATAAGTTTTTCTGTTTTGTACAGAATATTTTCTAATCGAGTACTAATATCTTTCATTAACTATCCGTTAAATTAAAGTTACAAAATTAACAGGAAAGCTGAATTAATGAACAAAAAAATGGATAGTGGAAATAATACGTAATGAGTTTGAGTTATTATACTCACAATGAGGTTCTTGTTCAGCTATAAACCTTCTTGCCTGAATTTCGCGGGGGGACACGGGTCATTTGGATATTGGAAACAGGGTTCACTATAAGAGGTATCATTTCAATACGCGTTTCACTAGTATCTAAGCCAAAGGCTTTTGCTTCTGACTGCGCCAGATGTTTAATGAAAAAATAACTGCGTAGTATAAAACTTTCAGTCAGGCTAAATTCATTTTCAAAGGACAGGAACTTTTCCAGTATTACAAAGCGAAAATCAGAGGCCAAATGATATTTCTTAAGGGAGGGATAACGGCTGGTTATATTGAGTTCTTTATTGGCAACCATCTCCTCCACTACTTTGCGAAAAAGTACATTTACCCTTGCCTGTACCCGAAAGCCTAAGCGAAATTCCACCCTGATTACTTTATCATCTTCCATTTCATCTACACTGTATTCCAATGTATAAGGTTCGCTGGTGCGTTCAATATGAACAAACCAATAAATATCGGCACGCTTGGGTTGGCGGCTGAAAATAGAGTATATGATTTTTTGTTCAATTTCGGCAGGATTATTTGCCTTACTCATGTATATCAGGTTCGAAGAGAATTTTGCAACTGCCTGATCAGCGCTTAAATCCTTCAACAAGGGGATTTGTTCCCTTATACTGACAAATTGCAAAAAGCGATTATTTATTTTCCGGGCTCTATACCATACATACATGGTAAATATAATGCCTCCCTCAAATACCAGGAACATAAGCCGCTTCAATAGTTTAGCAGCATTGGCAACAAAAAAAGAGGTTTCCACCGTTAAGAAAACCATGATGATAGGAATAACAATGGCCCAGGAATAATGTTTTCTATAGCGCAGAAAATAGGACATAAGTATAGTAGTCATCAGCATAGCGATAGTAATGGAGAATCCATATGCAGCAGCCATATTTTCAGAAGTGCGGAAATAGAGTACTACGAGTACACACCCCACACACAATACCCAGTTGATGCTTGGAATATATATCTGCCCACGTACATTGGTAGGATATTTAACTGTAACACGGGGCCAGAAATTCAGCAATATAGCTTCACTGATTAGTGTATAGGAACCACTGATAAGCGCCTGGCTGGCAATAACGGTAGCTGCAGTAGCAATAAGAACGCTTGGAATAAGGAAGAAAGTGGGAACAATGGCAAAAAATGGGTTTATATCTCCTATATCTGATTTATTTTGTAAAAGTAGCCATGCACCTTGTCCAAGATAATTGAGTACAAGCGCTGTTTTAACAAATATCCAGCTTACTTGTATGTTCTTTTTACCGCAATGGCCTAAATCAGAATATAGAGCTTCTGCACCTGTTGTGCAGAGAAAAATAGCCCCTAACAACCAGAAACCTTTCGGGTGAACCACCAGTAAATTCCACCCATATATAGGGTTTAGCGCTGCTATTATACCAGGGTAATGAACAATTTGAAGTAAACCCAAAACAGCCAACATGACAAACCACACAAGCATAATGGGGCCAAAAGAACTGCCTACAATTTTTGTCCCAAAACGTTGAAAGAGAAATAATGCAAGTATTATTCCGAGCACTATAGTTATTACCAATTCATTACCGGGAACAATTGTATTTTCCCATCCTTTTACTCCATTAAGGCCTTCCACAGCCGATGAAACGCTTATAGGAGGAGTAATAATACCATCGGCAAGTAAAGTTCCCGCACCTATAATAGTAGGCAAAAACAGACGTTTACCCAATTTATTCACCAGTGCGTAAAGTGAAAATATTCCGCCTTCACCGTGGTTATCGGCTTGTAACGTCATCAATACATATTTGAATGTGGTTTGCAGGGTAAGCGTCCAGAATATGCAGGAAATACCACCCATTACTACTTCTCTCGAAGCAGCACCGCCATCTTTAATAACCAGTTGAAGAGTATATAGTGGTGAAGTACCTATATCGCCAAAAATGATACCAATAGTAATCAACAGGCCTGCTGCGGTTACTTTTTTAAAATGATCTGATGATGATGTCATTTAGGTTAGGCTGTAGTCTGCACAGCCATTAATAGGTTTGGGGCGCAAATTTATAGAAGAAAACCACTGGCAACTACAAATCGTGAAACATTTATTTTCAACGGTTTTAGTTGTTTTTAACATTCAGCATAAAAAAAATATGTATACTTCGAGCCTTTAGGGAATTAACGCTTTATATTGGCTCTTTCGTATTGAACCGGCCATTTTATATCAGCCCCTAATTCAGTAGCGGCACTCAAGGGGAAATAGGGATTGCGCAAAAACTCCCGGGCCATAAAAACTAAATCGGCTTTATTTTCTTCTATAATACTGTCTGCCTCTTGGGGAGTTGTAATCAACCCCACAGCCCCCGTTAATATTCCCGTATCTCTTTTTATGAGTTCAGCAAAGCTAACCTGGTAAAGGGGTTTCAATGTTATTTTCACATTCGGTATATTTCCGCCTGTGGAGCAATCTATAAGATCAATGCCTTTTGTTCTCACTGTTTCCGCCAGCTTGATAGAGTCATTTTCCGTCCATCCTCCTGCTACCCATTCAGTAGCTGATATACGCAGAAATAATGGGTTTTCTTCTGTCCACACTTTTCGCACGTTTTCAATTACTTCCAATAAGAAACGAATGCGGTTTTCAAATGAACCTCCATATTCATCATTCCTTATATTGCTTACAGGTGAAAGAAATTCATTAATCAGATAGCCATGCGCACCATGCAATTCCAATACTTTAAACCCTGCTTTCTTGGCTCTTACAGCAGCATCCTGAAAATCCTGTGCTATCTTCTTTATTTCCGGTATGGTTAATTCTTTTGGTGTTTTATATTTATCATTAAAGGCAAGTGGGCTGGGCGATAAGGTATCCCATCCTCCATTTTCATTATTTACTATTTTGTTTCCCATCCAGGGTGATGTCATGCTTGCTTTGCGCCCTGCATGTGCCAACTGCATTCCGGGTATGGAGCCTTGCTTTTCTATAAATTCCGTAATACGTTTTAAGAAAGGGATATGTTCATCTTTCCATATACCCAAATCTTCGGGAGATATTCTTCCTTCAGGGGAAACTGCGGTAGCTTCCGTAAATATCAATGCCGCACCACCCACAGCCCTGCTACCTAAATGCACTAAATGCCAATCGTTGGCAAAGCCGTCTTCGCTGGAATATTCGCACATGGGCGAAACAACAATACGGTTTTTAAGTTCGATATTTTTTATCTTTAAAGGAGAGAACAAGTTTGCCATAGTGGTTAAATAAGGAACAAAGTTACGCTTAAGAATTTAATTCCACTTAGCCACAAAAACATCATCCCGATCATTGAGATTGCTTCGCAATAATGTATCAACGCTAACACGGCCTATTACATATTGGGTTTCATGCGATGAAAAACGCTGTTGAATATCAGTTACCTCTAATTCTTTTAAAAAAGCTTCATTAGGATACCTGATATATACATTAAGCTTATGATCATTTGAAAAAGGAAGCGTGCCATTTTGTTCTACCTTTTTATATTCATAACGATAGCGATATACTAAGGCTGAAATATCAGACAATACTGCAGAAGCAGTTGGATGTCCTCCTGCTCCTTTACCATAAAAGAACTGTTTATCACTAAATGCGGCACCCAACTGAACAGCGTTAAATTCATTCCGTACAGCATAAAACATGTTGTCATTATTTACTAGGGTAGGAATGACATATCCTATTACTTTATCATTTAGTTTAGATGTATGAGCAATCAACTTGATCTTTAGCCCTTTTTCCCGGGCAAAAGTAGAATCGGCTGCTGAAAGATTCTGAATTCCAAAATTAAAAATACTTTCAGGCTTTACAAAAACGCCAAAGGTATGGCATAGCAGAATATTCAATTTGTATTTCGGATCGAATGCCTGCACATCCAACCGGGGATTGCTTTCAGCAAACCCCTTTTGTTGGGCTTCTTTCAAAGCATCGGAATATGTTTTATTTTCTTCCGATGTTTTTGTGAGAATGTAATTGGTTGTTCCGTTACATATGCCATCCAGTGAATTTAAAAGATCATTATCATAATATTCTTCCAGGTTACGGATAATAGGGATACTACCACACACCGATGCTTCATATAACAGGGGCGATCCGGTTTCCTGTTGTATTATATATAGTTCCTGTAAATGTTCCGCTATCATCTTCTTATTGGCAGATACTACTGCTTTCCCTTTACGCAGGGCAGTTGATACTATTTCAAAAGCCTCATCGGCATTATCAATTAGCTCTACTACAATATCCAATGAATCATTATTCAGAATATCATTCTTTTCAAATGTAAAATATTCTACATCTATGGGACGTGGCTTATCCCTATGTTTCACACATATTTTCACCACTTCAGCATTAATGCCCTTGGTTTTGTGCAATACATCATACAGCCCCTGCCCTACTACACCAAATCCGAATAATCCTACTCTCAGTTTCTTGTTCATTTTCTAAGTCTTTTATTTAAAAGGTTTGTAATTAATCTGCCACCAAATAATAATCATCAAGAAGTCCGAAAGGGCTTAAAAGCAAAAAGCCCTTCAGGAAAAGTCCAGAAGAGCGTATACTAGTGATGTTATTAGTGGTCTCGACTTAGACTTATCTTTCCCGCCTGAAGCGGGTTGGATTTAGCACCGTTATTGTTAGGTTGCCAAGGCTTCGCAGGGCCAATCCCTCCGCCTTTCTTGATAAGTAATACCTGAATGAACGAGGCGCAAAGATAAATACTATTTCTTTATTTTTCCAAACTTTTTCATTTTTCAGCATAAAATCTATCCTATTTACACAGTGAACAACACTGTATTCATAACTTATAACTCATATCTCATAACTTATAACTCATATCCGGCTATCTTCGCAGTCGAATGAAATTAATCATCCTTACTCAATACTTCCCCCCGGAGGTAGGCGCCCCTCAAAACCGCCTGTATGAGATAGCTGTCCGCCTGCAGAGACAAGGAGTTGAAGTAGAAGTATTAACGGCCATGCCCAATTACCCTTCCATGGAAATCCATAAAGAATATAAGGGCAAATGGTATGTAAAAGAGGATATGAATGGAATGCCTATCCACAGAGCCTGGATATGGGTGGGGAAAAGCAAAAGCATACTTCCGCGCTTGTTGAACTATTTTTCTTTTGTATTTACATCTATGTGGATTGGCTGCTTCAAACTGAGTAAAGCGGATTATCTCTTATGCGAATCGCCTCCCCTATTCTTGGGCATATCGGCATTGGTTTTAAAAAGAATAAAAAAAGCTAAGCTTATATTCAACGTAGCTGACCTTTGGCCTGAAAGCGCAGAAAAGCTAGGCCTCATAACCAACAAATTTCTCTTAAGAACGACTACACGGCTGGAAGAACATCTATATAAATCTTCTGCCCTGATTGTAGGGCAAGCCATGGGGATCGTAAAAAATATACAAGACCGGTTCCCTTCTAAAACTGTCTATTGGCTGCCTAATGGAGTTGATTTATCTTTTTATAACCCTGAGAAAGTAAACACACTGTGGAGAGAAGAAAATGGATTTTCTCCAGCAGACTTTATCATTCTTTATGCCGGAATAATAGGCCATGCGCAAGCATTGGAACTAGTATTAAAGGCAGCTGGACTTACAAAAGCGTATCCTTCGGTAAAATGGGTGCTTTTGGGTAGCGGGCCTGAAAAAGAAAAGCTGCTTGCCATGCAAAAGGAAATGCAATTGGACAATGTTTATTTCTATCCCCCGGTTCCCAAATTACGTATGCCCGAAATATTAAAAGCAATTGATGCTTCTTTGGTTCCGTTAAAAAAGATAGACCTATTCCTGGGAATTATTCCTTCGAAAGTATTTGAAGCAATGGCCATGAAGAAGCCTTTGTTGCTAGGTGTTGAAGGTGAATCTAAAGAACTTTTCATAGAACAGGGACAAGCAGGGCTTGCTTTTATACCTGAAGATGCGGTAGATTTAGTCAAGAATGCCCTGCACTTATATAATAACAGGATAGAAGCGGAAAAACTTGGAGATAACGGACGAAACTATGTAGAGGTTAATTTCAATAGGGATATTATTGCAGAGAAATTTTATAACTTTTTGAGGAATGAAAAATAACCTTTCTAAGATAAAGTTTTGTTTTGCCTGATAGGATTCGTACTTACGTTTTACATTTTTCTTACTCCTCCCTGTATTATTCTTTTTGTATTGGTGTGGCTGTTGGAAGGCGATTTGAAAAGAAAATTGACGGCATGGTTGAGTAATAAGTATGCTTTGTTATTTGCCTCTTTATACCTTATATATCTAATAGGAATAATATATACCCAAAGCCCCAAACATGGTTGGATGGATATGGAAATAAAATTGAGTATACTTTTATTTCCCATTATTCTTTCTTCTGAAAGTAAAATGGATTTCACCAAACAAAAATGGTTTGGCTTCGCTTTCATTTCAGGCGCTGTGGGGCATGGCCTGTATTGTTTGGGATATGCTTCGTGGTTATATTTTTCTCAAGGGAAAACGCAGTTCACTTATTTACCATTTTCCAAATTTGTGCATCCAACTTATTATTCCATGTATATTGATTTGGCCTTAGTATTTATGTACTATGCACTTACTGTAAAAGGAAAAGAACTTAGCAAAAAGGAAAAAATATTTATATTTACCTCTGCCCCTTTTCTTTTATTGATTCTTGTCCTATTAGAATCTAAAATGGGAGTAATAATCACGGCATTGCTTTTACTGATTTTCGTAGTAAAGTACTTTTCATCTAAACACTCGCCATACAAAACATGGACCATGATAATTGTTTTACTAGGTATCATTATTAGCGGAATCTCGAGAGTTTCACGGTTTAATGCCTTAGGTAATTTACTCTCAGGTAAAAATAATAATGCCCCTTCGGTAGAATCAAACCAGGCACGGGTATATGTTTGGGGCGCTGCATATAAACTCATTAAAAGCAGCCCTTTAATTGGGTATGGTACAGGAGATACGGTAGCCTTGATGCAGCAATACAAACAAGATGGAATGATGGGCATATACCAGGAAAAGCTTAATTCACATAATCAGTATCTTCAAACAATGGTTGCAATTGGCATCCCGGGTATATTGATTCTACTGGGGAATCTATTTATTCCTCTAGTTTATACCATTAAGCGAAAACAATTTGTATATGGAATGTTCTTACTTATACTTTGCCTTAATTTTCTGACAGAATCAATGCTTGAGCAACAGGCGGGAACCATGTTCTACGGCCTTATCAATTCCCTGCTAATGTTTAATTTTGTGATATAAACACGCCATGATAAACTTCGCCCCACCCCGTATTGATGAAAAAATAATTGAAGCAGTTTCTGAAACACTTCGTTCCGGATGGATAACTACCGGGCCCAAAACCAAACTATTGGAAAAGAAGCTATCGGAATACTGCGGAGTAACACAAGCCCTCTGCCTGAACTCGGCGACGGCGGGATTAGAACTTGCCTTGCGTTGGTATGGCGTAGGCCCTGGAGATGAAGTGATAGTACCTGCATACACCTACGCTGCTACCGCAAATGTGGTAATTCATTGCGGAGCAATACCTGTATTAGCAGATGTAAACAAAGATGATTTGTGTATTTCGGCGGAAGCTATTGAAAAAGCAATTACGACCAAAACAAAGGTAATCATGCCGGTTGATTTCGGCGGTTTGCCCTGCAACTATGATCTTATTTATGCTATTGCAGAAAAAGCAAAAAAAGACTTTCAAGCAGCTAATGAGCAACAAAAAAAACTGGGAAGAATATTAATTCTTTCCGATGCTGCTCATTCTCTTGGCGCTACCTATAAAGGGAGAAATGCAGGAAAACTTGCTGATATTTCTGTTTTTTCTTTTCATGCGGTAAAAAATCTAACTACAGCCGAAGGCGGGGCCATGGTGTTTAATCTTCCCGCCCCCTTTGATAATGCATTAATATATAAGCAACTTAGTATAACATCACTCCATGGACAAACCAAAGATGCAATGGCTAAAATGCAAAAAGGGAACTGGAAATATGATATTGTGGAGGCGGGCTATAAATGCAATATGACTGATTTGGCAGCCACAATGGGTTTAATTGAATTGGAGCGTTATACTAGTGATACATTGCCTAAGCGCAAGGCTATTATAGATGCGTATTATAATTTTTTCTCCGTATATAGCTGGGCCGAACTACCTGTGCTTAAAGATGAGGAACGAGAATCTTCGTATCACCTTTTTCCATTGCGAATTAAAGATATTACTGAAGAACAAAGGGATAAAATCATACAAAAAATATTTGACAGGGATGTAGCGGTAAATGTCCATTTCATTCCTTTGCCCATGATGAGTTTCTATAAAAATATGGGATATGAAATGAATGACTATCCTGTAACATACAATAACTTTTCCCGCGAAATTTCATTACCGGTATATTATGATTTAAGCATGGAAGAGATTGCCATTGTTACTAAGGCGGTAAGGGAATCGGTAATGGAAGTACTATAATGGCAAAACGATTATTTGATATTGGTTTTTCTCTTTTAGGTATTATTGTTCTTTCCCCATTTTTAATTGCCATCTCGCTTATTATTCTTGCAACATCGAAGGGAGGCGCATTTTACCGCCAGGTAAGAGTTGGCAAAAATGGCAAAGAATTTAAACTTATTAAATTTCGTACCATGGGGAAAGATGCTGATAAGGCAGGCCAACTTACTGTGGGGATGCGAGATAGTAGAATTACTGCAATAGGGTATTACTTACGAAAATATAAGCTGGATGAACTTCCTCAATTAATCAATGTGCTTTCTGGGAATATGAGTTTTGTGGGCCCACGCCCCGAAGTACCCAAATATGTGGCTTTATATAACACAGAGCAAAGGACCGTACTTACTGTAAAACCCGGCATTACAGATTATGCATCAATTGTTTACTCGGAAGAAAATGCCCTGTTGGCTAATGCAGAAAACCCGGAAGAACTTTACATCAGCAAGATTATGCCTGCTAAACTAAAATTAAATATTCGTTATATAGAGGATATGGGCCTTGCAACAGATATCGGAATCATATTTAAAACAATAGGGAAAATATTCAGCTAATTTAACCTTGTCAGCTAATTTTCTTCAGCAAAAGATATAAAGGAAATGCACCTAAAAATATGGCTAAGCCTGTTAAGGCTTCTGCCATATTCGAAATAAATATATTGACACATACAAAGAGCAAAACCACAATAAAAATAAGCGGTATCAATGGAAATAATCTGATGTGATAGCCTGTATAAGTTACCTCTTTCATTCTTTTTCGAAGTATAAAAACGGTAATAGTAGCAAAAGCCAATGCAAGATTATCGATAAAGGTAATGTAGTTAATCAGCTTGTCTTTGTCTTTTATAAAAAAAAGCGTAGTAAGAATTATCAGGAAAAACAGGCTGAGCCCAAATGCCTGTGTTTGTGTCTTTGAATTAACCTTTTTGAAAATGTCCGGTAATATTTTATCCTCTGCCATAGCATAAAATACACGTGGGTTGCTCATTAAAGAAGCATTCAAAAAACCTAATACCGAAGTAAACACAATGATTGATGTTATTTTGAACCCCGTATCGCCAAAGAAGCTTTTAGTGAGTTCGGATGCTAATAACTGCTTACTCTTTAGGCTTTCAAATCCTATCACCTGCACATAAGCGATATTTATCATCAGGTAAAGTGAGATAATAATAAACATGCCTCCAAAAATGGCAAGTGGTATGTTGCGTTGCGCATTTTTAATATCTGCCCCCATATTTATCGTATTTTGATACCCGCCACAAGTAAAAAAAACAGGTACAAGGCATAATCCCAGCGAGGCTATGGCGGTGGTGGCTGATTGATGAATAGTAACGGATGGATTAACAGTCCCTTTATTTCCGAAAACGGCAAGACAAAGTAAAAGAACCATCGCTATTTTCAATCCGCTTAGTAAGTTTTGTACCCGCGAACCCATTTTAATTCCCGCATAATTTAGCACAAACAAAATAGTGAGTATAATAAAAGCAATTACAGTAGTTGACATAGTCGCCTGCCATTCCGCCGGAATAATGACCGGCTTTATATATTCTGCACCAACTAAAGCTACTGCTACCGCGCTCCCTGCATTAATAACAACCACTGCTAAATTAGCCATAAAGGCAAAAGCAGGGTGATAACAATTAGAAAATATTCTGTAATAGCCGCCGGCAGCAGGCAATCGGGAACCTATTTCAGCAAATGTTAAGGCGCCGCAAACACTTACAAATCCCCCAATAATCCACGAAGCATAAAATATGAAGGGAGTGCCGGCCTTTGCAGCTATATAGCTTGGGGTAAAGAATATTCCAACGCCGAGAACAAAGCTTACTACCATCATAGTAAGATCCCACCTGCCTAACTTTGATTCTATGCTCATATACTGTCAAAGGTAAAAGATTTTTTGTTAGATGGAAAAGACGTAACGGAAACTGATTTGTTACTATCAATGAGGCCAATATGCTGATCATGAATTGTTAATAAACCTCAGGCCCCCACCAATTGGCTGGCTTCGCTTTTGTTGTCAAGGGCATCACGCAGGCCATTACCTACTAAGAAAAAGGCCAATACAAGTAGCATGAGGCATATACCTGGAAGAAAAACAAGATACGCGGAATCGGTAATGATAAATCCGCGGTTAGCGTTAATCATAGAACCCCAGGACGCAGTGGGCGGTTGGGCTCCAATGCCCAAAAAACTAAGCCCCGATTCTAAAAGAATAGCGGCGGCAAAAACATCGGCCGCTACTACAGTTATGGTTCCGGTTATGTTCGGAAGTATATGCCTGAAAATAATTCTTGATGTAGAAAATCCCATCGCTTTTCCTGCTTCAATAAAGGTTTCCTCTTTCAATGAAATTACCTGCCCTCGCACAATTCTTGCCACATCAATCCACATAGTGAGCCCTACGGCAATAAATATTTGCCAAAAGCCCTTGCCCAGCGCAAGTGTAATGGATATTACCAACAGTAAGGTAGGAAGCGACCATACCACGCTAATCAACCACATCACAAAGCTATCCCATTTCCCCTGGTAATAACCTGCTGTAGCCCCCAATAATATACCCAGGAAAAGGGAAATAATAACGGCGATAAATCCGACAGAGAGGGAAACCCTTGTACCAATCATCAGGCGGCTTAACATATCTCTGCCTTCCTGGTCGGTTCCAAAAAGATACGTTTTAGTGATTAAATTATTTTTTTGAACTTCCATTTTTAATTCATCTATAGATTTATTTGTTGCAGAATCTTTGGCAGAGCCATAGATGATTTCCGGCAAACTAAAACTCTTTATCTGACCGTTATTCGGATTGCTTCCCGTATAAATTTCACCTACCAGATTATTCCCATCAAACCGATATGAATAAAGCGGAATATAGTAGTAAGGGCTTTCTTGCCCGAATAGCATCTTATAAAAAAAAGATACTTTCCTTATTTGTATATTTTTTTTCACAAGCAGCATCTTCACTCTTGTCCCCGGAGGCTTCACCGACAATTGCAAGATTTGATTATTGGCATCCGGCGTTGAATCGGGAGTAATTAAATAGCCTAAAATGGCAACTGAAATAGTTAAAAGAATACAGAAAAAACTGCCCATTGCAATTTTATTTTTCACAAATTTTCTCCATGCCTTACCGCTTAGCGAAAGAGATTCAAGAGGTTTATTTTTTCCGCCAAAAAAAATCATAGTGCCTGCTTATAATATCTGCCTTTCCAACTATAGGAAGAAAAGTTAGCCGCTATTCCTACCCAGGTAACGTATAACATGGTAAATATCTCTGCTAAAGGAAAAATCCACAATAGTTTTTTCTTACCGAAAAAATGAGTTCCGATGAGCAGCAATAAAAAATCAGCTAATATTTTTGCAGCTATACCACACATAAGCGGAAAGAATAATTTTTCATGTACAAGTATACACAGAATCGCAATGAGAGATAAAAAATTTGCAAAAAAAACAAGCATACTTACTAAGCTATTCCCTCTGTTTTTAGCTATGCGTGCCTTCGAAGTCCATCGAATGCGCTGTTCTATAAAATCATGAAGAAACATTTGCGCCGAAGTAGAAACAAAGGCATCTTTCGATTTCACGTACTGTATTTTCCCCTGATGTTTTTTATGCACTTTAAACATTAACAAAATATCGTCCCCTGAAGGATGATCATCAATTCCTTTAAAGCCTCCCACTTCATTAAACACCTCACGTGTGTATGCCAGATTTGCCCCATTGCAAAGCAAAGGAAGTCCCATATTAATTCCGGCACCCGACAAAAGAGACAATCCGCATAATTCAAGGCTTTGAAAGTGTCCCAGAAAACCTGATTCATTAGCTAGCTCAACAGGCCCACAAAACATGTATGCACCTGTTTTCTGGTATTCGCTTTCAATCGTTAATAGCCACTTACTATTGCTTTGGCAATCGGCATCAGTAATAACAATAAGCTCACCCGATGAATTCTTAATGCCTTTCGTTATAGCGTTTTTCTTCCCCTGTTCAGTTTCATTATTGCTAATAGCTTTAGCCCTAATTTTTAAACTAGAGACCGTCTTTTCTGTTACTTCCTTTGTTTTATCAGTAGAGTGGTCATCCACAACAATCAACTCAAATAATTCAACGGGATAAATTTGTGCTGCAAGGGCATCAGTGCATTTACCTATACTTGCCTCTTCATTCCGGGCGGGAACAATTATACTGATTTTTGTTTTTGGCGCGTATTCACTATCTGTAACGCATATTGGTAGCCTTATCCAACTCACCAAGTGGATTATGATATATCCGAAATAAACAAAATTTATAAATGTAAAAAACAGGAATACGGCATGGCAAAAAACGTGCATAAAATTGACTTATTTTAAATGTCTCTTAGCCAGTAGTTCTGCCTTTTGTTTACTCAGATTATTCAGTACGTTTTCATATATCGAGTCAAGGATAGCGGGATTATGCGTATAGTAATCAAGGCTCTTTTGATATTCTGCTTCCGTGATATGGTGCTTTTTCCAAATATATTCAAAAGGCATTACTTTGCTAGATGTATCAGCAGGATTAAGAGACATACCCATCTGTTGCGCTGCTTTTACCAAATGAACATCGGTAAGCACATCTACCATTGTATCGCGGCATATAACATTTTGTGGAATTTTTATTTTATTTCCATTGCCGCACGATGCAATAAACAGGCAAAAAGCACACAGGAACAACCATAATCTCATGTGATAAAATATAGATGATTTCATTACAAAGGTAAAGCAATTATGGAGTACTCGCCTCCTATCCCCCTTTCCATTTAGTATAGAAGAGCTATGGGGAGCAAAATTGGCATATTCCAATTTGACTTGTACCTTTGTACTGTTTATAAAATATATATGCAATCATTTTCGGGAAAAACAGTATGGATAACGGGAGCCTCTTCAGGTATTGGCGAGGCATTGGTAAAGGAGTTTGCAAAAAAAGGATGCAAAATAATCCTTACATCGCGCCGGGAGCAGGAATTGCTTCGGGTGCAAAAAGAAGCGAACTTATCCGCTGAAAACAGCTTTATACTTGCGGCAGACCTTTATCATACAGAAAACATGGGCGAATTGGTAAATAAAGCAAAAACCAGATTTGGAACTATTGATATATTAGTTTGCAATGCAGGTATAGCCCAGCGGTTTTCAGTAAACGAAAGTACTATGGAAGTGAACAGGCAAATAATGGAGCTGAATTTCTTCTCGGTAATTGCACTTGTAAAAGGGGTATTGCCTCTTATGCTTCAAAAAAAATCGGGGCGCATAGTTGTTATCAGCAGCGTGATGGGGAAAATAAGTATGCCCGGCTCTTCCATGTACTGTGCTTCAAAACATGCTCTTCAGGGTTTTTTTGGTGCGCTGCGAGGCGAAGTATATAAAGATAATATTGGAGTTACCGTGGTGTGTCCCGGATATATTAAAACGAATGTTTCTATAAATGCAGTAACGGCGGAAGGCGGCGCCCATGGAAAAATGGACAAAGGACAAGAAAAAGGTATGCTGCCGGAGAAATGCGCCGAAGGAATTATAAATGCAGTAGCTAAAGGAAAAGATGAATTTTATATTGGAGGAAAAGAATTGCTGGCTGTAATGTTCAACCGCCTTTTCCCAAGCCTGTTTATAAATATTGTAAAACGAGTAGCCTCTAAAAGACATTAATATATGAACTATATCAATTCACTTGCTTTCGCCAGGGAACAAGACAAAAAGGATTCACTAAAAAAGTTTAGAAAGAAATTTTTATTTCCACAATATAGAGGAAAGGATGCCCTGTATTTTGTTGGCAATTCATTGGGGCTTCAACCTGAAAGCGTTTCAAGATATATTAAAGTGGAACTGGATGACTGGTCAAAACTGGCTTCTGAAGGGCATTTTGATGGGCATAATCCGTGGTATTCATACCACGAAATGTTTTCTAAGCCCGTGTCTAAACTAATGGGAGCCCATGAAGAGGAAGTAATCATCATGAACCAGCTTACGGTGAATTTGCACCTGCTACTCATCTCATTTTACCAACCTAAAGGAAAGCGATATAAGATTGTTTGTGAATCGAATGCCTTTTCATCTGATAACTATGCGCTGCAAACCCAAGTTCAACTGCATGGATACAAGCCTGCGGATGCTATTATTGAAGTAGCACCGCGCAAAGGTGAACATACTTTACGCACGGAAGACATTACGGATATTATCAAAAAAAATGCGGATGAAATTGCGTTGGTTATTTTCGGAGGGGTTAATTACCTCACAGGGCAATTATTAGATATGCCAAGGATAACGCAAGTGGCACACCAAGCAGGCATTTTATGCGGGTTTGATTTAGCTCATGCTGCCGGAAACATCGATGTAAAACTTCATGATTGGGATGTTGATTTTGCATGTTGGTGTACCTATAAATATTTTAATTCAGGGCCCGGTTCTGTAGCAGGAGCATTTATACATCAAAAGCATCTTAAAAACCGTGATCTACTAAGACTTGGAGGTTGGTGGGGATATAATAAAAAAACTCGCTTTATCATGGACAAAAAGTTTACCCCCATGCAAACTGCTGAAGGCTGGCAGCTGAGCAATGCTCCTGTATTATCAATGGCAGCCCATAAAGCTTCAATAGATATATTTACGGAAGCAGGTGGAATGATTCCTCTGCGTAAAAAGAGTCTGCAACTTACTGCCTATCTTGAGTTTATTATCAATGGAATCAATGAGAAGATAAAACATAAAAAACTTCAACTGGAGATTATTACACCTTCCCATCCCGCTCAAAGGGGATGCCAGCTTTCAATTATAGCACATGGAATAGGAAAAGACTTTTATAATGCGCTTTCCAAGTCAGGTGTGTTTTGCGATTGGCGAAACCCTAATGTAATCAGGCTGGCTCCGGTTCCTTTATACAACTCCTTTGAAGATGTATGGAGATTTGGACAAGTAGCAGAGAAATTGCTTTTGGAATAATATCAGTTTCCTCTTATTAATTCTTCAAGAGTTTACACGTTACGGGATAAATAATCTTTTCCCATAAAGCATATTCCTTAGCGGAAGGATGTAACCCATCATGAGCAATCAAATCAGGGCTATCTTTCATCTTTTGAGTTTCGGGGAAAATATCTGCTACAAGCAAATTACGTACCCTTGCCTCCGCTTTGATAATATTATTAAAATCAGTAATTCCTTTACTTATATCTCTTCCTTCGCTATACCTGTTACCGGTAGGCGTTACTCCAAAATCGGGAATAGTAATTAATAACACTTTACTTTTATCAGGCAACAAGGACTGGATATGGTCGAGAATATAGTTGAGGTTTTTATGAAAAGTGGAGGAGTCGACACCCTGCACCCAATCGTTTACGCCAATAAGTAGGGTAACGAAATCAGGTTTAATTTGGTCAAAAACAGGGATTTCATTTTCTATCAAATCCTTAGTTGTCCAGCCCGTTACCGATGGGTTCGCAGAGAGCACTATATCAATTCCTTCCAGGTTAAGATGTTTCGCAAGCAAATCAGGAAAAGCCTCTCCGTGTTTGACTCCTTCACCAATAGTGTAGGAATCACCCAGGGCAACATATTTTACTTTATGAGCATTTGAGCTACCTTCTTTCATCGCAGTTATTGTGCAAGCAGCAGCTAATATAACCATGAACAGAAGGCCTTTTTTTAACATATTGCAAAAATAGGACTTTGCCATTATATTCACATTACCTATTTAAAAACTGAGATTGGAGAAATTTTCAGAAAATCTTCTTTCCCTTGCCTGTGATTAGTCATTTTAAATATCTTTGCAGCCCATTTTTGACTCCGTAGCTCAGCTGGTAGAGCAAAAGACTCTTAATCTTTGGGTCGTGAGTTCGATCCTCACCGGGGTCACTAACACAAATTAAACACTTACAGGAAAACCTTGTAAGTGTTTTTTGTTTATACTCTTAAATATATCCATATTACTTTTTTCTTATGTGTCTATTAAATTAAAATAAGATATAGAATAATACAAATTGCGTATCAGGCAGTTACCTAAATAAAACCCATATTTAATTCCTTTCTATATTACATTTGCCATCGTTTTTTTAATTAATATTAATGGTGCTTTATTATTTTATCCCATGAAAAAATATTTCTTATCTATCTGTTCCCTACTCTGTTTAATGACTGGAATGGCCAATGCGCAATTCAAAGATATCCTTGATTTCAATATCACAAATGGACAAAGTCCTCTTGCCGGCTTAACGCTTTCCGGAAACAAGTTATATGGAATGACATCAACCGGAGGAGCACACGGTGATGGCGTTGTATTTTCTATAGATACCGATGGCACCCATTATAAAGACCTGCTTGATTTCAATCTTACAAATGGAAGATATCCTCAAGACCCCTTGACGGTTTCCGGAAACAAGTTATATGGAATGACCTTCTTTGGAGGAGCAAACAATGATGGTATTATATTTTCCATGGATACCGATGGCACCCATTATAAAGACCTGCTTGATTTCAATCTTACAAATGGAAAAAAACCCTTATGCAGGAGTAACGCTTTCCGGACACACCTTATTTGGTGCCACAGAATTTGGAGGAGCAAACAACGATGGCCTTATATTTTCCTTAGATACCAATGGCGGAAATTATAAAGACCTGCTTGATTTTAATGTTACAAACGGGCAAGATCCTCAATGTTCCTTAGCTCTTTCCGGAGACATCTTATATGGAGTAACCGTAGATGGAGGGGCACATAATGATGGCCTTGTTTTTTTCCATTGATACTAATGGCACCCATTATAAAGACCTGTTCAATTTCAATGGGACAAATGGAAACGGACCTGTTGGCGCTTTAATGCTTTCCGGAAATACCTTATATGGAACGACATACCAGGGGGGCGCAAACAACGATGGCCTTATATTTTCCTTAGATACCAATGGCAGTAATTATAAAGACCTACTTGATTTCAATAATACAAACGGCACTACTCCTTTTGGCCCCTTAACGGTTTTCGGAAACACTATATATGGAGTGACGGGTGCCGGAGGTGCAAACTACGATGGCCTTATATTTTCCTTAGATATTAATGGCAGCAATTTCAAAGATATGCTTGATTTCAATCTTACCAATGGACAATATCCTGTTGGCCCCTTAGCACTTTTCAAAAGCAAGCTATTTGGAATGGCAGCAGGAGGAGGAGGACACAACTATGGACTTGCTTTTAGTATGTTTGTTCCTTTAAGTGTAAGCCCAGGCAGCATTGGCATAAGCTGTAACGGTAACGCAAACGGAGAAGCTAGTGCGTATGCCTTAGGCGGAGCATCCCCTTATACCTACAAATGGGCTCCAGGCGGGAGTACGACAGATACAATAACCGGCTTAAGTGCTGGAAACTATACGGTTACTGTAACCGATAGCTCTCATTTAACCTTAACGGCAAATGTAGTAATAACGCAACCTGCCGTTTTGGGTATTACACTCAATAGCCATACCGACCCACTATGCAACGGAAACACAGGTAGTGCTACGGCTAATATAGCCACGGGAGGCACTTCTCCCTATACCTATAGCTGGACACCCAATGGAGGGAGCAATTTAACCACATCTAACCTAAGTATAGGAACCTATACCATAATGGTAAAAGATAATAATGGATGCACGGCATCGGCCAACCTAACAATTACCCAACCACCGGCTTTAATTGCTACTATAGGCTTGGCAACCAATGTACTATGTAATGGAAATACTACAGGCAGCGCTACAGTAACCACAAGCGGTGGAATACCACCCTATACCTATTCATGGAGCCCTTCGGGAGGCAGTAATGCAATGGCAACAGGACTTACAGCAGGAGTTTATACGGTTACTATTACGGATATCAATAATTGTAGTATTACTGCACCTGCCATTATAACTCAACCCTCGGCTATGGTTATTACAAAAGACTCTACATCTGTAAACAGTACTAAAGCCTGCAATGGTAAAGCATCTGTAAATGTAAGCGGAGGCACCGCACCTTATACTTATAATTGGAGCCCCGGAGGTGGAACAAATGATACCATTAGAGGAAAATGCACAGACCGCTATTGTTGCACTATCATTGATAATAATGGGTGCAAAGACAGTATTTGTGTAACTATTTCAAATATTACCGGAATAGATAATATTTCCAACAACTCAGACCAAGTAACTGTTTATCCCAATCCAAATAATGGACAGTTTACACTCCAATCTTCCTTTGATGGTGAATCCTTAGTCGAAATTTATAATGTCCTGGGGGAAAAAGTATTTATAAAAAACCTCAATTCGAATAAAGGCTCTAATAGCATTAACATTAGCCAACAACCCAACGGAGTATATTTGTACAGAGTAATAACTGAAAATGGAAACTTGCTGGGCGAGGGCAAAATTATTTTAGATAAATAAAATAACAGGTTTTAGTTTGATTTATAAAGTAGTGCTATAAAGATATTGATTGCTTTTGAATGTTCATAATCTTCTTTCATTTTCTGCTTTTTTGATTAAAAATATGCATATATTTGCAGCAAATATCAAATTTCAGTCCATGAAAAGAAGAACTACAAAATCAATATTATGGATGAAAGCCGTGCTAATTCTTTCAGCCGCTTTTCTTAGTTTTTCTTCCGGGCATATAAGTTTCACGGGCAGTAAACTAAACGCTCAACAGGTTATTCTTGATTCTCATAGCGCTGCCAATGGATTGTCTAATTGGACTATCACTACTCATTATTCGAATGAACTTATAATTATTTCTGCTGGTGGATATGGCGTAGGTGGAAACGCGCTTTCTACCTCACCCGGAACGGTGACCGTAAATGGTAATAACGCCACTTATCTTAATGAAGGACTTTGGTTAGACCCTAACTTTTCATGGACCGCTTCTATTTGGGCCTATGTTGCACCAACTCCAGGAACCTATAGTTGTGTCTGTACGGAAACCGGCTTAATCACTCCCTTTTATTTTAATTTTGCTTCATCTGTGTACCAGCCCAATTGCCCTATAGGGTTAACCTTAAATAACATTGTTATAGGTGGAACAAATGATAATCATGGCCCTACTACTATATCTGCTTCCATAACAACCACCGAAAGTGGTTCATGGATATATGGCACTGTTGATAACAATGATAATGGCGCTACGGGAATTGTAGCTTGGAATAGCCAGCTAACCGAATTAGATCATACCTACATAAACGATGGCGTAGATGGAGCTCAGGCCGATTCAACTTATGCCGCGGCAGGAACATACAATATCACCTCTACCGATATAGGAGCCAGTAACGTTTGGATGACGATTGCCCTTATTGCAGTTCAACCCAATGAAAGTTGCTGTGCAATAACTGATTCAGCAAAAGTTATATCCAACGTAAGCTGTAATGGAGAAGATAATGGCAGCGCATATGGAATCTCTTATCACGGACATGCTCCATATACCTATTCGCGGAGCCCTGGCGGACAAACGACAGATACAGCCATCAGCTTAACAGCTGGAACATATACCATAACCATTAGTGATACTGTTGGATGCAGCGCAACTGCAACCGTAAATATTACTCAGCCTGCTTTATTATCCACTACCATATCGCCTCAAAATATATTATGCTTTGGCCAGGGTACGGGGAGTGCAAATTCTACCACTACAGGAGGAACAAGCCCATATATATATTTATGGAGTCCAAACGGACAAACCAACAAAAATGCCACAGGGCTTAGTGTAGGAACATATACTTTAAATGTTACCGACGCACATGGATGTAGTGCTTCAGCAGCTACCGGCATCACTCAGCCGGCTAGTGCTGTAGCGGTTACCTTAAGCGGCCCTTCTATTATTTGTAATGGTTCCCAGGGAACTCTTACAGCTACAGCATCGGGCGGCACATCACCTTATGGCTATACATGGATAGGGCAAAATATTAATCCTTCTAATTCCTATACGGCAACCATAAATCCTGCTACACAAACGGATACCGTAAAAGTTACCGATGCAAATAACTGTACTGCAAGCGCAGAAATCACTGTAAATTTAGGTCCTACCATATTGGCATCTATTACCGGGCCTGCGTCCATCTGCCAAGGGCTATCAACTATACTTTGTGCTGACGCAACTGGTGGAACCGGTGGAAATACCTATACTTGGCAACCATCAAACCAAACTACGCCTTGTATTAATGTGTCTCCTACCGCTACAACCATTTATACGCTAACAGTAGTTGATAATTGCGGAACCCACGTAATTACAACAAAAACCCTTTTAATAAATCCCTTACCCGCCACTGCCTTTACTACCAGCCTGAATGACGGGTGCGCGCCATTATGCGTGCAGTTTTATAATACCACCACCCTGGCACAAGGTAACGCTGCAACCTATCTTTGGACTTTTGGAAATGGGGATTCTTCAAAACTTCAAAGCCCTATCTATTGCTATCCATC
>Ga0206863_1063_pt1 | contig 37796 bp, 30 predicted proteins | sample Alteio_BWOrgCont_41_FD_152634 | JGI IMG/M metagenome (GOLD analysis project Ga0206863, IMG submission 152634) | Enriched cells from forest soil in Barre Woods Harvard Forest LTER site, Petersham, Massachusetts, United States -... | ecosystem: Environmental > Terrestrial > Soil > Temperate forest >...
CGACGATCGGCGACGCGTCCTGCTACGGGCGCGATCAACGCTCCGGTAGCGCCAAGGATGCCGAAACTGCCGGCTGTGCCTGCGCCCAGATGGTAATGCTTGGAACCGAGCAGGAAGATCAGCGTGGTCCAGAAAGCACTGAAGGCCGCGAAGACCAGCCCTCCGATGACTGCCGACTCGCGCAGCAAGGGATGGGTGCGGATGAGTGTCCAGAGCGAGCGTAGCGCCTGCATATACGGCAGCGGCTTATGTGGAGGTAGCTTAGGCAACTTCCGTAATAGGAGTGGAACGAAGGCTGCATTACTGAGCGCAGCGAAGACGAAGACGGCCCGCCAGCCGAAGAAGGACGCAATCCATCCCGAAACCGAGCGTGCGAGTAAGACTCCGAGCAGAAGGCCTGTCATCACTGTGCCGACAGCGCGCCCGCGCTCTTCATCGTCGGCCAGTTCCGGTGCGATAGGAACCACGACATGCGTGACCGCAGCAGTCAGGCCGATGGCAATGCTCGCCACCAGCAGTGTCCACAGGTTCGGCGCAAGAGCCGCGAGAAGAGCGGAGATGGCGACGCCGGCAAAGAGACGCACCATGAGCCTGCGGCGCTCGATAACATCGCCCAGCGGCACAAAGGCGAGGATGCCAATCGAGTAACCGACCTGCGTCGCCACAGCGACCATGCCCATCTGGCCGTGACTGGCGCGCAGGCTGCGGGCCATATCGAGCAGCAGAGGCTGGTTGTAATAAATGTTGGAGACGCCGACACCGCATGCAAGGCCTAGAAATGGCAGCAGGCTGCGATGCCTGGGATGCAGGTCGACGGGAGCTTCAGGGGAAATGGGCGCGATGACTTCCAAATACCAGTTTAAAGGAAGGGAAGCGCAGGAAATCCCCGGCGCCCCCTTACGCGCTATTACTTTTGATCTGTTGAAGCTGCGGCTACAAAGGCAGATCGACGGATATCAGCAGAGGAGCCGTGACGATCTGTCAATCACAGCAAATCTAGCTTGCCCTTCTAGCCGAGTTGCAGGCGGGCGTTACTTTCCGCTCAGCACCAGTTTGCCGATGGTAGCGAGTTGCATGTTTGACGTTCCCTCGTAAATCTTGCCGATCTTCGCGTCGCGATAATATTTTTCGACTGGATAATCCTTAACGAAGCCGTAGCCCCCATAGATTTCAACAGCCTGACTGGCGACGCGTTCGGCAACCTGCGAGGCAAAATACTTTGCCATGGCTGCTTCGCGGATGTAACTGAGCCTGGCGTCTTTAAGGCGGGCGGCGTTATAGACGAGCAAGCGCGCGGCTTCGATGTCGGTTGCCATTTCGGCTAGCGAAAACTGCACTGCCTGAAATTCGGCGATGGGCTTGCCGAATTGCTTGCGCTCCTGCGCATATTTTGCGGCGCAGTTCCACGCGCCTTGTGCCAGACCCAGCATCTGCGCTCCAATGCCAATGCGGCCTTCATTCAATGTTTCGATAGCAATCTTGTAGCCTTTCCCCGGTTCTCCGAGGACGTTCTCCGCAGGCACACGGCAGTCTTCCAGGATCAACTCGCAGGTGGATGAGGCGCGGATGCCCAGCTTGTCTTCCTTCTTGCCGATCGAGAATCCCGGAGAGTCTTTTTCTACGAGAAAGGCCGTGATGCCCTTGTATCCCGCCGCAGGGTCAAGCGTCGCAAAGATAATAAAAATGTCAGCCTCTTTTGCGTTTGTGATCCATAGCTTCTGGCCGTTGAGGATGTAATGATCGCCGCGCAATTCTGCCCGTGTTTGCAGTGCGAAAGCATCGGAGCCAGAAGCAGCCTCCGATAAGGCATAGGCGCCCACAGTGTCAGTTGCGAGGCGTGACAGATAAGTCTTCTTTTGTTGTTCGGTACCCCAGCGCAGGAAGGCATTCACGCAAAGCGTATTCTGCACATCGACAAGAACCCCTACGGATGCGTCGATAGCAGAAATCTCCTCAACAGCCAGGATCGCCTCGAAAAATGTGCCGCCACTGCCGTTGTATTCCATGGGAATTTCAATCCCCATCAGCCCAAGATTGAAGAGCTGCGGCAATAGATCTGCGGAGAAGTGCTGCTCTTCATCCATTTGGCGAACCAGCGGCCCAATGCTTTTCTGCGCGAACTCGCGCACGGTGGAACGAAAAAGCTGTTCGTCTTCATTCAGCTGCGTCAGCGGCAGGGCGGCGGGAGTGGTAAGTGTGTCAGACATCGGAACCTCAGAAGGTGGAAAACCGTTGAGTGTAGCAGAAGACACGGGAAACAAGCCAAACCGCATGATCTCCGGCTGTCAGGATACGGGGAAATCATCTAAGATCAATGGCACGCGACATGACATCCTCACTGCACGCAGTTGCCACTGGGATTTTTTGTGCCTGCTTCCTGCTTGTGACTTTAGCGGGCTTTTGGGCTGCTCGCTGGAAGCGCGGCGATCTGAATAGCCTGGAAGAGTGGGGTCTGGCCGGACGCCGCTTTGGAACGCTTGTGACATGGTTCCTGATCGGCGGCGATTTCTATACCGCCTACACCGTCATTGCCGTTCCAGCAGCGCTTTATGGGACAGGAGCACCTGGCTTTTTTGCGATTCCCTACTGCATTTTTATATATCCCTACATGATGCTGGTGCTCCCGCGGCTGTGGCAGGTATGTCACCGTCATGGTTACGTAACATTAGCTGATTTTGTCCGCGGACGTTACGGCAGCCGATCGCTCTCCATCGCCGTTGCCCTTACAGGAATTCTCGCGACGATGCCCTACATTGCCTTGCAGTTGGTGGGTATGCGCGAGGTCATTGCCGCACTCGGTCTCCATGGTGAATGGCCGCTTATCGCCGCCTTCCTGGTCCTCGCCGCCTATACCTATTCGAGTGGTCTACGCGCCCCTGCTGTCATCGCCATTGTGAAGGACTTCATGCTCTACATCGTGGTGTTAGCGGCCATCATCATGATTCCGGCAAAGCTTGGTGGATACGCGCATGTTTTTTCTGCAGCAGGAGCGGCGCTCGCGCAGAAGAAGCCTGCGGCTTCCATCATTCTGCAGCCATCGCAGTATCTCAGCTATGTGACATTGGCCTTTGGCTCGGCCATTGCCATTATTCTTTATCCGCACACCGCGACCGGTGTGCTCAGCTCATCGAGCGGACGCGTAATTAAGCGCAACGCCGCACTGTTGCCTGCCTATAACCTGCTGTTGGCTCTCATCGCACTTCTCGGTTTTGTCGCTCTCGCAGCGGGAATCCACACAACCGACTCATCGAGCGCAGTTCCGCTGCTCTTCGTGCAGATGTTTCCCGAATGGTTTTCTGGATTCTGTCTTGCAGCCATTGGCATCGGCGCGCTTGTTCCCGCCGCCATCATGTCGATTGCGTCGGCGAATTTATTTACGCGGAACCTCTATGGCGAGTTGCTTCACCGCTCGATGACCCCAAAGCAAGAGGCGACACAGGCCAAACTGGTTTCGTTTTTCATCAAAATCGGAGCGCTCGTCTTCGTTCTTTTTGTGCGCGCACAGTATGCCATTGAATTACAGCTGTTAGGAGGCATCTGGATCGGCCAGCTCTTTCCATCCGTGGTCTGCGGCCTCTTCACACGCTGGTTCCACGGTCGGGCACTTTTATGGGGATGGTTCGCAGGTATGGTGACCGGTACAGGCATGGCTTTGGCCCGCGACCTGAAAAGCTCTGTCTACCCTCTGCATATTGGCAGTCATGTCTGGATGATTTACGCGGCCATTCCGGCCTTACTTGCAAACCTGCTGGTATCCGTCGCCGTCACACTGTTGCTCAATGCATTGGGCCATGAACCAGGACGCGACGCAACGTTAGAAACGGACTATGTAGCCGAACCAGCTTAGGCTTATAAGCTGCTACGATACTGCCGTGACTTCTGCATCGCCGTTTCCAGTTCTGAACAATACGCAGCATGCGCATGAAAGCTTTGGCGCGTCACAAGAGCTAGAGCACAAATTGCGCTCTGCTATACAGGGCGAAGTGCGCTTCGACTCCGCTTCCCGCGCCCTTTATGCTACAGATGCTTCAAATTACCGCCAGGTTCCTATCGGCCTGGTTATTCCTCGAGACGTGGCCGATGTGGAGGCAACCCTTGCTGCATGCCGTGCGTTTGGCGCGCCCGTTCTGCCGCGCGGAGGCGGCACAAGCCTTTCAGGACAATGCTGCAACGTCGCCGTGGTGCTCGATTTCTCAAAGTATATGCGTTCCATCCACTGGCTTGATGCGGAAAAGAAGCTCGCGCATGTAGAGCCCGGTATTGTTCTTGATCGCGTCCGCGAATCCGCTGAAGAACATCACCTGACATTTGCCCCCGATCCGGCAACGCACAGCCGCTGCACGCTGGGCGGCATGATCGGTAACAACTCTTGCGGCGTGCATGCGCTCATGGGCGGCAAGACGGTCGATAACATCCATTCGCTCGATATCGCGCTCTACGATGGAACCCGGCTAACCGTAGGCGCTACATCGGAAGAAGAGCTCAGCGCCATCATCGCTACAGGGGGGCGTCGCGGCGAAATCTATGCCGGGCTCCGGCGGATTCGCGATCAGTATTCTGAGCTGGTGCGCAAGCGTTTTCCTCGCATCCCGCGCCGCGTTTCCGGATACAACCTCGATGAGCTACTACCGGAAAGTGGCTTTCACGTCGCGCGTGCGCTGGTTGGAAGCGAAGGCACATGCGCTACGGTACTTGGCGCAACACTACATCTGAAAGACAGTCCTCCGCATCGGCGGCTTGTCGGTCTGGGCTTTACTGATCCATTCATCGCAGCTGACCATGTTCCACTCGTGCTGGAATCAAAGCCCATTGGGTTAGAGGGATTCGACGGCATGCTCGTCGACTTTATGCGGCGCAAACGGCTCGCCGTGGACGATGTCACTCTTTTGCCAGAAGGCCGTGGCCATTTGCTCGTCGAGTTTGGAGGATGGTCGCCGGAAGACGCAGATACTCAGGTCGACCGGTTTCTGCAAGTTATAGCGCAGACGCCCGCCGATGTCCGCCACTACACGGCGGCCGAAGCTCCTCGCGTCTGGCACGTACGTGAATCGGCGCTAGGTTCAACGGTCTTCGTTCCCGGCGAGCCACATGGTTGGGAGGGTTGGGAAGATGCAGCCGTCCCGCCGGAAAAGCTCGGCTCCTACCTCCGCGAGCTTTTCAAACTGATGAGCGAGTTCGGCTACCGGAGCCCAATGTATGGTCACTTCGGTGAGGGCTGCGTGCACATGCGCATCAATTTCGACCTCGAAAGCGAAGCTGGGATTCGCAAATTCCGCGCCTTTCTCGATCGCGCAACCGATGTAGTGCTCGAACATGGCGGATCGATCTCTGGCGAACATGGCGATGGGCAGGCACGCGCGGCGCTCCTGCCCAAGATGTTCGGCCCAGAGTTGATGCAGGCTTTCCGGGAGTTCAAATCACTGTGGGACCCGCTCAATAAGATGAACCCCGGCAAGCTAATCGACCCCGTCGCCGTCTATGAGCCGCATGAAAACCTTCGACTCGGAGCCGGTTACGAGTCAAAGAAAGTCGACACCTATTTTCAATTTCCAGAAGATAAGGGTTCTTTTGCCGAGGCCACACTGCGTTGTGTTGGAGTGGGCGCATGCCGGAAGCAAAATCCTGGCACAATGTGCCCAAGCTACATGGCTACGCGCGAAGAACAGCATTCGACGCGGGGACGTGCTCATCTTCTGTGGGAATTGCTCGAAGGCAGTGTGCTTGACCACGACTGGGGGAACGAACAGGTGCGCGAGGCACTTGACCTGTGCCTGTCATGCAAGGCGTGCAAAAGCGAATGTCCGGTCAATGTAGACGTGGCTACTTACAAGGCTGAGTTTCTGGCCCACTATCATGAGCAACATCCTCATCCTCTGCGTGATTATGTCTTTGGGTTCATGGATCGATGGGCGCATCTCACATCTGCTGTTCCCGGATTGACTACTCGGCTCGCAAACTTGCCTCTTCAGATTCCCGGCATCGATGGATTGATAAAGCAAGCACTCGGGATCGCACCGCAGCGTAAACTTCCGCAATTTGCGCCACGCAGTTATCAGAGTACGCTCACGTCGGCTGACGCTACAGCGTCGCAATCGTCCGTGCTCTTATGGCCGGATACCTGGAACAACTACTACCATCCGCATGTCATGCAATCTGCGCGGCAGGTGCTTATGCATGCCGGATTCACTCCGTACACACCCAAACACCACATCTGCTGTGGCCGCCCGCTTTACGACTTCGGATTTCTGAAAGAGGCACGTAGCTATCTTGAAACAATTCTCCGGAACTTTGCGCCGCAGATCGATGCCGGTACGACATTTGTTTTTCTAGAACCCAGCTGTGCCAGCGTATTCCGCGATGAGCTGTTGAATTTCTTTCCAGCAGATCCACGCGCGAAGCGGCTTAGCGACCAGACGCTCCTGCTCAGCGAATTCCTGGTACGCCGAGCACCTGGCTATAAGCCGCCAGCACTCCCCGGCCAACGCATCGTATTACACGGACACTGTCATCACAAGTCATTGATCAAGATGAATGACGAGCTGACGATCCTCAGCGCAACCGGCGCACAGGTTCAATTACTCGATGCAGGTTGTTGCGGGATGGCCGGTCCTTTTGGCTTCGAGAAGGAGAAATACGAGGTGTCACAAGCTCTCGGGGAACGGGTATTACTGCCAGCAGCGCGCAACGCAGCATCCGATACACTGCTGGTCACGGATGGATTCAGCTGCCGCGAGCAGATTGCACAAAACACGAATCGGCGTGCTCTGCATTTCGCCGAGGTGATCAGTAGTCCCCCTCGACCACATTCTTAAGCGGCTCGCCTTTTGCGAATCGCTTGACCTGCTCGGCTACCAGATCAAAAACTCGTGACATGAAAAGCGGACCCGATCCGCCCACATGAGGGGTGAGCAAAAGATTCGGTGCACTCCACAGCGGATGCCCTTCCGGCAACGGTTCGGGGTCCGTTACATCGAGTGCTGCACGGATGCGCTTTTCTGTCAGCGCCTTCAGCAAGGCATCCGTGTCGACCACAGGCCCCCGCGCGGCATTTACCAGCAATGCTCCCTGCTTCATGCGAGCAATAGCTTCGGCATTTATCAAATGCTGCGTCTCCGGGGTAAGCGGCAAAATCAGCACGACTATATCTGCTGCCGGCAGCAATTCAGACAATTTATCTACTGCCTCCACGCCCGGCCGGGCTGAGCGCGCGACGCGAATGAACTGCACGCCAAAAGGTTGAAGCCGTTCTTCAATCGATTTCCCAATCGATCCATACCCGACGATCATTACCGTCTTGCCGGCCAGTTCTTCAATGAATACGGGAGGATAGTGGCGCTTGTTTGTCTTGTAGACTGACTGGTAGTTTTCCTCTGCCGCATCGCGCGTAGCCCACTTGCCTGCGTGCTGGAGGTTGAAATAAAAGGGCAGGAATTTCATCGAAGCCAGAATGGCGGTTACAGCCCACTCGGAAGTGGCCACATTGTGCGCGCCTTGTGCATCGCACAAAATCGCAGCGGGTGGCACGAATGCGCGCAGCCAATCGACCCCGGCTTGCAACGATTGAACCACTTTGACCCCACGAAGATAGGGTGCCACAGGCTCAGCGTCCTTCTTAAACAGCGGAGCCACCCAGAAATCGATATCTACGGACGCAGATGGTTTCTTAGGCAGAACATGCACTTCGGCTTCAGGAGGCAGTTTTGCGAGTAAGGGCTCATCAGCCCAGTGCGGCACTCCTACTTTCACCATGCGAACATAACTCCTCAGTCAGTCGGCACTGCTATTTATGCTAATCGAGATGAAAATAGAGCGACACGCTCGAAAAACAGGCGCATACCCATTCTCGATACGACAAAAGAGGTGTCAGCAGCTCTTACTGCTTTTGATGAAAGATTGCGTTGTTGATATCCGGCCAGAATTCCTTAAAGATAAACGTCGCCCCATCCAGGCTCACGTTCGTAAGCCAGCGCTGCCCGACCTTGGTCCACGTGCGTTCTGTACTAGGGTAGTAGAGACTTGAAATGCCGGAAGCTGCTCCGGCTCCGACAATCTCCGATGCATTGAAAGTCTCGCTCCCGCCATCTGTGCGTGTAATCAACACACGAGAAAACGAATAAGCCGTCCGCTTGACGAGGCCGCCCCGACCCAGCGTGTAGTAGCGGGAATCCTGCCGTAGCACCGTCGGCATAATAAATTCTACCCAATAATTCTCGTTCGCCTGATCCGCAAATGTATGCCAATAATATCTGCCGTAACCGGCTGCACCCTGATGAAATTCAGGATAAGAATTTTCTGCCATGCTGACGCCTGCCAGAGCGCCGGCAAAGATAAACGCCGAATAATCGAAGCTGTCCTGCGTTGACGTAATGAATTTTTCTTTTACCGACTGTGGTGGAAGCTTCTGGTTAACGGAAACAGAACGAAAATTCGGGATAATGCCAAGAATGCGCTTTGTCTGCTTGCCTTCCAGGCTTGTAGATTGCTGTGCGTTCTGTGTACTGCCGCCCGGGTCCGTATTCTGCTGCGCCAAGGCAGCATCGGGTGCATCTGGAATGTTGTCAGCAGATGCAACGGATTGCGCGCGTGCTATGCCCAGCGAACAGAGCGCAATAAAGACGAAAACAGTACATTGAGACGGAGAGCTGCGTTGACTCATGTTGGCTTAGACGAAGGATAGCATCTATAGGGTGCAAATAAAGGTGGTTGTAAGCAAGGAAAGTGCTTTCATTTCAGAAATTTCGACAGAGCTTCCAACCCGGCTTCAATGGCTGACTTTGGCACGGAATAACCAAATCGCACGTGCCCCTCACCCTGTGCACCAAAAACGACGCCCGGAACCGTGGCAACATGGGCCTTCTCGAGCAAGATTGCAGCGGCTTTGCGGCTGTCTTTATTGATCCTGCAGATGTTTGGCAATGCGTAAAACGCACCTTCTGGGAGCTCGCACTCCAACCCCAGACCATTGAGTCCGTTTACCAGCAAGTCGCGCCGCTCGCGGTATTCTTCCCTGCGCTTCAAAAGAAAATCATCCGGCGTAGCCAGTGCTTCCAGGGCTGCCCACTGCGACGGCGTTGACACGCCGTTCACCGAATAGAGCACCAGCTTGCGCAGCCCCGTCATGAATGGCTCCTTGGCGACTACATAGCCAACGCGCCAGCCGGTCATTCCATAGCTTTTGGAGAATGTATAGGTGGAAATCGTCCGCTCGGCCATGCCCGGCAAAGAAGCAATGGACACGTGATCGCCTTCGTACACCAGATCCTCATAGGCCTCATCGGCAATCACGATGAGGTTATGCTTCCTGGCAAACGCCGCTACCTCTTCCGCTTCAGCGCGGGAAAACACCATGCCAGATGGATTTTGCGGCGTGTTGTAGTAAATGGCCTTGGTATGAGGCGTAGAAAACTGTTCGAGCGCTTTGGTGAGCCCGTTGCGCCGCGCGCTAGCGGTTGGAACCAGCAGAGGCCGTGCCTGGGCGCCTGTCACCATGTCGCGAATGGGCGTCCAGTATGGAGAAAATAGAAGCAGATCGTCGCCCGGATCGAGGACTGCCTGAAAAGCGGCGTAGAGTGCGTGCGCCCCGCCAGCGGTTATCAGAACATCATCAAGTACAACATTGAGATGATTACGTGTTTTCAACTTCTCGACGAGCGCTTCGCGCAATGGAACGATTCCGGAAGAAGGCGCATATTTGGTCTTGTTTTCGACCAGCGCGCGCACCATGGCGTATTTGATTGACTCTGGTGTCTCGAAGAAAGGCTCGCCACCGTGAAATGCATGCACCATTTCCCCCGCATTGCGAAGTTCAATGACCTTATTGCGAATCTGAACGATATCGGAGAATCCGACTTCATCCAGACGCTTCGCCAGGCACAATGCGCTTTTCTTCGTGACCATTCAGATTCTCCAACTCAGAAGTCGGCTGGCGTGGTGCGATCCAGAGCAGCGCCAAACTAACCAGCTTAGCCGATCTTCGGCTTTTCTAGTGAGTGGCCTGCACAATAAGTTGAAAATGATATGCTGCGCTTTATGCGACGTTCTGCTGTCTGGCTGCTGATCGCGGTCCTCTGGTTGGTCATTGCAATCGTAACCACGCTGCGCCAAGGCTGGCAGCGAGCATGGTTGCAGGCCATCATTTCGTTGCTGTTTTTCGGCGTGGCGATGTATTTTCGCCGCAAAGACGCGATTAAGTAGCCAGGGCACCTGTGTAGACGGCCATGCCGGCTACGGCATCGACGCGCATTTGGTGCAGGATATCGATCTCCGCCTGTTCGCGAATTCCTCCAGCAACAATCAATTGCCGCTCCGTCAGGCTGCGCAGTTCTCGAGCGATCGCCATAGGGAATCCCTGCATGGTGCCTTCTGTATCCACATGCGTATAGAGAAACGCTCCGCAATAGGGATTGAGCATTGCGATTGCCTGCTGGGGAGTGAGTCCAGCTTGCTCCTTCCATCCCTTGACGGCAACTTGCCCTTGTTTTGTGTCAATACTGGCAACAAATTGTGCCGTCCCAATCTCTTCGTGAATCGTCCGCGCCAAGGCAACATTCACGGTACCTATGCTATTGATACCGCAGAACAGCGCGGAGCCGAAAATGATGCGCTGCGCACCTGCGTCTAGCAGTTGCTTTGCTCGTTCTACAGCAGCGATGCCGCCTCCGACTTGGCAAGGCAGACGTTTCGCGATTTTCTCGATCAAGGCCGCATTGTCTCCCTGTCGCATGGCAGCATCTAGATCGATAAGCTGCACCATTGGATAAGAGCTGAATCGTTCAATCCAGTATTCGAAATCGTCAAACGCAAGCTTCAGCTTCTCGCCCTGCACGAGCTGCACAATGCGGCCACCCATCAAGTCGATTGAAGGAATCAGCATGGCAGCCTCACAGAAACACCTCGTTTTGCGATCTCTTCTTTAAGCGTTCGTACATTTGCAATTCCGAAATGGAAGATGCTCGCTGCCAGAGCAGCATCCGCGCTGCCCTGCAACAGGACATCTGCGAAATGATCTGCTGTGCCCGCGCCGCCCGACGCGATCACCGGAATCTGCACGGCCTTGCTTACGAGCGCTGTCAATTCACAGTCAAAGCCTGCGCGGGTTCCATCTGCATCCATTGAAGTAAGAAGAATCTCTCCGGCGCCTCGCTCTTCGGCTTCCTGCGCCCACTCCAATACCTTGCGTCCAGTCGGCTTGCGGCCTCCGCTTACAAAAACTTCTGCATCGTCTACCGCATTGGCACTTTCCTTTGCGCGTCGTGCGTCGATGGCAACAATCACCGCCTGCGCTCCGAACTTACTGCCGATCTCATCGATCAATTCCGGTCTCGCAATCGCTGCCGAGTTGATGCTGACTTTATCTGCTCCCGCATCGAAGACCGCAGCCGCGTCGTCCACTGTGCGAATGCCGCCACCAACAGTAAACGGGACAAAAAGTTGTCTGGCTGTTCGTTTCACTGTGTCGATCAGCGTTCTGCGCCCTTCGTGCGTTGCCGTAATGTCCAGCAATACAATTTCGTCGGCGCCCGCGTCTGCATGACGGAGTGCAAGTTCCGCCGGATCGCCCGCGTCCACAATGTCGACGAATTGCACGCCTTTCACCACTCGGCCTGCATTGACATCGAGACAGGCAATGATACGTTTTGTCAGCACGGCTATAGTCTCACGAAATTCTCGAGAATCCGAAGGCCTGTTCTTCCGGACTTCTCGGGGTGAAATTGCACGCCCATGATGTTGTCGCGCTCGACGACAGCGGTAAATGGCAGGCCATAATTTGTAATTGCTACGGTTTTATTTACGACTGGGGCACGATACGAGTGGGTGTAGTAGACAAACTCTCCACTGGAAATTCCCTGCAACAGACGCGATTGACTTATTTCGATTGAATTCCACCCGACATGCGGCACCTTCATGCCAGAGGTGAAGCGTTCACAGCTTCCGCTGAATGCGCCTAAACCGGAGACGTGCGGAGATTCAGTGCTGCCTTCAAAGAGCCATTGCAATCCGACACAAATCCCCAGAAACGGAATACCTTGCTGGACGCGATCCTGAATCGCCGCTTTCAATCCGTGTTCCTCGAGAAAAACGGTCGCAGAAAAGTGTCCGACCCCAGGAAGCACCAGTTTGTCTGCCTTCATGACTAAATCCGGGTCGGATGTAGCCTCTGCCTGCGCTCCGACAGCGAGCAGCGCCTTCATCACCGAAGTAAGATTGCCGGCCTTGTAATCGATGACGGCGATCATAAAAGCCCTTTTGTGCTGGGCAGCATATCGCCAAGCTGCGGATCGCGCATGCAGGCGAATCGCAGCGCACGCGCAAAGGCCTTGAAAAGGGCCTCAATTTTGTGATGATTTGAGCGACCGTACATCGTTTTCAAATGAACATTCGCACGCGCACCCCGCGCGAAGCCCTCGAAAAAATCATCCACCAGTTCAGACTGCAGATCGCCGACCAGTCTTGTCTTCACCTTTGTATCTATCACAGACGAGACGCGACCGCTTAGATCGATCGCAGCAATTCCGAGTGTTTCGTCCATCGTCATCAGAAAATATCCAGCACGCATGATGCCTTTTTTGTCGCCCAGGGCGCGATCAAAAGCTTCTCCGAGCGCAATACCCACATCTTCGACGGTGTGGTGCTGGTCTACATCGAGATCGCCTTTGCATGTCAGTTCCAGATCAAAGGCGCCGTGACGCGTGAAAAGCTCAAGCATGTGATCGAGAAATCGTATGCCGGTACTGATCTTGTAATGTCCGGCGCCTTCAATCGTAAGCCGCAAACTGATCTGTGTTTCCGCCGTCTTACGATCGATTTCTGCCGATCGGTTGTGGGTGGCGCTTTTACTCTTCACCTGCTTAGCCTTCATCTGGACTCCATTTTATTTCTGCCAATGACTTCTCCAGCGCTTTCACGCCTAATGCCATATGCTCCAATGTGCCAATCGTGATGCGTACGCAGCCCTCGCAACCGGGATCGTTCGACCGGTCGCGCACCAGCACATTGTGCCGGCGCATGGCGGCTGCAAATTCTTTATGCTTCGGGCCAATTTTTGTCAGGATGAAATTTGCCTCTGACGGCCAGTGGGGGATTCCTAGCCTCTGTAAGGTTGCAGTGAACAACTCTCTTCCTTGCAGGACTTCAGTCACATACCACTCCAAATAGGCTTCATCTTCGAGTGCTGCAGGCAGGCAAGCCAACGCGAGACCATTGACGCTGTAGGGGGAAATCACGCGCCGCATCCAGTGTATTTGCTTCTCGTGAGCGGCGAGCATGCCTAAACGGAGTCCAGCGAGGCCGTAGGCTTTTGAGAAAGTGCGCGTCACGACCAGGTTCGGCGCTGTTTCGATCAAATCGAGAACGCTCTGCCCGTAGAAGTGAAAATATGCTTCGTCCACCAGGACAATCGCTTGGGGCGCACGCTCTATCACTTTCAAAATCAACTTGTGGGAAACCGCGCGGCCTGTCGGGCTGTTGGGATTTGCGATGGCAATGAGCTTTGTTGCAGGGGTGATTTTTTTGAGCAGCGCTTCTAGAGGGAAAGAAAAGTCTTGTTCAGCCTGTACAAAAACGATCTTCGCCTCAGTGGAGGAGCCGTACACCTCGTACATGGAATATGTCGGCACGGGCAATAAAAACTCATCGCCGGCATCGAGGAATGTCTGGCAGAGCACGTGGATCGCCTCGTCCACGCCATTTGTTATCAGAACCTGCGAGGCGTCAAGATTGAGATGCGTCGCGACGATTTTTTCGACGGGTTCACGTTCAGGATATTTTGTGAGGTCGGCGCGGGAGATGCGACCCAGAACTTCCAGTACCTTTGGCGAACAGGCAAAGGTGTTCTCGTTGAAATCAAGCCGCACGCCATCACGAGATCCAAGCGGAGGGTGATATTCCTTGGTGCGCAGAATCGCCGCACGCGGCTGGGCGCCTTCAGGCATAACCACCTCGCACGCGAATTGCTTCGGCATGGCCCTGCAATCCTTCAGCCTTGGCGAGAACGATCGCTGAGGTAGCCAACTTCTTCATTCCCTGTTGTTGATATTTCTGCACCGTGATGATTTTGAGAAAGTCCGATACGCTCAATCCTCCGCGTACTCGGGCAAGACCACCCGTAGGCAGCGTGTGATTTGGCCCTGAAATGTAGTCGCCCATTGGCTGTGCGGAGTAGCGGCCCACAAAGACAGAACCGGCATTCACCACCCACTCCAGGTCACTCTCTACATCGACCGTAAGGTGCTCTGGAGCAAGACGATTTGTGATTTCGCGCGCTTCTGCAACTGTTTTAGTTACGAATATCACACCGTTTTGCTGGATTGCATCCTTGGCAATTGGATTCTTACCCACTCTCAGTTTTACTTCTGCACTCACTTTTTCAGCGAGTGCAGCCTGCGTGGTGATGAAGATAGCAACTGCGTCCGGATCGTGTTCTGCCTGTGCAACCAGATCAGAGGCAATACAGGCTGGATCGCCAGTCTCGCTGGTGACGATAATCTCTGTCGGCCCGGCAAGCATGTCGATGGCGCAATCAAACGAGACAAGCTTTTTGGCCGCAGTTACATAGGCATTGCCCGGACCGACGATTTTGTCAACGCGAGCGATGCTCTCTGTTCCGTATGCCAGCGCTGCCACGGCCTGTGTACCGCCGATGCGGTAAAACTCTTTGATGCCGAGGAAGCTGGCGACCGCCAGCGTTTCAGGAGCAGGCCGCGGAGACACCACGACAATTCGCTTAACGCCCGCAACCTGCGCAGGGATCACGGTCATCAGCATCGTAGATGGCAACGGATATCGTCCGCTAGGAACATAACAGCCTACAGATTCGAGTGGACGCACTTGCTGCCCGATCTTCAATCCGGCTACAGGCTCAAAGCTCCAATCTTTCGGCATCTGCCGCTGCGCGAAGTGACGGATATTTTTTGCGGCAGTTTGTACCGCTGCGCGGAAGGCAGGCGAAGCTTCTCGCCATGCCTGCTTTATCTCGTCTTCAGAAATCCGTAATGGTGTCTGTTTCGATATGCGGTCGAAACGGGTGGCATAGCTGCGCAGAGCCGTATCGCCACCCTTTCGCACGCCATCGAGAATGCGCCGCGCTACAGGCACGGCACGCTCATCGACTGTGTTGCGGCGGCTTTCAAGCTCTGCAATCAGCGCCTGCGCACGCTTGCTATTGCGTCCCACCGTGTGCAGCACTTTCATTTAGAGGACCACCTTGCTGAGCGGGTATTCGACGATGCCTGTCGCGCTTGCGGCCTTGAGCTTGGGAATCACATCACGAACGACGCTTTCTTCAAGAATGGTATTGACTGCCACCCAGGTGGGGTCACTGAGCGCGGAGACGGTGGGCGAGTTCAGCGCCGGAAGCACGGAAAGGACAGCGGCGAGGTTCGCTTTCTGCACGTTCAACATTAGGCCGACCTGACCCTGAGCAGCGATGGCGCCTTGCAGCATCAATGCAATGTTGTCGATCTTCTGCTTCTTCCACGGATCGGTATAGCTTGCCGGATTGGCGATGAGGTGCGTCTCGCTCGCCATCACCGTGTCGATGATGCGCAGACGGTTGGCCTTTAACGAGCTGCCGGTTTCGGTTACTTCGACGATGGCATCGGCGAGCGTGGGAGGCTTTACTTCGGTTGCGCCCCAGCTGAATTCGACCTTGACCGGCACCTTTTTTTCAGCGAAATAACGCTTGGTTACTTCTACAAGCTCAGTCGCAATCGTTTTGTCGGCGAGATCTTCTGCTTTTTGATACGGTGAGTCATCTGGCACAGCAAGCACCCAGCGGACGCGCTGACGGCTCTGCTTTGCGTAGACGAGGCTGGTAACACTTTTCACTTCGCGGCCACTCTCTACGACCCAGTCAATACCGGTAAGTCCTGCGTCGAGCGCACCGTGATCGACATAACGAGCCATCTCCTGCGCGCGAATCAGCGTGCACTCAATTTCGCTATCGTCGATCGAAGGAAAATAGGAGCGGCCATTCGCGTAGATATTCCAGCCTGCACGCTGGAAGAGCGCAATCGTCGCATCCTGCAAACTGCCTTTAGGAATACCGAGCCTCAGCTTGTTCGGCATTAGCGCACCTCCGCTGCTGCTTTGATCGCAACCGGTCGCGTGAAGCAGCTCACGGTTCCTTCGTGGCATACCAGTCCGTCGCCTTCCACCTGCACGCGGTAAAGGACGGTGTCCTGATCGCAGTCTGTCGATGCTTCGACGATGCGCAGGCGATTGCCGCTGGTTTCGCCCTTCATCCATAGCTTCTGGCGGGTGCGGCTCCAGAAGGTCGCAAACCCGGTTTCCAAAGTCTTCTGATAGCTGGCTTCGTTCTGGAAGCCAACCATCAACACCTGCCCGGTCGCGGCGTCCTGCACAATTGCCGGCACCAGGCCGTCCATCTTTGCGAAATCAATTGCTATGTCTGTCATACCTCATCCTTGTGTCTCAGCCACTTAGCGGTTTCGGTGCAGGCGGCAGATGCAAAAAGCCCGCCTGCGCTTAGCGCATCGGCGGGCTTTAGGTCCTTTGATTCTGGCTTTTTACTCTAAGCCGTAAGGATTCGCCGACACGCTCGTCACATGATGATGATGGTGATGACGATGGTGAAGGTGAATCTGCATCTAAGTTTGAAAATACTTCGCATGGAGAATGGTGTCAAGCTCACGCTTTAAATTCATGGATTTATTGCAAACCGTTTTGCCGATAGAAAATCTATGGGGTGCTGCGAGTGCCCATGGATCGCCAAGTCGGCCAGCACTTCGCCGAGGACGCTCGTGAACTTGAAGCCGTGTCCGGAAAAGCCGCAAGCCAGTGTGACTTGCGGGTGATCCGGATGATGCGAGACGACAAAATCTTCATCGGGCGTCATCGTGTACATGCAGGTCGAGGCATGAAGCAGGCGCCCGTTCAAAGCTGGAAGATACTCGGCAAGTTGTTCGCGGATTTCCGCGATGTCGCTTTCCTGAATATTTCGGTCGATGGATTCGGGAGTGCAGACATCGCCGCCGGAATGCATCGCAGCTTTTATTCCTTCGCTTGCCCCATCGATCGACGGAAAGCCATAGAACACTTTGCCGGAGGCCGTCTGCCAGATGTAAATCGGAAAATGCCCGGAGGCAAAACGCTCGATATTATCGGTCGGCTCAAACCATGCCATCACATGCCGACGGACGTGTAACTGCAAACCGATCGATGGGAGCAAGTCACCGGCCCACGCGCCTGGGGCAAGGACGAGGTGAGCCGCTTCATAGGTCGCCTTCTGTGTAACGACGCGAACCGCGCCGGAAGCAGTTACCTGCCAATCGGAGATTGGCTCTTCAAAATGCAGTGCCGCGCCGTGCTGCGAGGCAAGCTGCAGATGCGCTGCCACTGCGGCCTCAGGTCGCAGAAATCCTGCTTTCTTCTCATAGACGGCGCAGTCACTCGCATGCGGCTGCAAAGCGGGAAAGCGTCTGCGAACCTCGGCGGCATCGTGCCATTCATAGTCGAGGCCATACTGCCGGGCGCTTTGCAGGCTACCGCTCACGACCTCGCTGTTCTCGGCACCGAGATACAAGCCGCCTGTGATGTGGAGCAAATCGCTCGCGGTGTCCCGTTCCAATTGCTCCCACAGCTCATATGCGCGCAGGACCAGCGGCACATAACCCGGGTTTTCGTGATACGCCTGGCGAATGATGCGCGAGTTTCCATGCGACGATCCGCGATCGTGGGCAGGCGTGTAGCGCTCGAGTCCAAGCACGCGTTTGCCGCGCGCCGCCAGATGATGAGCCGCAGCACTGCCAACGCCTCCTAAACCACCCACGATTACGTCGTATATCTCTGCCATAACTTTCTTTTAGACTAATCCGCGTCGTACAGGAAACTTCGGAAGTTTCCTGACACGTCTACGATGAAGAAACAAGATGAGTTGGAAGGGGGGCGTTTTATGAGGCCTATGCGGCGAATGACTGCATTTTGCACATTTATAACATTGGGAATTGTATTAGCCAGTAACGCGCATGCTAGCGACACGGCGAAGACCATTGAGGGCAAAAATGGCATCGCGTTGCCACCCCCTCCTGCTAGTGAAATTGATACGGTTACGGAAGACTTTCACGGGACGGAAATCAAAGACCCTTACCGGTGGCTGGAAGATGCGAAAAGCCCAGAGACACGAATGTGGATCGGCTCGCAGATGAAATACACGGAAGAATATCTATCGCGAGTGAAGATTCGCCCGGAGATCGTAACTGATTTGACCAAGCTGCAGCGGGTCGACACCTACTCGGTGCCCGGAGAATATGGCGGCAGGATATTTTTCGAGAAACGCCTGGCAGACGAAAATCAGTCTTCGATTTATGTGCGCAATGGATGGAAGGGCGCAGATACGCGCTTGGTAGATGCAACAAAGCTCAGCGCGGACCAGAATACCTCCGTCAGCATCGACGATATTTCAAATGACGGTAAGCTGCTGGTGTACGGGATACGGCAGGGCGGCGCAGACGAAGAGTCGGTACACATCCTGAATGTCGAAACAAAGCAGGAGTTCACCGACACGCTGCCGAGTGGCCGCTACTTCGGCGTGAGCCTTGGCCCGGACAAGCATGGCTTGTACTATGCCCGCTTCACGCATGAAGGCACAAACGTCTACTATCACAAATTTGGTACTCCAGCAGCGAGCGACAACATCCTTTTCGGCAAGGAATACCACGGCGAGAAGCTTGGCGAGATGGAACTGATTGGCGTGCGTGTGACGGACAACGACCACTATCTCATCATCAGCATCAGTCGTGGTGTTCCCGCTACGCGAGAAGATATCCTCGTCAAGGATCTTCGCCAGCCGAATAGCGAAATTGTGCCACTGGTGTACGGCCTTGAGGCGCGGACTTTCGCCGTCAATGTCGGTGACCGCTTCTTTCTTTCCACCGATTACAAGTCTCCGAACAAACGCATCGTCGAGGCAAAGCCGGGCGACTCGCCGGATGCATGGAAAGTAGTCGTGCCTGAAGGTAAAGATGTGATTGACGGCTTCAACATCGTCGGAGGCAAGCTCTTTGTCCGGCGGCTGCATGACGTGAAAACAGAAACATCCATTTACTCCCAGGATGGCAAAGAGATCGGACAAGTTCTATATCCGGGCATCGGTTCCGGTTCAGAGATAATCGGCAGGCCGGAACAGACAACTGGCTTCTATGTCTTCCAATCGTTCATTCTGCCGCCCACCATTTACCGGTACGATACGCACACAGGCAAGTCGGATATCTTTTTCCAGCCGAAGGTTCCATTCGACTCATCGCAGTATGAAATCAAACAGGTTTTCTATACCTCCAAAGATGGCACGCGCGTGCCGATGTTCATCGCCGGCAAGAAGGGTTTGAAGCAGGATGGCAGTGAGCGGTTGCTGATGACGGGTTATGGCGGTTTTCAATTGCCGATGCTGCCAGCGTGGAACCCGGCATACGCGTGGTGGATGGAGCAGGGTGGTTATTTTGCCGAGCCGAATCTGCGTGGCGGCGATGAATACGGTGAACCGTGGCACAAAGCAGCGATGTTCGAAAAGAAGCAAAATGTCTTTGACGACTGGTTCGCCGCGGCTGAATACCTGATCCAGAACCACTACACAACGTCAGAGCATTTCGCGATCCGCGGACGCTCGAATGGCGGCCTGCTGATGGGTGCGTCCATCACGCAGCGGCCCGATCTATTCGGAGCCATCTGGTGCGGCTATCCACTGCTCGATATGTTGCGCTACCAGCATTTTCTTTTCGGGCGGCTATGGACGACGGAATACGGGAGTGCCAACAATGAGAAAGACTTTCCCTACCTCCTGAAATATTCGCCCTATCAAAATGTGAAGCCGGAAACCGCCTTTCCAGCGATCATGTTCTTTACCGGTGATAGTGATACACGGGTCGATCCGTTGCATGCACGCAAGATGACAGCGCGTGTCCAGGCGGCAAATGGCGGTGACCGGCCAATCCTGTTGCATTACAGCCTGAAAGGCGGACATAGCTCGGGTGTTTCGTTATCACAACTCGTGGATGATGAATCAGACGAGCTGGCGTTCCTCTGGAATGAGACGAGTTCGCATTAATCCGGGGGATCTCCGAATCTATTGCTCTTCTGTTTATTGAGAGAAATAGCCCGCCATCTGGCGGGCTATTTCCGATCGCTTGAAGAAGTCACTGAGTTACTTCAATGACGATTCACCATATCCATTACGTCTTTGCGCAGTTCGAGACGGCTGGATTCGCGGGTGTAGAACATGTGGCCGCCGGGATACTCATGGACGGCTACGCGGGTGGTGTCCGTGCCCATCAGGGGCATCTGATTCACGGTCAGGACGGATCCCATGAACGGGCAGGAAAGATCATTCCAGCCGTGTGCGATGATGACGCGCATCTTGGGATCGGCGGCAACGGCCTGCCGCAAATCTTCGACCGAGCCCTTACGCAACTCGTCTCCGCCATCCCAGAGCCGGTTTACGTCAAACGACAGAGCGTTGTAGCGGGCGTCGACCTTCCAGCCAACGGTGCGGGTCACGAAGTCGACCATGGCTGTCGTGCTGGGCGCAATGAGGGTCTCAAGCAGCGGATCGTTCGAGCGCTGCTCCGGCGAGTAGGGGAACGGATCGTATGACGTGACATTCGAGTCGTAGACCGAACCGATTTTGCCCTCTTCGCGGTGGACCTCGCGCAGATAAGCTCCGGTCTCAAGACGGCCTCCGGAGTACTTCACGAATTCCGGATCGAGTCCCGTCATTTCAGTCACGCGCTTGACGATGCGTTGCGTCGCTTCGGGATCCGTGCGGCCTTTGAAGAGGTCTGTCGCGTAGTCACCAAAGGTGTAAGAGATCACCTCAGACATGGCCTCGGGCGTGAGCTTATGCTCGCGTTCCAGATGCGCGGCGGTGATGGAGGGCAGCGTCACCATCCAGGGAATCGGCGAAACGTCGCCATTATCTTCAATCGTCGGATTCAAATAGGGCGAAACCAGGACGACACCATTCATGGCGACGCCAAGCTGCGACTGGAGATAGTGGGTGATGCGCGGGCCACGGAAGCCGCCGTAGCTTTCGCCTACAAGATATTTTCTGGAGCTGAGGCGATTATTCGTGACCAGCCAGTCATAGACGACGCGGGAAAGATATTCGATGTCAGGCTGCGTGCTGTAAAAAAGCTTTTTAGCTTCCGCTTCCGGAACCGAGGCGCGGCTGAACCCGGTACCGATGGGATCGATGAAGACAAGGTCGGTAAAGTCGAGCCATGTGCCGGGATTGTCGACCAGAGTGGCCGGATCGGAGGGGCTGTCGCCTTCATTGCCCACCTGCTGCAGGTGCTTGGGGCCGATGGCTCCGAAGTTGAGATAGACGGAGGACGCGCCGGGGCCGCCATTAAAAGCAAAGGTGACAGGCCGGTTGCTGCCTTCCACGGTATAGGCGGTAAAGACGACCTTTCCGGCCTCCTTGCCGTCCTTGTCGCGAGCGGGCAGCGTGCCTACGGTGACGGTGTAGTGCAGGGTCTTGCCATTGAGCTCGATGCTCTGTTGCGTGTGCGCATCGGCGGGAAGCGGCGGCAGAGCGGTTTTGTCTGCGTTCTTGTCTGCGCTCTTGTCGGTGGACTTGTCAGATTTGTCGGCGGTTTTCTCGGCAGGCTTGTCTTGATCGGCCTGAGCTGAAGCGGGAAGAGATGTGAAAGCGAAGAGGCAGCATGCGGTGAAGGCCAGCGCGATGTGGCTGCCAACACGGCAAATCTTGTGAAGGTTCATGTGGATACGATACATGTTGGCGACAAGAATCCGGAGGAACGGAAGTGCGCCATAGCCGGGATGTGCGAAGAAATCTTCGCAACGAATAGCCTCCTTCCAGCGTCTAGTGAATGCATTTCCAGATCACCCACGCTGAGGTCCAATGCTGCATGCGTTTTTTCCGTTATTCCCTATTTCTTTGCACGGTTTTGCTGTGCGCTCTTTCCGTCACGGCTCAGGTCTATCGGCCACGCCATTCCCGTTATCCAAACTCTCCTTCTAACGACCCGCAGCTACAAATTCCGACAGATCAGGCGCAGTCCTGTTTTTCGCCGGATAGCAGTTTAAGCGGTTATGAACAGTTTCAGCAGTTCGATACGTTTCCGCAGCCCGCAAGCAGGGGATATTTGTGCATCAGCGTTCCGCCGGGTAGAACATTCGTTATCGATCACCTCTCGGCCGAGGCAGACTACGATGCTGCGCTGCCGACGGATGCTGAATGGTATCTGGACACGGTGGTTGGCCACTACGAGCAGTTGACCGCGTTTGCGGCGACGCACATCGGCTCCTCGACGCACTATCCGCACTATGTGCTTTCGCAGCCGGTGCACCTGGGCGTAGCCGGAGGCACAACGGTAACGCTGATCATGCACAGCTATTTCGTCAACAATGACAGCTCGATTGGCGAGACGCCGGGGACGGCCAGCCTCTCGCTAAGCGGGCATTGGGAATAGCGACTGCTATTGCTTGGTATCGAGCGGATGCTTCGATTCCTCGAAGAACTCATTCTGCAACTGGAGACTGGTCTGGTCGGCTTTGATGGCGCGGATGGTGTCGGCCAGATCGCCGACGTAGGCCTTCATGTCGGACTGACCCAACTCTAACGTCGCTACACTGCCGTCGCCGGAGTAGTGATTGGGGAAGCGAGCGTACCACCAGATGCCGGTATACACATCCTGCGGCAGGTGCAGGCGAGCCTGATCGGCGCCCGATTCCTGCGCGGCGCGGTCCTGATGGACGAGATCGGGCCGCGCGACCATGGTGTGCGCGGTTTCCGACTCACCGGCGTGCATATCGATCTTGGAGTGCTCGGCGGGACGGCCGGGATAGTTTCCATGCCAGCGATAGATGTAGACAACGTAGTCATGTGGAGTTTGTAACTGGGACTGGGCGAAATACGGCAGCAGATCCTCGTTTCCGCCGTGTCCATTGACGATGATGATCTTCTTGCAACCATTGCGGCCCATCTCGTCGGTGGTTTCCTGCAGCAGATCAAGCTGCATGTGCATGCTGTAGGAGACGGTTCCCGGCTCGTGCTTTGCTTCTGCGATCTGGCCGAAATAATACGCGGGGAAGATGACGGCATACTCTGCCGCGGCGGCGTGCTCGGTAGCATAGCGAACATTGATCAGGTCCGTGCCCAGGGGCAGGTGCGGGCCGTGTTTTTCGATAATGCCAAAAGGAAGTATGCAGACGCCCTGCGACTGATGGATGGCCGTGATGAAGTCTGGGCCGGTAAGCTCCTCCCATTTTGGTGAAAGCCCGGTTGCTGTTTGAGCAAAACTTGCGATGGACGTGGCTGCGAGCAGACTCAGGACGAGACATCTCATCTTCAAAGCGATTTCTCCCGACGGTTCTGTAGAAACAACCCATCATACTAAGGAAAAGCGATTGGAATTTCATGAAGCTTTTGGGCGACGTTGGGCAGCATCGAGAATCTAAGGGTACAGAATCATTCCTTATAATCGTTCCGGATCATAATTCCGGGAAGGAGCTCTATCGTGCCGCATACACCAGAAGAGATTGAGAAGTTGAAACATGCTCCGGCAGTGCCGGGAGTCGAGGACATTTTTCTCCGCCGCTGGAGTCCACGCGCCTTTGCTGACAAAGACGTTTCCGCCGAAGACTTGAAAAAAATATTCGAGGCCGCTCGCTGGGCCCCGTCTTCCTACAATGAGCAGCCGTGGCGCTTTTTTCTGGGCCGGCGCGGCGATGCGACCTACCAGAAGATCTTCGACTCTCTGGTCGAGTTCAACCAGGGCTGGGTGAAAGGCGCTCCAGTGCTGATTCTTTCAGTTGCCAGTAAGAAGTTCTCACAGAACGGCAATCCGAACTATCACGCTCTGCACGATACAGGCGCGGCCACGGTAAGCCTTGCCCTGGAAGCCACAGTGCTTGGATTGCACATGCATTCGATGGCTGGATTTGACCATGGCAAGGCACGAAGGGCCTTCGATGTTCCCGCAGACTACGACATGGGCGCGGTGACCGTGCTCGGATATTTTGGAGATCCGCATAAGCTGCACGATCAGTTGCGGAGCAATGAGGAAGCGCCGCGAGAAAGAAGAGCCTTGAGCGAATTTGTTCTGACCGAGTGGGATAACCCGGCACTCTGACCTTGGCACGCCGACGCTATCCGGACCAAGCTTGTCGGGATAGCGTCACGCCTATTGCACTTGCTATTCCACTTGCGCGTCGAACGTAGCCGTTTCGACAGCAATCCCGTGTTTCATCTGCACAAAGATGCGGTAATTGCCGGATGTCGGGAAGCCGTAAGGGAAACTGACAGTATTGGGGATAGCTTGGGCGCTGCCGCTCATGTCCATTCCTGGCATGTCTTTCATGTCGCTCGCGCCGCTGCCGTTTTGCGATTGCGCCATCATCATCGCGGCCATCGAAACCGTTCCCGAGGGATGGATGTGCGCGAAGACCGTGCCATCCGTTTTTACAAACGCCGCATGCCCGACCATGCCCATGTATAGCTGCATGTCCTTTGGCGGCTCGCCTTGCGCGTCGACAAGGGTGAAGGTGAAGTCTTCCGGAGTCTTTGCCGTCAGCGTGGCAGGGCGCTTCCAGATCATGTTGTAGCCATCGGGCAGGTTGTAGCTGGTCTTCGTTTCCGTGCCCTCGCCATTCCATTTGACCGCAGCCGCGGTGCCCTCGGCATCGTCGCCGGTGAGGTCGCGGCCATGGATGTAAGGGACGGTGATCGACGTAACCAGCGTCTCAGGAAAGCCGTTTGCGTGGACAACGTCGGCGTAGAGTTTGTAGGTTCCGGCGGTCATGGAGGGCAGCGTCAGATGAAAGTCTCCGGTTCCGACCTGGTCGGGATGCAGGTGGTAGACCACGTCCATGCCAGGCCAGCGGATGGCATAGAGATGCATGATGTGGTTGTGATCGGGGACGAAGTCATCGAGCTTGCGAGCATGCACCCAGCCGGGATCGACCATCTTCAGATCGAGAACATCGTCCGGCTGGACGGTCGCGTTCATCTGCAGCGGCTTGTAGATGTAGGAAGCATAGTTGGCGGCGTCGGCATTCCACCATTTCCCGCCCAGGATGACTCCGGCGACGAGAATCACAAATGCAACCGTCATGGCTACATAAGCGCGTCTCCGATTGGTTGGCGGCGCGGACTGCCCCGGAGCCAATTGCGCATCGCGCGCTGCGGCACCTACGATGCCCACCATGCCGAGCACGAGAATGATGCCGAGAGCGGCCAGCATGAGCCCCATACTGCTTTGCATTTTCCGCGTACCGTTGGCGGTTGCCGGAACGGGGATCGAGAGCACGCCCTGACCCTGGCTCCCATTCGCGACAAAGCGGACCTGCCATGAGCCGGTCGCCATGATCCACAGATGGCCGGTGAAAAACTGCGAATCTTTCGACGGCTTGGTCATGGCGTCGGCAACGGGAGGATGTTTGGACGCTTCGCCGGTGAGGAGCATCGGCGTGATCGTAATGCCGTCGACGCCGGGCGTGTTCGAACGGACTTCAATTTCAGCGACACCGGGAATGACCAGAGGCGGACGAATGACGACAAATAATTTGTAGGGTCCGGCATCGCCTTCGGCATAGACATCCGGGCTACCGACGTGTGCATGTGCAGGTACAACGCAAAGCAGGAAGAGGAAACAGGTGATCCAGCGCAGAGATTTTGATGGAAGCATTAACGTTGCACCTTTCGCATCCATTTGCCTAGCGCAAGGCCCAGCCAGGTGCTTAACGCAGCGTAGAGCATCGCGAACACGAAACCTTTCCATAGAACGAGGCCGTGTTCCGGATTTAAAAACTGGCGCCTGGCCGCGTACGACCAGGATGGCGTGCCGTAGTCAAGATAGCCTGCTCCGAAGAAGCGGTTCTTAGCGGCATTGGTCATGAGGAAGCTGGCGAAAGGCCACTCAACTGCTACAAGAGTGAGAACGAAGATGGGTCCGGCGGCGAGCGCAATCCTCCACGATTTCCATGTCTGCGTTTTTTCAAGAAGCAGGTCCATGAAAAATGCGGGAACAACGAGCAACAAAGGAAAGAGCGGCGGAATGAACTGATGCACCGGCTGGTAGACGGGGCCGAGCTTTGGCTCTGCGGGAAAAAGTGGAAGTATGAGAACCAGTCCCATCAGAAAAAGGGTGTAAAAGCTCGTGGATAAAGTGGCGGCCCAACGATTGCGCGAGCACGTCCACAGCAGGGCAAAGTAGGTGGGCACACCGATGGCCACCGCGACATATGCGCCCGAAGTATGCAGGCGGATGTCCCAGGTGTATTCCATGCGGAAGAACATGGTGAGCACCATCATCAATCCACCGATGTAGAGCAGCAGCCACTGCAGCTTCCGGAACAACTCACCGTCGGCTCGGTTCATAGCAGCGGCGATGAGAAAGAAGGTGCCGATATCGACGGCAAAAATGCCGAGCATCAACAGCGTGTGCGGCGGGCTGATGATTTTTACATCGAGCCCATAGGCGTTATGCCACCAGTTATCGAATGGCGCCGAGGTGAGCATGGCAATACCGCCCCAGGCGGCAAGAAACGCTCCAAGAGGCGCGCGGAAACCAAAGACATTGACCGATGAGGCGACAAATGCCTGCGGGCGACGGAAGGTTGTATTGAGAATGAGATAGCCGCAGCAGATGCCGGCCAGGATGCCACAGGCGTAAATCGCCATGTGTGCAGGCGTCCAGAAGGTGTCGCGTCCGATGGAGCGGTGCCAGGAGACGTCCCAGTGCGCGCCGATTGTGACCGAGGTGACGGCAAGGGCCGCGCACCACAGATACCAGGGGATGTCCCGATTGCTGCTCTCAGGCGCATGAAATGCGGAGTTTACCGTCGTTGTAGCTGCCATAAGGTTCTATTCGAGCGTATCGTTTCTGCGCTCAGGATACGCCAAGCTGTGTGGAGTTTGCGTCAAATTGGCGTCCAGAGACCGAAGTTACCTTGACAATACAAAACTAAACTGTTCAGTATTGTAATCACGAAGGAAGGGTTCCATGATCCGTGTCGAGAATCTGGTGAAGACGTTCGGCGACTTTACGGCCGTTCGTGGCATTTCTTTTGACGTGCAGCAGGGCGAAATTTTTGCGTTCCTCGGGCCGAACGGCGCCGGGAAAACCACCACCATCAAGATGCTGACCACGCTGCTCAAGCCAACCAGCGGGACCATTGAGCTGGACGGCCTGGACCCGATGCAGAAGCAGAAAGAGGCGCGGCAGCGATTCGGCATCGTCTTCCAGGACCCCAGCCTGGATAATGAACAGACCGCGTATGAAAATATGGAGCTGCACGGCGTGCTCTATCACGTGCCGCGCAAGGTGCGCGCCGAGCGGATTGAGAATCTGCTGAAGCTCTTTGAGCTCTGGGAGCGGCGCGATGATTATGTGAAGCAGTTTTCCGGAGGCATGAAGCGGCGGCTGGAGATTGCCCGCGGCTTTCTGCATACGCCGAAGATTCTGTTTCTCGACGAGCCAACGCTCGGGCTCGATCCGCAGAGCCGGAACCAGTTGTGGACCCATGTGAAACGGCTGAATGAAACGGAAAATACGACCGTCTTTCTCACCACGCACTATATGGATGAGGCGGACCGCGTGGCGCACCGCATTGCGATTGTGGATCACGGCCAGTTGATCGCGCAGGGCACATCGGCCGAACTGCAGGAGCGCACCAATAGCGATTCGCTGGAAGGCGCGTTCCTGGCGCTGACGGGAGATTCGATCCGCGACGAGAGTGCAAGCTCAGCAGACAACATGCGCCAGGTAGCGCGGATGTGGAGGAGGTAGCATGAGCACGATTTATATTCTCTGGCTGCGCGAATTAAAACGTTACTCGCGTTCCCGTGTGCAGATGATCGCATCGCTGGGCCAGCCGGTGCTTTACCTGCTGGCGCTGGGCTTCGGGTTTGGGCCGGTGTTTGCGCGCGCGGGCAATGGAAGCTATCTGCAATTCATGGCGCCGGGTGTCGTGGGCATGTCGATTCTCTTCATGTGCGTTTTTTCCGGTATCTCGATTCTGTGGGACAGGCAGTTCGGTTTCCTGAAGGAGACCCTGGTGGCTCCGGTGCCGCGCATGCAGATCATGCTGGGCCGCACGCTGGGATCGGCCACGGTTGCTACATTTCAAGGAATATTGGTCTTCATCATTTGCCTGGCTGCGGGGCTGCGTCCGCACAATTGGATGCTTGCATTGCCGCAGGCATTTGTGTTCATGGCGATGGTCGCGATTACCTTTGCTGCGCTGGGCACGGCCTTCGGATCGGTCATCAAGGACATGCAGGGGTTTCCCATCGTGATGAACTTCATGGTGATGCCCATGTTCTTTCTTTCGGGCGCGCTCTATCCGCTCTCGCATCTGCCGTCAGTGCTCACTGTCATCACGCGCCTCGATCCTTTAACCTATGGCATTGACGGACTGCGCGGCTCTTTGACCGGGGTCTGGCACTTCAGCTTCGCACTGGACGTTGCTGTGATGGCATTCATTGCGGCCGCGTTTCTTAGCCTGGGAGCATATTTTTTTTCGAAGATTCAGATATAAGAGATGGCACGAACAAGAAGCGCAACCGCACACCGCAATGTCCTCGAAGCCGCGCTCAAACTGTTTGCCGAACGCGGCATTGACTCGACCAGCATGGACGCGATCGCGGAAGTATCCAGTGTAAGTAAGGCGACGATCTACAAACACTGGCGCGACAAAGACAATTTGTGCCTGGAAGTGCTGGGCTACGTTCACGGCACAGATGAAGAGCTACCGACATTCGATTCCGGAGATCTGCGCGCCGATCTGATTGCGCAGCTGAACTACCAGCCCGCGGCGCATCGCAAGGAAATGAAGGAACGCCTGATGCCGCACCTGATTGCGTATTCGGCACGCAACCGTGCGTTCGGAGAACAATGGCGGTCGCGCGTGCTGGAGCGGCCTCGCGCGCAGCTTCGCGAGATGATGAAGCGCGGCATTGCACAGGGAAAGCTGGTCAAATCGCTCGATACCGAGATCGGCCTTGCCCTGCTCATTGGTCCCATGCTGTATCGCCATGTGTTTGTGAATCGCTTTGGCGGTAAATTGCCTGCCGATCTGGCACCTTATGTGGCAGATGCTTTTCTGGCTGCGTATGCGGTAAAAGAACAAAGGCCCGCGCGGAAACGCGGGCCTTTGCGTTGAACGGGCCTTGAACCGGGGAACGTCCAGCCTACTACGCTAGCCTACTGCACTTGGCCCATGTAAACACCGAACGGCGGTAGTTGAACATTATCCAGAGACGCGGGATCGCTTGACCCGGGAGTCTTCATCAGTGTCTTCGCCTGCTTGCTGGTGATTCCCTGTGCGGAAAGATCGAAGCTCACCTTTTGCGGCTGCGCGGTGAAGTTGCAGGCGATGACGACGGCCGGCTGTCCCGGCGCCTGACGCAGCCACGAGAGCACGTTGCTGTCGCTGGTGTTCAGCATGATGTTTTTGCCGTCACGCAGAGCCGGTGTTGAGCGGCGGAACTCGATCAGCTGCTTGTACCAGTTCAGCATTGAGTCGAAGTCCATGACTTCAGTTTTTACGTTGACGGTCTTGTAGCTCGGCGGAATCGGCAGCCACGGTTTTACGTCCGGGCCAGTAAAACCGGCGTTCGGGCCATCGTCCCACTGCATGGGCGTCCGCTCGCCATCGCGGCCTTTATTCTTTGGCCAGCCGGTAAGGCCGACGGGGTCTTTCACATCTTCCTTGCGCGTAGGTGGCGTGGTGACCATGCCGATCTCATCCCCGTAATAAAAAAGGGCGGTGCCGCGCGTTGCGAAAAGGATGGTTGCGATTACCCGACCGATGTCCTGATTGTGCGTGCCGTCGCCGTAGCGGTCCCAGCGCGGGTTGTCGTGGTTGTCAAAGATAATGAGCGGTTCATTTCCATTGATTTCATTCTGCACCTGGTCGATGCGCTCGCGGAAGAGGTTGACATCGAGCTTGTTGATGAAGCCAATCTGCATGTCCATGGGCATCTGAAGCTCATCATTCTTTTCCCCGTACATTTTCTTCAGATCGCTGATGCTCTTCAGGTATGTCTCACCGATCAGCACAATATCGCGGCCCTTGTAGCTATCCGCAACCTGCCGCAGTTCACGCAGGACATCGTGCACCTCGGGTAGGTTGTTGGTCATTGCATCATCCAATGACTGATCGCCATACGCATTAATGACAGGTTTGCCATCGGCGTCTTTGATGGTAGCGTCGTCGCGCCATTGAGGATCTTCAAAAAGCGTGGTGATGGCATCGAGACGGAAGCCAGCGACACCGCGGTTGATCCAAAAGCGCTCCACGTCATACATCGCTTTGCGCACCTGCGGGTTGTTCCAATTCAGATCCGGCTGTTGAATGTAGAACTTGTGATAGTAATACTGCCCAGTTTTCTGGTCATATTCCCATGCCGAATGTCCGAAATCTGACTGCCAATTATTGGGCAGCTGTCCAGGCCCCTTGCCGTCGCGCCACACATACCAGTCGCGTTTGGGGTCGGTCTTTGAGCTGCGCGATGCGATGAACCACGGATGCTTGTCTGACGTGTGATTGAGTACCAGATCCATAATGACGCGGATGTTGCGCTTCTTCGCTTCGGCAACCAGATGATCGAAGTCTTTCAGCGTGCCGTATTGAGGATCAATGGCTTCATAGTTTGAGATGTCGTAGCCGAAGTCGATTTGTGGCGATGGGTAAATCGGAGAGAGCCAGATGGCGTCGACGCCCAGGGTTTTCAGATAATCGAGCCGCTGCGTAATGCCGTTCAGATCGCCGATACCGTCGTTATTGGAATCCTGAAAGCTGCGCGGATAAATCTCATAGAGCACAGCACCCTTCCACCATGGTTGTGTTGTCGATGCTGTGGCTGTTGGATGGGCATTTCCCGTCTGCGCCCAAAGGCAGCTGCTGAGTGCAAGCGTGCCAAGCGCGGCAAGGCTTTTTTTACAGATGTTGTTCATACAGATCTCCCCCAGGAAAACTACGTGCTCAAAGACAATTATCCATGCTACGGTGACATTTCACCTTCGCAGAGAAACTAACATATTGATAGGTTGACTCGCATGGCCCCTTAGCTATGGCGTTTTCGTAGCGGAAGACTTGCCAGCTGAGTTCGAGTCTTTGGTCTTGTTGGGGGAGCCGCCGGGGGAATCTTTGTCGTCCTTGTGCTTGAAATCGAGGCCGAACTTCGGCTCCGAGCGGGTTCCGGTAATTTTGATCGGGACCTCGGTTCCAGCTCCATGCTTGGAGAAGAATGGATCGACGGGCTTCAACAATATCGATTTCCAGCCAGTCATCATTTGCGAAACTTTGGCATCCAGCCGAGCCATCCCATGAAAGTCGAATTCATTGCCGTCAAGCGAATAGACTCCGGTCAAATTGATGTCGGCGCCCGGCAATTTGTAATTCAGCGCGGAAAAGGTCAGCTTGCTATCTCCCAGCTCAAAGACCCCCTGCATATCCGACTGGATCAGGGCTGGATTCTGCGCATCGATCTTTTTTGCTTCGCCCGCTTTGCCCTGGCTGCGAAGACTTAGTTCATCCACCTTGGCTTGCACCTTATCGTTCGAGAAGGTCGCATCGAGCACCTGGAAATTCCCCTTCAGACGCATTTTCTGCGTCACGGAAACTTTTCCCGGTGGAATATCGAGCTTGGTTTTAAGTTTCAGCGAGCCCTGCATAATGGGCGGCATGGTCTTTACGCCGAGCCGCAGCATATCTTCAATGCGCGCCGGACCGACAACTACATCCAGTGTGATCTGGTGCCCCTGTCCACGGACGAGCACAACCTTCCCCGTCGCCACGATGTGCGAATGCCCAAGCTGCGCATCGACCGGTTGTAGATAGGTGTCGCCATTGGTTCCATCTACGATGGCATGAAACTTTGTATGTAGAGGGATAGGATGCGTGCCGGTATCTACCTGAAAATCCGGCGTATCCGTTTCGCCGTCCACGACCATGTTGTTCAATGTCCCCACGTATTTGCCCTGCGAAGACAACATGCCGCCGATCCCTTTCAGCGAATTCAGGTCGGCGTGGCTGAAGTTATACGCCCCATCGATTGGCGTATCGCCGGGACTTTCCGTATTGAATGGACCAAAGTGCCCGGTGGAATCGATGTTGCCGACTGGTTTGGGATTAGTGAGGATGGCGTGGAACGCCAGGGGCTGTCCGGCACCGATTGAAGTCAGTGCAAGATTGCTGACGTCCCATTCAAGAGGAGTCTTGCCGGGCTTATTTGTCTCTAAGACAAGCTTGGCGTCCTTCACCAACAGCTGGTCCACATAGATTTGAATCTTGCCGCCGCCCTCTCCATTTTTCATCTTCGGCATGTTCTTCCGGTCTTCTTTGGGAGGCATGGTCAGAGCGAGGCCTTCGAGGTTTACCCGTCCAACGTGCATTGGTGTGTGCAGAAAGGATCTCCAGCCAGTTTTGAAGGAGAACTTCCGCACAGCGAACAATGGCGCTTGCATATCGAGATCATTGGGATACAGGTGCAAATCTCCGCCTGTTACTTCAAGCCCGTTCAAGACGTATACGTGGAAGTATCCAAGCTCGACACGGCTGTCGAAGCGCGCGCTGAGTGTCTCAATCACGCGCGCGCGCAACACTGGTTCTGCGCGGCGCAAAAGGATGCTCGCTGCAATGAAGACTCCTACTACTACAATGAAAAAAGCCGCAGCGATCCATAGCAAGATGCGTTGCGAGCGGCTATGCTTTCTTGTTGTTCCGTGGGGACTTTCAGAGGACGACCGGTCTTGCACGTTGAGAACCTTTCGGGAGCTAGGAGCGCTATGAAGTTAGAGGCAAACTTTAACCCGTATGTTGGTTCAAGAAAAATTCAGCCGTTGAAACGGATATTCCGCAGTCTGGCATTCTTCGCATTGTGCCATCTTGCCGCGCTGGCCCAGCAACCGTCGACCGCCAATCCTCCCTCCGCGCCGGCTGCGACGAATATCGACCAGTACATACACCAAGCATGGGGCACGCTATCGCGGTCCATGACGGATTGCCATTCGCTCATTGATCCTAAGCTGACAGCGGCTCCAGTGCTATACCTTCCGCAGGAAATTGCGGAGCCGCCTGAGGTAGCCGCTCTGCAGTCCCAGTGCAATGTCAGCATCGAGCGGCTTCCGCGCCGCATTACGCATATCGGCGACATCGATCCGAGATCGATCCAAACTCCGGGGCTGCTCTATCTGCCGAACAAATACATCGTTCCCGGAGGCCGCTTCAACGAGATGTACGGCTGGGACAGCTACTTTATCCTGCTGGGGCTGCTTAAGGACGGTCACATCGATATGGCTCGCGGCATGGTGGAGAACTTTTTCTTCGAGATCGCGCACTATGGGAGCATTCTGAACGCAAACCGCACCTATTATCTGACACGTTCGCAGCCTCCTTTTCTCTCTTCGATGATTCGCGATGTATACGAGGCGCAACTTTCTGCAAAGCCGAACGAGCAGAAACAGACGGATGCGTGGCTCGCCAACGCCTATGGCTATGCCGTGCAGGATCACAATCTCTGGCTGAATGATTTTCATCGCGCTGGAGACACGGGCCTGGCGCGCTACTTCGATCTGGGCGAGGGTCCGGTTCCCGAGCAGGAAGATGACAGCACTTACTACCCGGATGTCATTCGCTGGTTGCTGGCGCATCCTGACGTACACACCGACTATCTGGTCGAAGCGCCCGACCAGCCGGATGCGGCGGAACAGGCAAAGCTTGCCAAGCTGAGTTGCGATCCGCGCATCTCAAAGGTATGTGCGCATGCCCACGTCGATGGCCACTGGCTCTCTGAAGGCTTTTATCGCGGTGACCGCGCGATGCGCGAATCCGGGTATGACCCCAGTTTCCGCTTTGGGCCGTTCAGCGGATCGACGCACCATAACGCGCCGATCTGCCTCAATAGCCTGCTCTACAAATACGAGCGTGACCTGGCGTGGATGGCGACAAAGCTCGGTAAGTCGTCGGTGGCAAAGCAATGGAATGCGCAGGCGGATGCGCGTAAGGCCGCCATCAACAAGTATCTGTGGAATGCCGCAGAAGGCATGTACTTCGACTACGACTACATGCAGCATAAACAGTCGACGTACCGATATCTGACGACGTTCTATCCTTTCTGGGCTGGCTTGACTGACGAGCAGCAGACGATTGGCCTCGAAAAGTCTCTCCACTGGTTCGAGCAGCCGGGCGGCCTGGCGATGAGCACCTATGACTCTGGAACGCAGTGGGACCTGCCCTACGGATGGGCTCCGCCCTCATGGATTGCGATCGCCGGCTTGCAGAAAGTCGGTGATGTAAAGGATGCGCGCCGCGTCTCTGAAAAGTTCAGTCACACCATCGCCACCAACTTCGATCGCGACCACACGATCCGCGAGAAGTACGATGTGGTGCATGGATCGTCCGAATTAAATGTTGCGACTGGATACAAGACGAACGTTGTAGGTTTCGGCTGGACGAATGCGGCTTACCTGAAGATGCAGCAGTTGCTGGCAGAGACAGGAAGCAAGCAGTGAGCGAAACGCGAAAGCTCATCGTGGGCATCGGCGAGGTTCTCTGGGATTTGCTCCCTGGCGGAAAGCATCTGGGAGGAACGTCGGCTAATTTTGCGGTCATGTCTGCGCGCCTTGGCAACCATGCCGTGCTTGCCAGCCGTGTCGGTTCTGACGCACTGGGCGAAGAGGCACATGCTTATCTTGCATCGTCGCCACTGGATACGAGCTACCTGCAACTTGACCGGGAGCATCCGACGGGAAGTGTTTCCGTTACGCTGCAGGACGGCCAGCCAGAGTATGTCATTCACCAACCGGTGGCCTGGGACTTTCTGCAATGCACTCCGGAATGGTTAGATTTGGCGCAAAGCGCGGATGCTATCTGCTTCGGCACGCTGGCACAGCGGCATGAGGCATCACGCGAGGCCATTCATTCTTTTCTGGCGGCGAGTTCCGAGAGTTGTGTGCGTGTGTTTGACGCGAATCTGCGCAAGCCGTTCTTTGACGCGCGGGTGGTTGAGAGCTCGATGCAACGGGCGACCCTGCTGAAGCTGAATGAAATCGAGATGCCGATGGTCCTGTCGCTGCTTGGCCTCGTCGAGAACTCCGGGGCCGATGAAGAGTCGCTTCTTAAAGGAGCGCGCATGCTTCTCGACCGCTTTCCCCTGCAGCTGATCTGCATCACGATGGGGTCGCAGGGTAGTCTGCTGGTGACTCGGGATGCGCATCACCGACACCATGGCATTCCGACAAAGGTAGCCGACACGGTAGGCGCGGGCGATGCTTTTGCGGCTGCGCTTGTCCGTTCCTATCTGGCGGGGGCTTCGCTGGCTGTCCTGAATGAGGCTGGGAACCGCTGGGGATCGTGGGTCGCATCGCAGGACGGTGCCATGCCGCCGCTGTCTGCAGACACATTTGAGATGATAGAGGTTCAGATTCAGCAGGCAGCCGGGGAATAATTTGTCACGCGAGCAGGTATACATGGTGAAGTTGTCGACATCCCAGGAAAAACGGGAAATGGGCCAGTTGAAGCGCAAGCAACTGCGCCGACAGGATCATTCGAACTGGCAGCCGCAGCACAGGCGGCATAACCCCATCGCATTGCTCGAAGAGTCGATGCGCGGTCGCGTCCCTTCACTGATCACAATCAAGTATGAGCGCATGGCGGCATCACCGTTCGGCTTCTTTCGCGGTGCTGTGCCTGTCATGGCCTCAGACCTCTCTCTGCTGCCGCACACAGGGATCGTGAACCAGATCTGCGGCGACGCGCATGTGTGTAACCTGGGAGCCTATGCGGCGCCGGATGGGCGGCTCGTCTTCGACATCAACGACTTCGACGAGACGATTCGCGGGCCTTTTGAATGGGACTTGAAGCGTCTGGCGACGAGCCTGGTGCTGGCCGGGCGCGAAAACGGCGCCAAGCGAGCGCAATGTGAAGAGGCCGTATACGGCCTTATTGCACGGTATCGCAAATGCGTGGACATGTTTGCACGGATGCCGGTTCTGGAGATGGCGCGCTACCAGGTGCATCGCCTGCAGCGCATCACTCCGGTTTCGACGGCGCTTTTGAAGGCCGAGCGCTCTACCCCAATGCACACGCTGGAGCAGCTTACGGTTCCGGAGATGAGCCGAGGCGCCGAAACGGGCAGGCGGATCTTCAGAGAAAACAAGCCTCTGCTGACACGCATTTCCTCGGGGCAGGCGCGCGCGGTTCTTGCTTCGCTCCATGAGTATAAAAAGGACCTTTTGCCCGAACGACAGCACTTCTTCGCACAATACAGGCCCATGGACGTGGGATTTAAGGTGGTGGGCACGGGGTCCGTCGGATTGCGCGATTATCTTGTGTACTTCGAGGGCAATGGACGGGGCGATCCGCTCTTTCTCCAGGTCAAAGAAGAACCGGCTTCCGGCTACGCGAAATATCTTGAATATCACGGGCCGCATCACCAGGGACAGCGCGTTGCGGATGGACAGCGGGCCATGCAGTTTCTCTCCGATCCATTTCTGGGTTGGACAACGATCGCGAATCGCCAATATCTTGTGCGCCAGCTGAATGACCATAAGGCAAACATTGAAATCGCAGACCTGAAGGGCCTTGGACTGCTTGAATATGCCGAGATGTGCGGCGAACTGCTTGCCCGCGGCCATTCCCGCTCAGGCGATGCCTGCATCCTGGCTGGCTATATCGGGACCGGAAGGCGATTTGCAGAAGCAATGGTGAAATTTGCAGAATCGTACGCTGACCAGACGGAGCGCGACTGGGAAGCTTTACGCAAGTCAAGCCATGCGCCAAAGAAGGCAGTGGCCGCAGCCAGCTAAAATAGAGATATGCTGCAACTTGCCGACGCCGGCAAACGATTCGGCCAAAAACTTCTTTTTGAACACGCCAACTGGCTTATCACCGCGGGCGAACGCACCGCTTTGGTTGGCGCGAACGGCACGGGGAAATCCACGATATTAAAAGCGCTTGCGGGTCTCGATTCGCTCGACTACGGCGGTCTGCAGCGCACGCGCGGCATGAGCATCGGCTACTTGCCGCAGGATGGGCTGTCGCTCTCCGGCCGCACGGTATTTGACGAATGCCTCTCCGTCTTTGAGGAGCTGCAGAGCATCGAGCAGGAGCTGGAAGTTCTCTCCGCATCGCTCTCGGAGCTTGACTCCGAAAGCAGCGCCTACGCTGTCGCGGCCGAGCGCTACTCGAATCTCGGTGCGCGCTTTCATGCGCATGACGGCTACGCTCTCGATGCGCAGGTAGGCTCGGTGCTAACCGGGCTTGGCTTCAGCAAGGAGGATTGGGCGCGCCGTACGGAGGAGTTCTCGGGCGGCTGGCAGATGCGCATCGCCTTGGCGAAACTGCTGCTGCAAAAGCCAAACTTGCTGCTCCTGGACGAGCCGACAAACCATCTCGACCTCGAAACGCGCAACTGGCTGGAAGAGTATCTGCGCTCGTATCCAAATGGCTTCATCCTCATCTCGCATGACCGCTATTTTCTCGATGTGACGGTCAACAAGATTGTTGAGATTTGGAATAAGGGCCTGCATTTTTATTCCGGGAACTACGAGAAATATCTGCAGCAGAAGGACGAGCGGCGCACGCAGCTTGAAGCGGCCTACCGCAGGCAGCGCGAGCACATCGAGCATCTGGAGATCTTCATCAACCGCTTCCGCTACCAGGCAACGAAGGCCAAGCAGGTCCAGAGCCGCATCAAGGAGCTCGAAAAAATCGAGCGCATCGAAATTCCGCAGGAAGAGCAGGCGATTCACTTCACCTTCCCGCAGCCACCGCCATCCGGACGAACCGTGGTGGAAGTCTCAGATCTGAGCAAG
>Ga0206863_1064_pt1 | contig 37322 bp, 34 predicted proteins | sample Alteio_BWOrgCont_41_FD_152634 | JGI IMG/M metagenome (GOLD analysis project Ga0206863, IMG submission 152634) | Enriched cells from forest soil in Barre Woods Harvard Forest LTER site, Petersham, Massachusetts, United States -... | ecosystem: Environmental > Terrestrial > Soil > Temperate forest >...
TCAAGGAAGCCGACATCGTCGTCACCACCACAGGCTGCCGGGACATCATTACCGAACCGCACTTCCGCTCGCTCAAGGACAAAGCCATCGTCTGCAACATCGGCCACTTCGACATCGAAATCGACGTTGCGTGGCTGAACAAGAACTACGGCCACACCAAGGTCGAAATCAAGCCCCAGGTCGACAAATATACCATCGATGGTAAGGACGTCATCCTCCTGGCCGAAGGCCGCCTCGTCAACCTGGGCTGCGCCACGGGCCACCCTTCTTTCGTGATGAGCAACTCCTTCACCAACCAGACCCTCGCCCAAATCGAACTTTGGGTAAACCACGGCAAATACGAAAATAAAGTGTACGTCCTCCCCAAGCACCTGGACGAAAAGGTCGCCCGCCTGCACCTCGCCAAGATCGGCGTGGAGCTCGATGAGCTGACCACCACCCAAAGTGATTACCTGGGTATCCCCAAGGATGGACCCTACAAAGCGGATTATTACAGGTATTAAGATTCGCACTTCACGGCCGCTTGCAAACCGCACCAAATAACAGGGCCCCGGACCATTCCGGGGCCTTTTTCATACTCGCCGGGAGCGCCCGTGAGCCGAATAATTCGCCTAATCGGCTCATAAAGCGTCAAAAAATGAGCTGAATAATACGTATATTCGGCTCATGGTCTACAACTGGCAGCAAAAAGGCTGGCCCCATTTTAGCTATCAACTCATTGATATTGAGGATGATTTGTATGCCTTTGCCGAAAAGGCGGGTCGCATAAGGGGGATGGTCCAGACCCTGCCCAAAGATGCCCAAATGGAGACCATCATCGACGTTCTCGTTTCGGAAGCCATTAAGACTTCCGAAATAGAAGGAGAATACTTGAATCGCAAGGATGTACGTTCCTCCCTAAAAAACAACTTAGGCCTTAATTCAAAGTTGGAACCGGTCAACGATGCAAGGGTCGGAGGCGTCGCAGAACTTATGCTTCAGGTTCGCAAGACATATAAGGACCCATTGACCAGAGAAACATTAATACACTGGCAAAACACTTTATTAAGGGGCCGAAAGGACATTCAAACAGGTTCATGGAGAACACACGAAGATCCTATGCAGATTATATCCGGCGCCCTGGGAAAACAAAAAGTCCACTTTGAAGCGCCACCCTCGGACATGGTTCCTGAAGAAATGAAAAGATTTATCGAATGGTTTAATGCGACGGCCCCCCAACACGGAAATGACGTCAAACAGGGGCCCATAAGATCGGCAATAGCCCATATTTATTTCGAATCGATCCACCCATTTGAGGACGGCAATGGAAGGATAGGTCGCGCAATATCAGAAAAAGCCCTTTCCCAAAGTGTAGGGCAACCTATGCTCATCAGCCTTTCCAGGGCCATTGACGAAAATAAAAAAGGTTATTACGAAGCACTTCACAAGGCATCCTTGTCCAATGAGCTTACCCATTGGATTCGCTATTTCGTCAAAATCATTTTGAAGGCCCAGGGGCAAACAGAAAAGCAAATCGAATTTACGCTAAAGAAAGCCAGGCTTTTCGATCGGTACAGAGACCTGCTCAACGACCGCCAGTTCATTATCATCAAGCGCATGCTGGAAGAAGGCCCCCAGGGTTTCGAGGGTGGCATGAACGCCCGGAAATATGTTTCCCTGACAAAAACTTCCAAAGCAACGGCCACAAGAGATATGCAGGATTTGCTTGAAAAAGGAATATTCCAACTCAAAAGCGATGCCGGAGGCCGAAGTACGGCATATGAGCTAAAACTATAAAAACCACAAGGCCCCGGATTTCTCCGGGGCCTTTTCATATCAAACTGCACTTGCCAACAATTCTTTCTACCTACAGATCATCACGCGACGGGCAGGATAAAAACGGGGTTCGATAATCCTTTCCCTGATCACGGGCCGGCAAACGGCAACCGTAGCAAAGGGCGCTGGCGCGATGACAACGGGAGGTGCCGGAAAGAAGACCCGGGGACCGGGTACGATGATCCGGGGAGCAACGACGACGGCAGCATGCCTATATCCAAAACCACACTGAGCCTTGGCTGAAATAGCAGCACCGGCGGTCAGGAGTACGGTGGCAATGACGGTCATCAGGGTAATTTTCGTTTTCATAACCTAAGTTTTAGTAGTGAGCAAATTGTTTTTCTATATATAAGACTTTGAGCCATAGAATGCGTTTATTCATTGACAGTTAGAGCTGTGTTAAAGCCGCACGGATCGGGGCCGGGAGTGCCGCGCGAGCCGCGGCGACAGGGTACCGTGCGAGCCGCGGCGACAAGGCGCCCCGCAAGCCGGGGCGGGGCAAAAAAAGCCCCGGAAAAATCCGGGGCCTATATCCAAACAAAACCATTAGTAAAAAAGCATCTTACCGCCTGCGTCCGCCTCTCCAACCGCCGCCGTAGAACCTTTCCCTATAAACGGGATGGTAAACCGGGCGTCCGTAGTAGTGAGGATAACCGTACCCGTAAACAACGGGGGGAGCGGGAATAAAGGGCCGGGGAATAAACACCCGGGGGCCTGGAACAAATACGTGGGGCGCAAAAACGCGGGGACCGGCGATAAAACCATGCCCGCGAAACTGGGCACTTGCGGAGGTGGCTGCACCAACGGTGAGCATTATTGTAGCGATGGCAGCCATCAGGGTAATTTTGATTTTCATAACCTAAGATTTAAGTAGTGAACAAAATTGATTTCTGTATATAGGACACCAGGCGAAAGAGCACGTTTAAGCGACGGCCGTTAGCACCGTGTTAAATAAAAACCGCCCCCTAAGGGGCGGTCACATTATCCAATTAAAAAACCAACTGACAGGTTAGCTAACAGCCTATGGCATCCACCACACCTTCACATTCGAATTATTCCCATTCAGCTTGGCTATCTCGGCTTCATAATTCACTGCATTATTCACTGCTTCATCCTGGGCATAAGGCAATCGGTAGAACGTGGAAAGGGTTGAGGAAGGATTGCTCTTCGGGTCGACAGGTGTAGCCGAAGTCCTTCTCCATAAATTAAAAGCAAGCCAGGGTTGACGGAAGAAACTCAACCATTCCTGGGCGTAAATCTTACTCACCGCATCTGCCTGTGTCCCGGTGAAGGCCACTTTGGGGTTGGACAGGAAGGCCGCCCATTGGACATCGCCGGGAGGACCAGGCATGGCGGAGGCCCAGTCTTCTGTCGGGTCGTTGGTATTGGCGGCGACGTTGTACCAGAAATTAACTGAGGACGTGATCCCTTCGAGATAGGCCGCCTGGGCCGTGGGGATGCTTTGGGTAACACCAAGTCCGCGGGCATAGGCTTCCGCCGCAAGGAAATCGACTTCCGCACTTGTCATAACCAGTTCGGGGATATACCATTCATCCCTGACCAGGTACCAATTAAGGGGAGAATAGAGACAATTGTTCTTTTGCGTTGGATCGGTGGCGGAATAGTACGCATTTACGGCATCCCCTGTACTGGTGCCTATAATATACGGTACATATTGCCCTGCCTGGTTGGTCGTGGTGAACAACCAGGCCCTGGGATCGAACACCGAAGCGGCAGATGTATCATCAGCCAGAAGGTTCCACATGGTGCTGCTGATGCGGACAAAGCCGGTACCACCGGAGGAGAAGCTCCACCAACGGGATTGCAGGTCATAACCACCCAGGGATTTGGGCCACATACCCACGTCATTGCCACTGTCGATGAGGGGATAGGTACCCGACAGACAGTCGGCGATAATGGGGGAGGCGGTGGCAGGATCCTTTTCGACCATTTGCATGGCATATCGCAACCTCAGCGAATTGGCAAACTTCAACCATTCCGTCAGATTGCCGTCGAAAAGCACATCGGCGCTGCCAAGGGAATCCACGGGATCTCCGCTCGGGGTAACGGCTCCGGAGTTAAGGTTCATGTTATGTACGGCCCAGGTCAGGTTGTTCAGCAGAGAATCATAGATCACCTGTTGGGGATCGTATGGGGGACGGTAAGCATCCGTATTCCCAGTATACGTCAAGCCGGCCTTGAAATAAGGGATGTCCCCGAATTGGTCCGTGATGCGGAAGGTCTTGTAGGCCCTCAGGGTGTACAGGATGGCTTGAATATTAACCATGGAAGCCTTGTCCGATACGGCATTGATCTTGTCCTGGACCAGGTTCAGGTTCTGGAGCGTATTGTAATAGTCGTCCCATATACTGTTTACGCCATTGGATAATACATAGCCGGAAACGCTGGTTTCCGCTGCCAGTTGGGTCGCCTCATAGTAATAGTCGTTATGAATGGAGGCCTGCTCCTGCCATTGCAGAAACAGCGTACTCATGATGTTGGTCATCAGGGGCGCGATGGCGGTATTTGTGGGAGCGTTGGGGGTCGTATTGAGTTGTTTGAAGTTCTTCGTGCAGGAGGCGAATATCAGCACGCCGAACACAAGGAATACGACTTTATTTTTTGAATGGGTCATGGTTCGAAGAGTTTTGGATGGTGATTAGAACTGCAGCCTGACTTGCACACCCACGGAGCGGGCTCCGGGGAGGGATGCGAATTCGATTCCCTGGGCATTCCCAGCGCCATTCACCCCTTCCGGGTTGATCTTGTCGGGCAGGGAGCTAAAAATGTAGAAAAGGTCGCGGCCGACCAGGGACACCGAAGCCCCCTGGAAAGCCTTGGTTTTCCTGACAATATTGCTGGGAATATTGTAGGATATATCCACCTCGCGCAGCTTGTACCAGGTATCGTTCAACACAGCCGAGCTGTGCACCCATTGACTGTTGTTGGGACCGCTGCTCCAAACACCATACTGCATATACTTGTAATAATAATGAACTACCGTATTGTTCACGGTCCCATCGTCATATGCGCCCGGCAATATGACACCCCAATTCGTGTTGGTGCCGTCGGGGGTCACATACGGTAGGCCGCCTCCATTCCTCTCCTTAAGGGTTTGGGGCGCAGTGCCCTGCTGCATCATCGAGGCATAGGTACCGCACCATACCTGACCGCCGATTTTCCAGTCGACGAGGGCGCTGGCCGAAAATCCATGACCGAAGCTGATCGTGTTGGTCATCCCGCCCCTGAACTTCGGGGTGGAATTCCCGATGGGCACGATGGTGGGGGTAGCCTGGTAGACTGTTCCCTTCATTTGAGCCGCAGTGCCCGCATCCACACCGAAGTTGTTCATGATTTCGGTTTGGTTTTGCAGGAGCTTCTGGCCAGCCTTGTTGTAGACGTAATCGTAGCCCATGATGGTCCCGAATTCGTGTCCTACGACGGCGGAAATATACGTTCCGCTGGCGCCCCAGATATTGTTCATGTCATACCGGGTGACGCCTGGAGCCAGGGACAACAACTTATTGTAGTTGTTGGACATATTGATGCTTATATCCCATTTGAACAAGCGACGGTCGATGATGGTTGCCCTCAGGATCGCTTCCAGGCCGGAGTTCTGCAACACGCCCGTATTGATATTGATACTGGATACCCCTGAGGTCTGAGGCAAGGGCGAGTTCAACAGTTGGTTGACGGACCGTCCATTATAGTACCGGAAATCGAAATTGATCCGGTTTTTCAGGAAGCCTAACGTAATGCCGAAATCGGCGGTCTTGTTGATCTGAGGCTTGTAATTGATAGCAGGCAGGGTCCCCGGGAGGCTTGAGGTGGGCTCCCCTGCAAAGCTGCCCGTAGTATATACGGTATTGATGATGTAGGGAGGAACATCCTGTGCGCCCTCGGCCCAGGCAGCCCTGAATTTGCCAAAGCTAAAAACATCGTTGGTCATATGCAGGGCGTCGGAAAATACCCAGCTTCCTGTAAACGAGGGGAAGAAATAAGACCATGAGCTTTGGGGCAGCGTGGAAGTCCAGTCATTTCTGCCCGTAATGTCCAGGTACAGGTAACTCTTGTAGGCCAGGTTAAGGAAGGCATACAAGGAGTTGATCTTCTTATCCAACCAAACTTCCGAAGGGATCTGGCCCGACTGGGTGGTCCCGGTGTAGTTGCCGAAGTAGGTCAAGCCTGGCAGGGCGTAGGTCAGGTTATCGGTACCCGATATACCGTAGGAAGTCCGTTTGTATGCGGTTCCGCCCACCGAAAATTTGGCGTTGATATTGGAATGACCCAGGTCGTCCTTATGCAAGGTAGCCAGCCAGTCATAGTTGTTGGCCACATCCTTGGTCAGACCGTTGGAGTAGGATCCACCGATGGTGTGGGTGGGATCCGTCGTGGAATTGGTGGCCTGGTCCTGGTTGGTATTGTCATCGATACTTGCCCTGAACATGAAGGTAAGGAAGCTGGTAGCGTCGTAGTTGATCTGGGCAGCTCCCAGCAGCTTGTCCCTGGTCACATATTCATTGTTCATGTAAGTATTCCAATAAATATATTGGGCGTTTCCGTTTCCAAACCAGGGGAATTCGTCTCCATTGACCGTAAACTTATTCTGGGAACCATCCGGGAGCATATAGTTCCCATTGTCCGCTTTCCCCCGGTAATCCCGGCCGTAGGCGTAGATCAGGTTGGACTGATAACTCCCGGCCTCATTGTTCCCCAGTTGGGGCGCATTGTGGAATACATTGGTGAAGTAGGAAGTGGTGACCTGGATGTTGACGCGTTTCGTCAATTTGACGTTTGCTCCTATATTGAAAGTATTCTGGTTATAATCCGTGTTAGGGATGATGGACGTATTGTCCAGGCGTGTATAAGAAACCCTCACCGTTCCGAAATCGCTGCCTCCGGATACCGATACATTGTGGGTGATCTGGTTTCCTACCCTGTAATACTGTTTGATGTTATCTGGCTGGGGAACGTCCGGCCTCTCTACGCCGTCCCACCATTTGATCATCGTACCGTCCATCTTATGGCCCCAGGAAACACCCGTTCCGGGCCAACTGACCTGGTTCCAGGTATCGATACCGTAAGGTCCCGACCCCGTCTTCTGGTCCACGAACAACTGGTTCCAACCGTCGGTAAGGATTGGATTCCCGCTGCCATCGGTTTGATACTGGGGCGCATTCAGGGATACCATCCCCCCGGCTCCGTATTCATTTTGCATTTGGATATAGCGATAGGGCTGGATGATCTTGGCGCTGAAATTATAATCGACGCCCAGTCCGGAACGCCTGCTTCCTTTTTTGGTGGTGATCAGGATGACCCCGTTGGCCCCACGGCCGCCGTACAATGCCGCAGCGGCAGGTCCTTTAAGGACCGACATGGTTTCGATGTCTTCGGGGTTGATCAGGTTGATCGGGCTACCCCAGTCCTTGGGTTGGGTGACATCCTGAGCGGCCGCGGGTATGGTATTGTCCATGGGCATGCCATCCACGACGATCAGGGGTTGGTTATCCTGGCTGATACTATTATTTCCACCAATGATAATCCTCGTGCTACCCCCGTCTACCCCATTCGGGTTGGTGACGTTCACCCCGGCCATTTTACCATCCAGGGCGTTGATCACATTCGGCGCATTCGATTCGGACAATTCCTGGCCATTGATCTGTTCTTCGGAATATCCGATGGCCCGGCTGCTACGTTTGATGCCCAAGGCCGTCACGACCACTTCGCCCATTTCACTTTTGCCTTCGGCTAATTTTATGGAAAGGGTCCCTTCGGTCCCTACCTTGATTCGTTGGGTCGTATACCCTACTTCGGAAATGACCAACACGTCCCCTTCCTTAGCCTGGATCTCGAAATGGCCTCGGGAATCCGTAATTGTGCCATGGTTAGTGCCCTGGATCGTCACGGAGGCGCCGACGACGGGAGAACCGTCCTTGTCGGAAAGCACCGTTCCCGTGACCGAGGGCTTTTTCAGCTCGACGGATGGAGCATCAGCTTTGGGTGGATTGGAAAGGTCTCCACGCTTCAATATAATCTGATCGTCCACAACCTCATAGCGGATGCTTAAAGGATTGAGCAATTTGTCCAGAACGGTTTTCAGTTCCTCGTTCCTGGCTTCCAGATTTACGGATCCGGTAGCCGCGATCAGGCGATTGTCATACGTAAACTTTACGTCCGCCGCCTGCTCGATGCTCTTGAGCACTCTCTTTAAGTTTTTGCCGTTTTCGGAAAGGGAGATCTTCCGGTCCAGGATGCCCTGGCCACTGACACTTCCGGCAGAGGCGGTAATCACGAGCCCTGTCGCCAGAAGGAGTTGTAACAGTGTAACTCTCATGAGCAATCTCCATGTTAAATGGCGCTTTGAACTTTTGTTCATAACTTTAATCAGGTTGTTGTAGTGACTAAAATGGAATACAATGACCGTCTCCCCGATCCTTGCCTTCCGGGGTCCAATCGGTCAGGCAGTGGGGAGTCAAAGCTGGTGGCGTTAACGCCATCAGTTTTTTTTATCCTGTTTAGGGAGAAGATTGGGAATAAAGAATCAGCATAAGCATCTCGATTTTGATTATGTTTTGGTAGTGATCAGGGACAGTGGCCCCCATCGATGATGATGTGGTCGTCCTGAGTCCGGTAGTTCGCATTGATGGCCTTGCAAATGATATCCAGTTTATCCGATAGTTTCTCTTCATGCAGGGAAGTCGTCAGCCTGCATTGCTGAAGGCTGTCCCGGTCATACATAATATTGATGTGATACATTTTGCTTAACTCGTCCAGTATATTGGTTACAGGTACGTCGTCGAAATCCATGGATATGACCTCAGCCGTTGGCCGGACCAGCAACTGGGCATCGGCATTGGGCTGAAAGGCCAGGTTTTGGTTCCTCTTGTGGAATACGGCTTCCTGGTGGGGAAGCAATACGCAAAAGGCCTTTTGACCTTTGTCGAAATCTGCTGCTTTATAAATGGAAACTTTCCCCGTCCGAACGGCTACATGGACGTCCTCCGTTCCAGGGTCCGCATTTACCCTGAAGCTGGTACCCAGGACCCTGGTGACCAGGCCCCCGGAGCGAACGAGAAAGGGGCGGTTGGGATCACGGGCGATCTCGAAAAACGCATTCCCCCTGAGGGTCACTTCCCTGGTTTTTGAGTCCAGGAAACGGGCATAAGATAATGTGCTGTGAGGTTCCAGAATGATGGTACTCCCATCGATGAGGTACACCTTTTGGGGCTTTTCCGTTTCATTGAAGCACGTCACGGGCGCATTCACATCTTTAGGATGGGTAACCTTCGCCGCCGTCCGTAAAAAATCCACCCGGGGACGATACCCGATCCACAGCGCTGTTCCCGCGCCGGCCAACAGGACCAGGATGGCTGCTGCTACCCACCAGCGATAGGGCCTGCGGGAAAAGCTCATTTGCACGACCGATTCGGTGTGCAATTCATTTTGAATACCCTTCCAAATTTCTCCGGAAAGACCATTGTTCGAAGAGGATTGCCTGATTCCAAGAATGATATCTTTGGCTCTAAGTATGAGCCCGACCCGCTTGGGGTCTTGATTAGCCCAGGTCTCCCAGTAAAGGTCGGAAGATGGATCGGGTTGCAGTACCCATTGGACAAATAATTCGTCCTCCAGTAAGGACCAGCAATCAAGTTCTCTCATGTCATTTCTAAATGACACAATCGCGGCGATTATACTCGCTTAGCCGGGAATTTTTTTTCAGAGGAGGGGCATGGGCACCTGCAGGTATTGCCTGATGGATTGCAGGCTGCGTTGAATCAGGTTGGAGGCGGACTGGTATTGGAGGTTCATCAGGGAAGCGATCTCCCGATTGCTGAAACCCTGAAAAAAGCGGAGGTGAATAATTTCCTGCTGTCGTTTGGGGAGCTTGGCAATGGCCAGTTGCAACTGCTTGGCTGTCATGCCATTTTGCTCAGCATTCAGCATCCTGGCTTCGACCGACTCCTCTTGTTCCGCCCAATCACCCGGGATGGGTATGGCCGAAAGGGCGCGCTGGTGATGGCGGATTATTTTATAACGCAGGGCTTTGAAGAGGTAGAATTTGATGCTGTCCGTATCACTCAGCCTTTCTTTCGAGCGCCATATTTCCACGAACAAATCCTGGATCAGATCCTTAAGCACCTCGGAATCCAGGCCCATCTTGTCCCCATAGGCCAGCAAATCCCCAATGTACTTCTTGTACAGCGCCTCGAAAGCAGCCTCCTTGCCTCCCTTCATCATAAGCCAAAGAGATGCGTCGTCCAGTGAATGCATCGATGGGGACATGCAGTTAATTTACTAAACTTTGCCGCAATATCCGATTAATATCCGGAATAAGCCATATAACTTATAAATCTAAAAAATAAGGTTAATGTCTTATATTTGACCTATGAATGCTGCTGTTTTAACAGGAGATATTATCCGTTCCAGGGAACTGAACCCTGAAAGACGCGCAGGACTGCAAAACGCCCTGGAGGCAGCTTTCGTAGCCGTCCAGCAGCTGGCCCCGAGCTTCAGGGCAGCCCAATACCGGGGGGACAGTTTCCAGGCGATCGTCGTTCCCGAGGAGGGATTGAAGGCACTGCTTCTCCTGCAAAGCCTCCTTCACATCGAAAATTTCGGGGTCAGGATTGCCCTGGGTCTGGGAGACATGACCTTCGACAGCGGCAATATCCTGACCTCGGACGGGTCCGCTTTCCAGTTGTCCGGACCTGCCCTGGATGAGCTCAAAAAGAAGATCGTATCCATTAATGGGCCCAATATGAATTTCAATGAAGAATGGAAAGTCCACGCCCTGACGCTGGATTACCTCCTCCAGCGCTGGACCCTACCCCAGGCCGAAGCCGTCCTGGGTCAGTTGCGGGGACTCACACAAGAAGAGACCGCCAGGCTCCTGCATGTACGTCAACCCGCCGTTCAGCAACGCCTGCAATCGGCGGGCTGGTCTGTCATGGAAGCCATCCTGGAAAGATTTGTATCTTCAGTACATGCTCTTGTTTTTTAAATGGCTGTGCGCCCATCTCCTGGGAGACTTTGTTCTCCAACCTGCCTCCATGGTCCGGCACAAACGCGAGTACAAGGCCCGTTCCGGTTACCTGTACCTCCATGCCCTGATTCACGCTGCCCTGGTGTATTTGTTTACGGGGTGGTGGACCTGCTGGATCCTTCCCCTCGTTGTAGGCGTTACCCATCTCCTTATCGATTTGTGGAAACTATATCGTAAGGATACCTTGTTTTATTTTATCCTGGACCAGGCCCTTCACCTTGCCGTTCTCGGCGCCCTGTGGTGGTGGTTCGAGGTTCCCCAGCGCGCGGACGTAGAAGAAGCCTGCCGGTCCGTCCTGCAACAACCCAACTTTTGGATCGTTTCCTCTTCCTATATTTTCGTCATCTGGCCCTGCGCCCTGGTCATAGGCTACCTGACGCGCAGATGGCGGGAAGTCATCGAAATCCGGGCCCCCGAGCTGGCAGATACTACCCCCGTGCCCAACCTGGCCGAGGCCGGAAAGTGGATCGGGTGGCTCGAGCGTGTCCTGGTCCTGACCTTTATCCTTACCAACCATTTGGAAGGCATCGGTTTTCTTATTGCCGCCAAATCCGTCCTGCGCTTCGGGGATATCAAAGGCCCCGGAGGCCGGGCCGAAGCCGAGTACGTCCTGATCGGCACCCTGATGAGTTTCAGCATTTCGATTTTAGCCGGCCTCCTGTGCCGATATCTGATAGCGAATTAGGACCTTCACGGTATGACCAGACTATCCGTCAACATCAATAAGATCGCCACCCTCCGCAACAGCCGGGGCGGGAACAACCCGGACCTCATCAAGGTCGCCCTGGATTGCGAGCGCTTCGGGGCCCAGGGCATAACTGTCCACCCCCGTCCTGATGAAAGGCATATCCGGTACAATGACGTCAGGGAGTTAAAAAAAGTACTGACGACCGAATTCAACATCGAAGGCAATTGCAACGAGGAGAAATTCGTCAAGCTCGTCCTCGAGGTGCGACCCGACCAGGTAACCCTCGTACCCGATGCCGGCAGCCAGCTCACCTCGGACCATGGCTGGGACACCATCCGCCATAAAGACTACCTGGAGGCTATGATTGCCCGTTTCAGGGACGCGGGCATTCGCACCTCCATTTTCGTGGATCCCGACCTCGTTATGGTGGAAGGCGCCGCCCGAACGGGCACAGACCGCATCGAGCTCTACACCGCCGATTACGCCCACGGGTATCCTCTGGATAAAGCCTCTGCCGTTGCGCCTTACGCCTTTGCGGGACGAAAAGCCAAAGAGCTGGGCCTGGGGTTGAATGCGGGCCACGACCTGGACCTGCACAACCTTCGCTGGTTCGCCGGGCACGTCGTCGGTTTGGACGAGGTGTCCATTGGACACGCCCTGATCAGCGACGCCCTTTACTTCGGATTGGAAAATACCATACAGCTTTACCGGAGGCAACTGAATTAGCGCTTTCGCCCACCCAGGTATCGCTCTAACGGCAGATCGATCCCGATCTGGTTATTTCCCGTATTGCTCTGGTACCCCACCCGCGTATATCGAAAGGAAAAATTAGGTAGGAGCAACCCCACTCCGAAGGAAACCCCCGTCAAACCATTGGATGAATTATTCAGCGACAGTTGCTGCCTCAACAGGTCGTTATACCCGACCGTCACCTCGATGTATTTCGTCGCATACAACTGCACCGCGAAAATCAGGTGTTGCAATAGTTGCTGTGTAAACCCCGTCTTGGGCGTCACGCCCGTAGCCGCATTGAATGCCGAATCCGAATATCCCAGGTTCCATTCATGGACGTGATCGTACGTAAGAGAGAATTGAAAGGGTGCCTTCAATAGGCGCTTGGATACACCCACCTGCATATCGAAGGGAAGTTCTTCCTTACCCGCCCCCTCATAGGTCCGCAACTGGGTCCCCATATTCAGTAGCGTCAACCCGAACTGCCAGCCCTTATCTGCAATTTTATAATTCAATCCCACATCGGCCGCGATACCGTCACTGCGGTATATCCCCAAATCCGAGCCGATGTATTTGAATGTAAAGCCGTAATACCAGCGTTCGAGGTATTTTCCTGCCACCGTACCCTGCACTACGTATTCGTGGGGTCTGAAGTCTCCCAAAACATTCCCGGAAGCATCCGTTTGTGTAATGGTCCCGTAATCCACATACGTGGCTCCAAGGGCAAAATTCAGGTTCGAGGGCTGGTGATGGTAAGCCAGCATCCAATTATATTCATCTATCCCCGCGTACAGGCTATTGAAATTGGCGGCCATATGCCCGCTCATGGAATCGCGCAGCAGGGCGGGTTGCATGAATGCCAGGCTCAGGTCGCTCTGGTCGTTGGTCAGGTTCACACCCCCCAGGGCGCTCAGTTGGGGGCCGTTCGATTCCCTTAGAAAACCGAATACCGATTGCCCTCCGAGCGTCTGCGCACCGAGACCCCCCGAAAAGCAACCCAACACTACCCCGATTAAAAACGTTTTTCTCAAAAGCGTAGGCCTAAGTGAGGTTCAAAAATAGGAGTATATTTAAATTTATGAAAAAGCGATTGCTTTGCCTTCTCATGGTTTGCCTGTCCGGCTATTCGGCGTGGGCGCAAAATCAGATCGCTCTCTTAAACCTCAACACCTCCACCTTCATCGTACCCAACAGCCTGTACAGTACCATCGATTGTATCAATTCCAAACAGGACAGTAACTTTATCGGCGTCCTCTCCACCGGTATCTTATTCCATAAAGCCACCATCCTCAACCTTCCCTCTCCCCCGGGCCCATCCCTGAGTCCTCTGTTGAATTCAATGGTAGATGGAAGCGCGAAAGACGGCGCGTTGCTTTTCCAGTGGAAGCGGTTCGGGTTCGTGGAGTCCACCGGGACCAGGTATTGTTACCTAAATGTTGCGCTTTACGCAAAGACCGGGGACCGGTATCAACCACTATCCGAATTGGATACGCTCTATATCGTCCGCGGCTCGGCGGTTTCGATGTACCTCGGTCCGTTCGCAGATTCCGTGGTATCCCATTTTCTGGGGAAAGCGCTGCAACGACATCCCACAGATACCACCACATACAGCCTGGACGATGTGCTCAATATAGACAGCCTGGAGAAAACCCGGATTCCGCTTTACACCGCTACAAGCTATAGTAACGGAATATATTACAATTATGCGTCTTTCAGAAACCAGGTGCCCGACCTGAGGGGAACGGTTTCTGTAAAAAAGGAGGATAATTTCACCACCGTAAAGGTGACAGATTCTTTGGGGAACAAGGTGAAGGTAAAGCCCAGGAATATCTATGCCTATGTGGCTGACGGTACCCCTTACATCGCGACCCCCTACAACTTTTATCCTCTGAGCAAGGTGAACAATGATTTCATTTTTACCGGGGACATCAAAATTGCAGCCAGCGAGGCCAGCATGAGGAATGCGGGCTTGTTTCTTGGTTTAGCCGGGTCAATGGCCGCCTCCGGGGGAATGGAGGAAACCTACGAGCTCATGCTGGATTATCATAACGGCCAATTTATCCACCTAAGCCAATACATCAGGCCTGACGCCAACTGATTCAGGTAGGACCAAAAAAACTATTCCCCCATAGACATGGGGGAATCTCTTTAACCCTTAAAACAACCAACATGAAAAATTTATCTGAATATTACAATATTAATAACAATCAAACCAATTAACCTTATTTATTTTGTTATTTTTTCCTAAACGGTAGCTCGCAAGCCGCCCACTAACTCAACGCGATTTCCAAAACCTGGTGGAGCGTACGGACATAATGAAACTGCATTCCTTTGATAAAATCCGCGTTGATTTCGGAAACATCCCGTTCATTCTGCCAACATAAAATTACTTCTTTTATTCCAGCCCGCTTAGCCGCCAGGACTTTTTCTTTGATGCCCCCCACGGGTAACACCTGGCCCCTCAAGGTGATCTCTCCAGTCATGGCCAGGTATGGTTTGACCTTGCGCCCCGTAAAAGCACTGACGAGGCTCGTCAGCATGGTGATCCCCGCGCTGGGCCCATCCTTGGGGACCGCGCCCTCGGGCACGTGAATATGGATTCCCCTCTTGGTAAATAGTTCAGGATCAATACCGTATTTTTTCCCATTGGCCTGCAGATAGGTCAGGGCCGTGGTGGCGCTTTCCTTCATTACATTCCCCAGATTCCCGGTCAACTTCAATTCACCTTTCCCTTCGCTCAGCAACGTTTCCATAAAGAGTATATCTCCCCCGACGTACGTCCAGGCAAGGCCCACGGCGACACCGGGGACCTGGGCCGTTTTATACAGTTCGTTGTTGTAGCGAGGCTTCCCCAATATCCGGGAGATGTCGGCCGTGGAAAGGACGTTCTTCAGTTTTCCCGTGAGCGCATACGCTTTGGCCAGGGATCGCATGATGGCCGCCAGTTGCCGGTCCAGTTCGCGGACCCCGCTTTCCCGTGTATACTCTTCTATAATTTTTTCGAGGACCTTGTTCCCCGCTTTCAGGGGTAAGGCTTTGAGTCCATGCGCCTCTTGCTCCTTGGGGAATAAGTGCCTCCGGGCAATCTCGATTTTTTCCTCCACGGCATAGCCGCCCAGTTCGATGATCTCCAGGCGGTCCCGGAGAGCGGGCTGTATGTCGGCGATGCTGTTGGCGGTTGCGATGAACAATACCTTGGACAGGTCGTATTCCAGTTCCAGGTAGTTATCGTAGAACGTATGGTTTTGCTCGGGGTCCAGTACCTCCAGCAAAGCGCTGGACGGATCGCCCCTGAAGTCCTTTCCTATTTTGTCGATTTCGTCGAGGATCATGACGGGGTTGGAAGCCTTCGCTTTCCGGATGGCCTGGACGATCCTGCCCGGCATGGCGCCGATATAGGTTTTGCGGTGACCGCGGATTTCACTTTCGTCGTGAAGGCCACCCAGGCTGAAGCGGATATATTTGCGCCCTATGGCACGGGCGATGCTTCTCCCCAGGGATGTCTTTCCAATACCGGGCGGCCCGACAAAGCAAAGGATCGGGCTTTTCATGTCCCCCTTCAATTTCAGCACGGCCAGGTATTCCAGGATGCGCTCCTTGATGCGGGTCATGCCGTAGTGGTCCTCATCGAGTACTTTCGCGGCTTTACGCAGGTCATAGGCGTCTTCGGTATATTCTTCCCAGGGCAGGTCGAGCAACAGGTCGAGGTGATTGAAAACGATGGAATAGTCGGGCGTACTGGGATGCATCCGTTCCAGGCGCTCTATCCCCTTGGTGAAGGCTTCCCTGGCGCTGGCGGGCCAGTGCTTGGTTTCGGCCCGTTTCTGCATTTCCTTTACCTCCCGTTCGTTGCTGTCTCCACCAAGTTCATCCTTAATGCTCTTCAGTTGCTGTTGCAGGAAGTATTCCCGCTGCTGCTTGTCCAATTCCGTTTTGGTCTTTTTGGTGACCTGGTTCTTCAACTCAACATATTGCAACTCCCTGTTAAGGAAGTTCAGGAGCATTTCGGCTCTTGCCTTGAGGTCGTCGACCTCGAGTAATTTTTGTTTTTCGTTCAGTTCGTTTTGAAGATTGCTTCCGACAAAATGGACCAGGAAGGAGTAGTTCTCGATATTCTTCAAAATGATGGCCGCTTCCGAAGGCATATTCGGAGAGAGCTGGATGATTTGTCCGGCCAAATCCCTGATCGAGCCCATCGTCGCCTCGAATTGCTGGTCTTCCGGGGCGGGATGGTCTTCCAGTAGTGTTATTCCGGCTTTGAAATAGGGATCTTCCAGGGTAAATTCACGGACGGCAAAACGCCTGCGACCCTGAATAATGACCGTGGTTCCCCCGTCGGGCATTTTGATTTGCTTGATGATCCGTGCAACCGTTCCGATTCTTTCGAGGTCCAGGATTCCCGGGTCTTCTATGGAACTGTCTTTTTGCGCGAGTACCCCTATCAATTTGTCAGCCTTATAGGCATCGCTGACGGCCTTGATGCTCTTATCGCGGCCCACCGTAATGGGGAGCACTACCCCGGGAAACAATACGGTGTTGCGTAGCGGCAACAACGGCAGTTCCGTTGGAATCTCCTGTTCATCGCCATTTTCCGGATCATTGTCCACCAGGGGGATGATCGGCATGAATTCTACCTCGCTTTCGGGCATCAAATTAAAATTAGGAAAAGTCATAATTCAATATTGGACAATCTGTCACAAAGGCTGCGTCCTTTGGTTTTTTTGGAGCAGAAGAGTATAGGGTCCAAAAAGGGGGCCAAATGAAAAGGGCGCCATAAGGCGCCCTTCCCACGAAGCCTAGGCTCCAACATTAAAGAATATTAATCCCGACGCCTAACTGGATGCTCTGGTTCCTCCAGGTATCGGAGCTGGCGTACTGATTCGCGCTGATGTTGTTGATGTTCCCCAACCCCCAGCCATACCGGGCGTATACCCGTAGCCGTAGGATGTGGACTTCTGCGCCGGCCAGGATCGTCACGTCGTCGCCTTTGAAGGCATTCTGTCCATTTGCCAGCAGGGTCTTGTTGTTGTTGAGCAAGACGCCGAACTGGGGACCCGCCTCCAGGTCGATGATGCCCAGGAACCGGTAAGTGAGCAGTACCGGGATGCCCAGGTAGTTCAGGCTTATGTTATTAACGGAGCTGAGCGAAGGGTTGTACAAAGCTTTGAAATTGGAATCTGTCTGGGTGTTGGTCTGGATGAACAGCGCCCCGGGTTCCAGGCCCCAGTGCTTGCCGAACCTGATCTGGGCATACACCCCAGCCAACCAACCTGCCTTGAAGGCCGTGTTGAAAGACGTACTGTTGATCTTGCTCAGGTCGGCCCCAACGGTCCCACCCAGGCTGAAACTTTGAGCGGAAGCTCCCGAGTAGATACCCAGGGAAACGACCAGAACTGTGAGTACTTTTTTCATTTGGGTTTGTTTTGGTTAATAACGAATAACGGATACAAATAGTGTATATATACAATTAGAATACCAAACCCACATTCATCAGGTAGGAAATTCTCAGGGGCTGTATTCCCGAGCTGGCGCCAATGAAATAATTGACCAGCAGTTGGGGGGAGAGGAGGAAATGCTTGTAGGTATAAATGGCGTTGAATAGGGCTCCTACGGATTCCAGGTTGACCCCCGTATTTTTCACGAGGCCGCTATAATCGGCATTCAGCTTGGCAAGGTCAGCAGCGGCCACAGGGCTGCCTTTCTTGATATTGTTAGTTGCCGTTTCCCCATAATTGGAAGCATCGGCCAGAACCATCAGGGTGGGGGTGAAAGCGACGTGGTCGTTAGGTGCAAAAAGACCGAACCACTCGAAGTCATGCTGGATGGTGAACACACCCGACAAAGTGTGGGCGTGAACCACATAATTCCTCTCATCGATTCCCGGTTGAATGCTCGAGAATATCAGGATTTCCTCCAGTGTATAGGAATCAAAGGAAAAATCGACAGTCACCCCCGGTTCAAGCCAATATTTCTTCAGGATAGCGTACGAATAAATGTCGTTTCGCAGGGGATCTATCCCGAACGATACGGAATCCTTATCGATGTACCGGGTATAGGAAATGCCGGCCGCCCAATTCCGTCGGCCGATATCGAAGCTGGGCGTAATGGCCCCCTGGTACACGACCGCACGCCCAAGATCCGTTGTGGCGTAGGCCGTGGCGGATATGCCCAGCCCGCTGCGGTGGAGGTAGGTGATGGTAGGGGATAGAAAGGTCTTTTCGGTATACCCCGTAGCCGCCGTTGCACTCTTCGTGGTAAAGAAGCCATTCCCGACCCCCATCTCGATGGCCAGGAGGGTCTTGGGCCTTTGCACCGAGTCGATGAAGGCGCTGAGGTCCCTCATCAGGGTGTCGTTCTTCATGAGCGAATCCACATAACCTATGGATACATGCGTCCCCGAATCCCCCGTCTGGGCTTTCCCGGCGAAGGCCCAAAACAATAGGGGTATGCAAAGTATCAATTTGGATAAAAACCTCATGAACTTCTTTGTAATTCAAAAACCGTGATCTCGGGCAAAATCCCCACCCTTCCCGGATACCCAATAAAACCATAGCCCCGGTTCACATACAATTTCTGCTTGTCCGCCTCATACAACCCCGCCCACTCCTTATATACGTATTCTACCGGACTCCATTTGAAACCCGGCAGCTCCAATCCAAATTGCATACCATGGGTATGCCCTGCCAGGGTCAGGTCTATGTCCGGGTATTCGTTCCTCACCTGGGCATCCCAGTGGGATGGATCGTGGCTCATCAGTATTTTAAAGGGTATCTGCTCGGTGCCCGGATAGGCAAGTTCCATGCGTCCGTACTTGGGAAAGCGGGCCTTTGCGCTCCAGTTTTCGATCCCCAGCAGGGCAATGCGGTCCCCTCCCCTTTCCAAAATCACGTGTTCATTCATCAACAGGCGCCAGCCCATCTCCCGCTGAATCCTCTTGAGGCGTTCCAGGTTTTCCTCCTTTTCCTCTATGGAAGGCCACCAGGCGTAATCCCCGTAGTCGTGATTCCCGAGGGTGGAAAATACCCCCATGGGCGCCTTCAAACGCGAAAACACGTCTTTATACGCGTCCATTTCCGAAGAGCGGTCATTGACCAGGTCCCCCGTGAATAGGATGCATTCGGGTTGTTCGCCGAGGATCAGGTCAACCCCATGGTTCACGGCCGCTTTATTGGTAAAGCTGCCCGAATGGATGTCCGAAACCTGTATAAACTTGAAACCCTCGAAACCCGCCGGTAGGTTGGGATACTTCAGGGTAACCCGCCGGACGTGATAATTGTATTTATTACGAAAACCGTAAAGTAACGTGCCGAAAATCCCACCGCCTACTGCCAGCCCGACCCAACTGATAAAAACCGATCGGCTTACGCCCTCGCCTCCCGCCACCGCTTCCCCTTCGTTACGCCTGAAAAACAGCCTGCCTACCATCCATTGAATGAGTCTCCGGAAGTCGTCCGCCAGGAAAAAAAAGCAAGCCAGGAGCTTGGCCAGGAAAATACCCAGAATGATGGCCAGGAGGTAATTCCGGGTTGGGCCCGCGCTCATGGAAGGGGTAATGTAGATAAAAAAGACCACGGCCAGCGAGAGCGCCCAATACCCGATGCCTATGCCCAAACGGGTTCTTGAGGTACATCCCTGGGACAGGAACTTGACCACCTGGAAAACATAAAGGTCCAGGAGTAGCATCAGAGCGATGATCAACCAGATCGTACTACGGTACATGCGCCTCAATAATTTTAAAAATCGATAAATTCCTGCAATTGCCCCCGGATCGCTTGCAAAGTGGCCGGATCGGACAGGTTCCCTTCTTTGTCCAGCAACTGATCCACAACCGAAATGGGAAGCTTATCGTGGTACACCGACACCTTCAGGTAATGCAGGACCCCTGTCAGGTGTTCCATACCCCTCAGGTTACCCGCCCTGCCCGTCGATATCCCCGTCAACAATGCCTTCTTTCCCCACCAGGCTTTCCGAATATCGGAATTATCCATCAATGTTTTCAGGACTCCGGGAAAACTCCCATTATATTCCGGAATAATGAATATAAATTTCCGGGCAGGAATCAGGAATTTTTTTTCCACTTCCTCCAGCTCCGGGTTCCGGTCGAGGACGTTCAATCCAACCAGGCTCAACAGTGCCGCTTCGATCCCCTTCTCCAATAACAAATTCCGGTAAGCTTCCGCAATTTTGAGTGTGTTGCTGGCCGGCCTGTTGGTGGCGGAAAGGATGGTATATTCCATACTAAACAGCGCAAATTACGCACATACTCAGAATTGTTGCCGAATTTTGTCCTGAAAACGTATTTTTGGCGTTTCTGTATGAAGGTTACTTATTACGGCCATGCCACTTTCCAGGTGGAAATAAAGGGGAAAAAATTATTGTTTGATCCATTCGTCACCCATAACGAGCTAGCCAAGGGAAAGGTTGATGTAAACGCCATCCAGGCGGATTATTTGCTCTTATCCCATGGTCACCAGGACCATATCGCCGACGCAGTTTCCATCGCGACGCGTACGGGGGCAACCGTGGTAGGTGTCGCCGAAGTCTGCGGTTGGATGAGCAAGCAGGGTGTGTCCAAGGTCCATCCAATGAACACGGGAGGAAAATGGGCCTTCGATTTCGGCACCGTTAAACTGGTGGCGGCCCAACACTCCAGTAGCTTCCCCGATGGTAGTTATGCCGGCAACCCGGTCGGATTTCTAGTCAAAAGTGACGAAGGAAGCTTTTATTATAGCGGAGATACGGCACTAACTATGGATATGCAATTGATCCCGAACTGGGCTACCCCCGATTTTGCCGTTTTGCCCATGGGAGATGACTATACCATGGGGCCCGAAGACGCTCTTGAAGCTGCCCGCATGGTCAAGACCGGGACGGTGATGGGGGTCCATTACGATACATGGCCCATCATCCACCTCGATAAAGAGAAAGCCAGGAAACTGTTCAACCAGGCAGGAATTGCCCTTTCATTACCCTCCATAGGAGAGACCGTCAACTTACCCAAATAAACCACTCGAATGGGACGAATCATTGGTATAGCTAATCAGAAAGGGGGTGTCGGAAAAACCACTACCGCCATCAACCTCGCCGCCAGCTTTGCCGTGCTGGAGTTTAAAACGTTGCTCGTGGACGCGGATCCTCAGGCAAACAGCACCACCGGCGTGGGATTCGACCTGCACAATATCACCCAAAGCCTTTATGACTGCATGGTCAATGAAACCAGGGTCAGGGACGTGGTCCTGAAAAGCGACATTGACTACCTGGACGTGGTTCCCAGTCATATAGACCTGGTTGGCGCGGAAATTGAGATGATCAATCATCCTCAAAGGGAAACCGTGCTCAAGGCGATCCTGGAGCCCATCAGGGACGAGTACGATATTATCATCATCGACTGCTCCCCTTCGCTGGGTCTTATTACGGTCAATGCCCTGACGGCGGCAGACAGCGTTATCGTCCCTGTGCAGTGTGAATTTTTCGCCCTCGAAGGACTAGGCAAATTACTGAATACCATCAAGATAGTACAAAACAGGCTAAACCCTGAGCTGGCCATCGAAGGCATATTGATGACTATGTATGACGGACGTCTAAGGCTCTGTAACCAGGTGGTGAGTGAGGTCCGGAGGCATTTCGAGGAACTCGTCTTCGAATCGATCGTGCACCGGAACACCCGCCTCAGCGAGGCACCGAGCTTTGGTAAACCCGTCATCCTGTACGACGCGGAAAGCAAGGGCACCCTCAACTACCTGAACCTGGCCAAGGAGATCCTTCAAAAGAACAACCTTACCAAAATAAAACAGGAGGACAGGATCCTGACTGAAGTACAACATGACAAGTCCGAATAAGAAAGACGCCCTCGGGAAGGGTATCCGCTCCCTGTTGCAGAACATCGATGCAGACCTGAAAACGACCGCAGGCACCCTGAAAAGCACGGCTGTGGATGCGGCCACGAATTCCCTGCGCATTCCCCTGGATCAGGTTGCAGTCAATCCCAAGCAGCCTCGCCGTGATTTCGACGAACAAGCCTTGCAGGAACTCGCCGCAAGCATCAAAATACATGATATCATTCAGCCCATCACGGTTTCACGGATGCCCGACGGAAGATTCCGGCTCGTGGCTGGTGAAAGACGTCTAAGGGCAGCCAAAATTGCCGGGATCGCTGATATTCCCGCCTATGTCCGTCAGGCCAACGACAATGAGCTACTGGAACTAGCCCTGTTGGAAAACCTCCAGAGGGAAAACCTGAATGCCATCGAAATCGCCCTGAGCTACAAGCGCCTTATGGAGGAACTGGAGCATACACAGGAACAGGTTGCCGAACGCATGGGAAAGGAGAGAAGCACCATCACCAACTACCTCCGCCTCCTTAAGCTGCCCCCGGATATCCAAGTCGCCGTAAGGAACGGATCCCTGACGATGGGGCACGCCCGCGCCTTGGTCAATGTCGATGAAGTGGACAAGCAACTTTTTATTTTCAATGAAATAAAGAACCGTCACCTTTCGGTGCGTCAAACCGAGGAATTGGTTAGAAAGCTGTACAGGCCTGGCGTTTCCGTTGTTAAAAATGGCACAAAAAACGCCCTTCCTCCCGCTTTCAAAAAGATAGAGGATAACTTAGCGACCTATTTCGGTACCAAAACCAAAATAAGCCACAACAAAAACGGCCATGGTTCTATCACCCTGGAATACTATTCTCTCCAGGAGCTTAACGCACTCCTGGAAAAGATGCATGTCAAAGTATAAGGCACTCTTTGTATGCGCGGCTCTGTTGATTTGCTCAGGAAGCGCGCTGGCCCAGTACGTGCACATCGATAGCGTGGCCGTTGTTAAGAAGGATACCTCCGAATTCAAGGTCAAGCCCCATCGGGATCCCCATAAAGCCACGATACGTTCCGCAATGATCCCCGGTTGGGGCCAGATATACAATCACCAGTACTGGAAAGCGCCCATTGCCTGGGGAGGGCTGGCCGCCTGCGTCATCATATTCAGGTCGAACATTCAGAATTACAACTATTGGCGGCACGTGTATTCGGTCGTTTCCGCCGTGGAGGGTACTCCCCCGGACTCCTCCTTGTACCGTACCATCGATACTACCTTATACCAGTATGGCCTTCCGAGCATCCAGTATATCCGCAATGCCTACCGGCAATACGTAGACTATTCCGTGGTGGCGTTCATCCTCGTCTGGGGATTGAATGTGATAGACGCCACGGTGGATGCCCACCTCCACGAATTCGACGTAACCGACAACCTCAGTCTTAGGATCAACCCCGCCAGCAAGTTCACCGACGGGGTCGACGGGTTCAGTCTCGTACTGGATATCCATAAGGCCCGACACCGATTATCGCCCATACTCACCAACCACATTTTTCAATGAGGATCGCACTGATAGGTTACGGCAAAATGGGTAAGGCAATCGAAAGCCTGATGCCGGGCCGGGGACACTCGGCCGTCCTGAAAATCGATGAATTCAACCGGGCGGGGCTCAAGGCGGCCGACCTACGCCAGGCAGACGTAGCCATCGAATTTACGGGCCCACACAGCGCCGTGGACAACCTCTTCCTTTGCCTGGAGGCGGGTATTCCCGTGGTGTGCGGCTCGACGGGGTGGCTTTCCGAATGGACGCGCGTAAGCCAGGCGTTCATGCAAGCGAACGGCACCCTCCTATACGCCAGCAACTTCAGTGTAGGCGTCAATATATTTTTCGCCATCAATCGCCGCCTTGCGGAATTGATGGCCCCCCGCACCGAATACGAGGTCAGCGTAACCGAAATCCACCACACGGCCAAGGTCGATGCGCCGAGTGGCACCGCCATTACCCTGGCCGAAGGCATCCTGGAGACCCTGGACCGCAAAAAGAATTGGGTCAACCACCCCAGCGACGACCCCGCCGCCCTTGAAATCATCAGCGAGCGCGTCGATCCCGCCCCGGGTACCCACAAGGTGCGCTATTCCTCGGAGGTGGACGAGATCGAGATCATCCATACCGCGCATAGCCGGCAGGGGTTCGCCCTGGGCGCCCTGCTCGGGGCGGAATATATCCGCAACCGGCACGGGATCTTTACCATGAAGGATGTCCTGGGACTCTAGTCCTGGACTTTTCGTAACTTTGTGCGTTCCAATCACGGCCGAATGTTATCTAAGAAGACCCAATATGCCTTTCAGGCTCTGATGTATCTTGCCCAAAAGGAAGACAACGAACCTGTCTTGATCGCAGAAATTTCCAAAAAGAAAAAGATCCCGCTCAAGTTTCTGGAAAATATCCTCCTCGAGTTGAAAAACGGGGGGGTGTTGGATAGTAAAAAGGGGAAAGGAGGCGGTTATTTTTTCAAGGAATCGCCCAAAAAGATCAAGCTCTCTTACGTGATGCGCCTATTGGACGGTCCCATCGCCTTGCTGCCCTGTGTCAGCCTGAACTTTTATGAAAAGTGCAAGAACTGCGATGAAAAGAATTGCGGCCTCAACGGCGTGATGAGTTCCGTCCGTGATTCCGCGCTTAAAATCCTGGAAAAAAAGACGGTGGCGGATATTGCCGCGGAGGACGCTTAGCTTCCGAAACGGTTTTGCCATTCCAGCATCCCTCCCGCGAGGTTGTTTACATTGGAAAAGCCGAGCTGTTCCAGGATCATGCATGCCTGCCCGCTCCGGTTGCCGCTCCTGCAATAACAAATGACTTCTTTATCCTTTAGGTCCTCCAGCTCATCCACGTCCATGTTACGGATTCTCCCCAGGGGATACAAGGTACCCCCGATATTGAATTCCGCGTGTTCGGAGGGTTCCCGGACGTCCAGAATGTGCAGGGTTTCTCCCGCATCCATGCGGGCCTTCAGCTGATCCGGGGTAATCGTGTTCATATAGCTAATTTTGTTGAGTCGAATCTGCGCGAACGGGTATCTGCTTTCCTACATATACGTCTATGGCCTGTCCTGCATGGATGAGGTTTTGAATACCATCACTCGTTACAGGTGCGGGTGTCTGGCGGTAGATGAAGGCAGTGGCCGTGTCACTGACATCACCGTCCGGCACCACGGATCCCATCAGGACCCCATTGGCCTCCAAAACTACCCGCGCGTCCGTCAGGCGCATCCCGAACAGATCGGGTACCGGTATCTGGGTCTCTGCGATCCCTTGTCCCAGGACCAAAGATACGACCGTTCCCATCGGGATTTTGGTGCCCGCCTTGGTCGATACTCCATTCACCACCATATCCAGCACGGTATTCCGGGCAAAGTCGGGTTTGTAAGTGGTGTCCCCCAGCTTAAGCCCGTAGCCCGAAAGGCTGCTTTCGGCAAACTTGAACTGGAGACCCATGAGGTTGGGTAACTCGATCATGGGGGGAATGAATCGGTTCACCGTCAGGTAAACCGTGCGGCTCGCCTTTACCTCATCGCCGGCGTCAGGACTCTGATACACCACGGAAAGCTTGGGAAGGTTATCCCGGTAGGCGGAATCCTCGACCGATACCTCAAAACCCATGCTTTGCAACGTGCGCGTGGCCTCTGCCAAATTCATCCCCTTCACCGAAGGTACCTTGACGACCTCGTTGTGTCTCGTGAAGGTCCGGAGCAGCACGATGAAGGCCAGCAGCAGGATCAGCGAAACGACCACAACAGCCAGGAGGTTCGCGCCAAAGGATCGATGGGTTATGAATTTGAACATTCTCGGTTATTTACGGGAAGCCAGGGCTTCGTCTATTAACAGTGAGTAGAATTCTTTCAGGGTCCACCCCGTCGCCTTGACCTGCTGGGGTACAATGCTGGCTTCACTTTGTCCCGGGACAGTATTGACTTCGAGGAGGAAGGGTTCACCCACTGACTCGTTATAGATGAAATCGATCCGTACCACGCCCCTGCAATTCAGCAACGCATATATCTTTTTCGCTGCCCTGCGCACCTGCTCGGCCATTCCCTCCGGGACCCGGGCCGGGGTCACTTCTTCACTGGCTCCGTGGTATTTGGCTTCAAAATCAAAAAAATCATTTTTGGAAAGGATCTCGGTAATCGGCAAAGTCACGATGTCTCCTTTCGCCCGGAAAACGCCAATCGTCAATTCCCGACCCTGGATAAACTCTTCCACAAGAACCTGGGTATCCACGCCAAAAGCCTTTTCAATTGCCGTGCCTAATTCTTCCGAAGGGTTGAGAACTTTGGAAGTGGCGATGCTGGACCCCCCGTTATTCGGCTTGACAAAGACGGGGAACCTCAATTGGGCGGCCACGGCTTCAGGGCTGACGAAGCGGTCCTCCACGAGCAATACCGACCGGGCGACGTGGATACCGCTCATGCCCGCCACGGCTACCGTAAAGCGTTTATTGAACGTCAGGGAAGAGGTGGCCGCATCGCAGGAGGTGTAAGGGAGGGAAAGCATATCGAAGTAGCCCTGTAATTTCCCGTCTTCTCCCGGGGTGCCGTGGATGCCGATCAGTACAGCCTCGAATTGGACTTTCCGGCCCTCGACTTGTATCGAAAAGTCATTTTTATCCACAGCCTGGATTTCTCCGGAAGGTGATGTATACCACCAGCCGTCGCGTCTTATATCGATGGTATACGCCTGGTATTTCTCCTCATCGATATTGGCCTTGATGGTGACGGCACTCAGGTAGGAAATCTCCGCTTCACCAGAGTATCCCCCGGTGACAAAGGCTATATTGGGCTTCATCTGGCTGGTCTTAAATGTGCAGCCGTTCCTTCTTCGCCAGCAAATCATCCACGGTTTCACGGTACATTTCATCAGGGACGCAACAATCTACCGGGCATACCGCCGCACATTGGGGCTCCTCATGGAAGCCCTGGCATTCCGTACATTTATTGGGAACGATGTAATAGGTATCAACGGCAATAGGGGGAAAGCGTTGGGATGCGCTTACCTCGGTCCCGTCCAACAAACGGAATTCTCCCTTTACGGTAGTTCCATCCGAAATCGACCATTCCACCCCGCCTTCGTAAATCGCATTGTTCGGACATTCGGGCTCGCAGGCCCCACAATTAATGCATTCTTCGGTGATCTTAATTGCCATACGGTTAATTTTGCTTTCCAAAAATAGTCAAGCAAAGTGAATTTACGACAAAGAATTGAATTGCTGGGGAGACTGGGGGATTACATGCGATCGGCCGATCCGCGCTGGATAGAGGTAAAGGAAAGGGCATACGCAGTCAACCCTTGGTTTATCCCTGCGTGGATCGACCTGGCCGTGGAAAATATCGTTTCGGCGTTTTTGCAACCCTCCCTGCTGGAGGCCTGGACCGCGCGATATTCCCCGGCGCCTTCGCGCAACGTCGGCATCGTTATGGCGGGCAATATTCCGCTGGTGGGTTTCCACGATTTCCTGTGCGTCTTCATCAGCGGCCACCAGGCAACCATAAAGCTATCCTCCAAGGATAACGTCCTCCTACCCCACCTCGTCTCCGTCCTTGGCGCGGCCTCTCGCGCGGACGGGATCCTGGACGGAGTTCGCTTTTCGGACATGCTGCGGGGTTGCGACGCCTACATCGCCACGGGCTCCAACAATTCTTCCCGCTATTTCGAACAGTACTTCGGCAAATATCCCAGCATCATCCGTAAGAACCGGACCTCCGTAGCGGTCCTCAACGGCCGCGAAACCCCCATCGAACTTGATAAACTCTCCGACGACATCCAAACGTACTTCGGACTGGGCTGCCGGAACGTGACCAAACTCTACGTTCCCGAAGGATATGATTTTATTCCCCTATTGGAAGCCCTGCGCAAGTACCAGTACTTTTTCCAGCATACCAAATACCGGAATAATTACGACTACCAACTGGCGATCTACATCATGAACAGCCGGTTCTATATGACTAACGATTCCATCGTACTTCTGGAGGAAAAGGGGCTGTTTTCTCCGATCGGAACGCTATATTACGAATTTTATAAATATGAGCCCCCACTGCTGGAAAGCCCGGAAATACAATGTATTACAGGTGAGGGCTACCTGCCCTTGGGAGAAACCCAGAAACCGCGACTGGAGGACTATGCGGACGGGGTGGATACCATGGCTTTTTTGAGCGGATTGTAGTAACTTACAGAGTAGGCTTTAAGGTCATCTGCGCGATCTACGAAGGTCTTCCTAATAATTTGTTAATTCAGATTTCTTTGTGCGCTTGAGTTTGGCGCGCTGTATTAATTTTACGGAGCATTAAAAAATTAGAAAAATATGAATTGGAAAGGTATCCTGACAACTGTATTGGTTAGCGCCGCCACTGCCGTGGGAAGCGTGGCATTATACGCTAAGTATGAACAGAAGCACAATTACATGTATGCTTGGAAGGACAGCCAGGGTAAGGTACCTGTGAACTATGCCGGCTTTTTCAACAAAGACGGCAATCCCGGTGAACCTGTAGACTTTGAAGCTGCCGCCAACACTGCAATCCCGGCTGTGGTCCATATCAAAACCACAACCAACCCCCATCCGGTATCCAATAACCTGCCCCGACAGAAGAATCCCTTTGCGGAATTGTTCGGACTGGGCGATGACGATCCCTTCGGCGATATGTTCCGCCACAACAATCCCGGCATGCAAGCCTCGGGCTCCGGTGTCATCATCAGCGAAGACGGCTATATCGTGACGAACAACCACGTCATCGACGGAGCCGACGTAGTAGACGTGACCCTGAGCAATAAAAAATCCCTGAAGGCTAAGGTGGTAGGCACCGATCCCAGCACCGACATTGCCGTGCTGAAGATCGAAGGCCATGGTTATCCATACCTCCTGTATGGCAACTCGGATGACGTGCATATCGGCCAGTGGGTACTCGCCGTTGGTTATCCCTTTACCCTGGAAACCACGGTGACCGCGGGTATCGTGAGCGCCAAATCCAGGGCCCTGGGCCTCAACTCCCGGAAGGCTCCCCAAACCTCGGTGGAATCCTTCATCCAGACCGACGCGGCCGTCAACCCCGGGAACAGCGGGGGCGCCCTGGTCAATACCCGGGGTGAGCTGATCGGCATCAACTCCGCCATTGCCTCCCCCACGGGGTCCTTTGCGGGGTATTCCTTCGCCATCCCCGTCAACATCGCCAAAAAAATCGTCAACGACCTGATCTCTTACGGTTCCGTTCAACGCGGCTACCTGGGTATCGAGTACCTGGACGAACAGCGCATCAACCAAATGAGCGATGAACAAAGGAAAGCCGAGGGACTTCAGGATGACATCAATGGTGTCCTGATCAGCGGTGTCGGCAAGGGCAGTGCAGCCGACCTGGCCGGCCTGAAGAAAGGGGACGTTATTACGTCCATCAACGGCACGACCATCGAAGGCGGAAGCGACCTCCAGGGCCTCATCGCCCGCTACAAGCCCGGTGAAAAGGTCAACATCACCTTCACCAGGGACGGCTCCACGCATACCGCGGCTGCCACCCTGCTCAATAACGGCGGAACCGAGGAAGTCAACGCGCTCGCCAAACTGGGCGCCCAGTTCCAAACCCTGGACCCCGCCAAGGCGAAGCAATTGGGCATCAAAGGTGGTGTCACCGTCGGCTCCATCGGCGCAGGCATCATCAGCGACCAAACCATGATGAAGGATAAATTCATCATCCTTCGCGTGGATGGCAAGGACGTCTACAACGTCGACCAGCTCAAAGCCGCTTTTGCAGGAAGGACGAGCGTCAACATCGAAGGCATCTACCCCGGGTTTGAAGGCGTATACCAATACGGCCTCAACGACCTCACCGGGTCCGGCTCCCCCAAGCAGGGTGAGGACGACGGACAATAACTTTCAGTCTTTTTAACCATAAAGGCCGCTCTCTTTCGGGCGGCCTTATTTCATACCTGATTGTTCCTAGTGGCCTGGAGCCTTGCGAGAGGCTCGCCGGGATTCGCACAATACAAAGCGAATCCCGACGAGCCCCTCGCAGGCTCCGGCACCCCCAAGCGCCAGGGTTCTGGCACCCCGATGCGGCAGGGTTCTGGCACCCCGATGCGGCAGGGCTCTGGCACCCCGATGCACCAGGGTTCTGGTTGCTGGGCCCAGGGTCGGTGGGGCCTGTTGAATCTGCTTCTGCTCGCAGGCAGATTCAACAGGCCCCGCCGAACCCTGGGCAACACGCCCCGACGCCTGCATAAAAGAAACCCGTAAATTTGGAAAATGAAGAAGCTATTAATCCTAGCCCTGGCAATGGGGACAACGACGGCCCACGCGCAGACGAGCCTATATCATGGCTGGTGGCAAGGCAACCTGATAAGGACAGACGGACAAAACATCGTATTCAATTTTGAAGTAAAAGACTCAATAGGAAAAACCATCTTATACATCCGCAACGCGGGAGAACGACTGCTCGTGGATGAAATTCAAGTAACCGGTGATTCGGTAAACATAAAATTGCCCTTTTTCGAAGCGGGATTCAAAACGAAAATAGAAGCAGACGGACGACTAACCGGTGTCTTTATAAGGCATCTGGCCACGGCGGATAGGATACAACCCTTTGTTGCCTATCCGAAAAAGGAAGAACGCTTCGACCTGACCCAGGGACCTGCGAGCGTCTCGGTCCAGGGGCGCTACGCAGTCCGCTTCCTGAATGCAAAAGGCGAGACGGCTGATACGGCCGTAGGAGAGTTCAGCCAGCAGGGCAATGCCGTTACGGGCACCTTCCTGACGCCTTCGGGGGACTATCGCTTCCTGGAGGGCGTGCTCACGGGAGACTCTCTGAAGGTCTCCACTTTCGATGGTTCCCACTGCTATGTATTTGCGTCGAAAGTAGGGACCGACCGCAGCCTGAACGGGCGGATGTACGCGGGCATCTCTCCCTCCACTGCATGGACGGGTTCCTGGAACCCCAAGGCCGGGCTCCCCATGGACGCCGACAAACCGAAACTGGTCAACCCTGCCATGGCGCAACTGCATTTCAGCTTTCCCGACCTGGACAGCCAAATGGTCTCTATCCAGGACTTCAAGGGCAAGGTCGTGGTCATTACCATTATGGGTTCCTGGTGCCCGAATTGCATGGATGAAACCCATTTCCTGAGCGCCTGGTACGACAAGAACAAGGACCGTGGTGTGGCAGTCCTGGGGCTCGCCTATGAGCGCACCACGAACTTCCAGCGGTCAAAACAGGGTCTGCTGACCTTTAAAAACCGCTTCAACGTGCACTACCCTTTTCTGATCACGGGGGTAACGGTGGCAGACCCGGACAAGGCCAAAAAGACCCTGCCCGAAATCGACGCCATACAGGCCTTTCCGACGATGATCATCCTGGACAAAAAGGGGAACGTGCGCCTTTTCCGTGCGGGATTCGAAGGACCCGGAACGGGCGGGCATTATGAGTTGTTCCAGCAACAATTCAACGGTTGGATCGATCAGCTCCTTGCAGAGAAGTAAGTCTTCACGAAAAAGGCAACGGTGATCGCGAAATTCATTACCACAATCACCGAACGCAAACGATCGGGGGCGATCCGCTTGCTGACAAATGACCCGGCGAAGCCGCCTATGATGGTCGCCGACATCATAATGAGCGTATCCTTCCAATAAATCTGGCGGGCTACCACGAAAAGCACCACCGCGATGGAATTAGCAACGCCTACCAGTAAGTTCTTATTGGCATTGACGAATTTGATATCGGTATACCCGAACAGGGTCCACAGGGCCAGCATCATGATGCCGACGGCGCCCCCGAAATAACCCCCGTAAATCCCGAGAAGGAACTGGCCGGTCAGGACAAAAACGGGACCGATCCGCACCCGCTGCTTTAACCATTCCCCCGCGCGGCGACCAAAGGCAAACGCCAGGGACCCTGTCAGCAGAAGCCAGGGAACCATGGCGGTAAAATTGGCCGAGGGCGTATGCAGGAGCAACCAGGCACCAATAAAGCCACCGCAAAGCGTCAACGCAATCACGAACACCATCGAAATCCCGGGAAAAGGCTTGATAAACGAGCGGAGGTTCCAGGCGCTCACCACGCTCGCGGGGAGCAGCGCGACGGTGCTGGATGCATTGGCGGCAACGGGTGGGACGCCCGCCACGATCAGGGCCGGAAAGGTGATAAAAGAACCGCCTCCCGCTATGGCATTCATGGTCCCCGCGATCAACCCGGCGAAAAATAAGAGTACAAGCATCACCTTTCCATTACGATATATCCCCAGGGTTGCAGGGTCCAGGTCTGTTCCGCGGCGATTTTTTGCCCTGTAAAAACATCTTGGTATTCTCCTTGTGCCTGTACGTGGAAAGTCACCGAATCCCTGGACCAGTTCAGTAGCACCAATACCTCGTCGTTCCCGTGCTTGCGCAGGAATGCGAATATTTTGTCATCGGCGGAGGTGGGCAGACGATGGGCAACTTCTCCCGCCCTCAATGCCGGGTTGCGGCTATGCAACGACAAGAGGCTGTGGTAGAAACCTTGCAGCGCTGGCTGAGCGTCGCCCCATTCGATGGTATCCTTGTCGAAAAACTTCAACCTCTTATGATTGGGCAGCTCCTGCCCGCTGTACGTCATGGGAATTCCATTCCAGGTGCAACTGAACACGGCCAACGAAGGAGCCATATCTCCGTATTTATCGTATTCCGAACCGTTCCAGGTATTTTCGTCGTGGTTGCTGGTGAACCAAAGACGCATGGCTCCGGGGGGAGGTTTTTGCTCGTAGGCCTGCAATAAAGAGTCCAGCGAATGAAGGGATCCGTGTTGTTGATAAAAGGTCTGGGTGGCGTGCATCCAGGTCCAGGTATAGGCCGCGTCGAAGACCTGTAAATAATCCGGGTTATCGAGCTGGTCCAGCTCGGCCATATAGAATAGGGGCTTGATGCTGTCCAATTGGCGGCGCGCCTGTTGCCAGAAATCGAGGGGGACCAGCATGCCCATATCGCAACGGAACCCGTCAATGTCACAGGTCTTGACCCAAAATTCCATGCTTTCGATCATGGCCTGCCTCAGGGCTGGGTTGTTGTAATCCAGGTCGATCACATCCACCCATCCGTGGGGGTCGTAAAACTGACCCTGCGCGTTCCGCTTGTAAAAATCGGGATGGGCCTTCACCCACTTGTGATCCCAACCCGTGTGATTGGCCACCCAGTCGATAATGACTTTCAGACCCAGGTGGTGGGCCTGTTGCACCAGGCTCCGGAAGTCTTCCAGGGTCCCGAATTCGGGATTCACGGCGGTATAGTCTGAGCAAGCATAGGGACTCCCCAGCGAGCCCTGGCGATGGTCGTGGCTGATGGGCGTGACCGGCATGAACCAAAGGGTGCCCACGCCCATAGCCTTCAGGCGCGGCAGGTTCCTGGAGAAACTGATAAAGGTCCCTTCGGGTGTATATTGCCTGACATTGACTTCATAGACGTTCGTTGCGTGGACCCAGTCCAGGGGCTGAAATTGTTTCTCCATATTGGGGCTTTGAGATCCTCCCTGCGCGGCGGCCCGGCCCGAAAGGAACAGGCATAGCGCGACGGTGATCAAGCGGAGTATCATGAAGCAAACGTACAAAAATTGGGCGTACCTTTGGGCCCATGAAGCAATTCGAAGTCCCCATTATTTACCGCAGCCCTCTGATCAGCGCCATCAAGCAGCAGCGTAAGGAACAGGACAAGCTGAAGAAGGATTTCAGCCCGACACATCTGGACCTGGGGGATCTGCAAGTATACCTCGCCAGGCACTTCGGGTTTTGCTATGGGGTGGAGAATGCCATCGAGATTGCTTTCCGGACAATCGAAGAAAACTCGGGGGCCCGCATTTTCCTGCTCAGCGAGATGATCCACAACCCCCAGGTGAATGCCGACCTGCAGGAAAGGGGCGTTAGGTTCCTGATGGATACTTACGGGCATCAGCTCATACCCCTCGACGAATTGGCGGCGGAGGATATCGTCATCATCCCCGCCTTTGGAACGACCCTGGAAATCGAGGCCAGGCTCAGGTCGATCGGCGTGCAAACCGAACGTTACAATACCACCTGTCCCTTCGTGGAAAAGGTTTGGAACAGGGCCGAAGCCATCGGCACGAAAGGGTACACCATCGTCGTGCACGGAAAACCCAGGCACGAGGAAACGCGTGCTACTTTTTCCCACGCGGCCTCCGGAGCGCCCACGGTGGTGATCAACGACATGGAAGAGGCAAAAACCCTGGCGAACTATATCGACGGGAGCAAACCCCTCCAGGATTTCTATACTACCTTCAAGGGACGGCATTCCCCGGGCTTCGATGTCACGCGCGACCTGAAGCGCATCGGGGTCGTCAATCAAACCACCCAGCTCGCCACCGATACCCAGGCCATCGCGGAGTTCCTCAAAGGGGTCGTCGAGGCCCTGCCGGAGGGCTCTTTTGCCGACACCAGGGACACCCTGTGTTATGCCACCAACGACAATCAAACCGCCGTGGGTGGCTTGCTGGATACCCCAGCGGACATTGCTATTGTCGTTGGAGGATACAATAGCTCCAATACCACCCACCTCGTCGAATTGTGCGAAGCGCGCCTGCCCACGTATTTCATTAATTCAGAGGAAAAGCTCCTTTCCCCAGGGGAAATCCTCCACTACGATTTCCACAAAAGGCAGGAAATCCTTACGCGACATTACCTGCCGGAAAAACGCCAGGCGCGGGTGCTCCTGACCAGCGGAGCCTCCTGCCCCGACGCACTTGTGGAAGGTGTGATACGGCGCCTCGCCGGGTTTTACGGGGCCGCGCCCATGATCGATGCGATGATCGGGTCCTACAGCCGCCCCTAACGGTGCACCAGGCGCTGATGCACCAGGTCGAGCGCAAACTGCAACTGCTCGTCCTCCGTCATATAGGAATTATCCAGCAGGATCGCATCGGCCGCCTGCCGCAAGGGACTTATCTCCCGATGAGAATCGATATAATCGCGCATCTCGAGGTTGCTCTTCACTTCCTCGATGGTGATATTGGGGTTTTTCGCGTATAGCTCCTTGAAGCGACGCTCCACGCGTACCGCGTTGTCTGCCGTCATGAAAATCTTCAACTCCGCATCCGGAAAGACCACCGTGCCGATATCCCTTCCGTCCATGACGATCCCTTTTCGCTCACCCATCTTGCGCTGCTGGGCAACCGCAAAGGTGCGGACAGGGCCAATGGCGGCCACCTCGCTCACTTTTTCGGCTACCACCAGGTCCCTGATCACGTATTCCACGTTCTCCCCATTGAGGAACATTTCGGACCTGTCAGAATGATCGTTATGGTGGAATTCGAGGGAGATATCCTTCAACTGGGATGCCACGGCCTGGAGGTCGGACCAGTCGATATGGTGCCTCAGGAAATAAAGCGTGATGGCGCGGTACATGGCTCCGGAATCGATGTAAACATACTTCAGTTCCTTAGCCAGGGCCCGTGCAAGCGTGCTCTTGCCGCAGGACGACCATCCGTCGATGGTGATGATGATTTTCTTCATCGTCCGCAAAATAAGAAAAACGGTCCTCCCGGGGAGCCAAAATTTCCCGGTAGGGGCAAAAAAAAGCGCCCCCGTTTGGGAGGCGCCTCGTATCTTATGACCCGGCTATTATGCCTCGGCCGATTTTTCTTTCTTCGAAGGCTTCACATCCTTCATCTTGAATCTGATCTTACCTGCTTCCTTGTCCAAATCCGCCGTCACGATATCGCCTGCCTTGATCTGCATGCTCAGGATTTCCTCGGCCAGGGGATCTTCCAGGTATTTCTGGATGGCCCTGTGCAGGGGTCTTGCTCCGAATTGCACATCGTAACCTTTTTCGGCAATGAACCCCTTGGCTTCTTCCGTCAGCTCCATGGTAAACCCGAGGTTGCTCAGGCGTACCATCACTCCCTTCATCAGGATGTCGATGATCTGGAAGATGTGCGCTTTGGTAAGCTGGTTGAAGATCATGACGTCGTCCACGCGGTTCAGGAACTCGGGCGAGAAGGTCCGCTTCAGGGCCTTTTCGATGACGGCCTTGTTGTTGTCGTCTGAGTTTTGCGCGCGCGTCGCGGTGGTGAAACCCACCCCGTCCCCGAAGTCCTTGAGGTTACGCACTCCAATATTGGAGGTCATGATGATCAGGGTATTCTTGAAGTCTACCTTCCGGCCGAGGCCATCGGTGAGCTGCCCGTCATCGAGCACCTGCAACAGGATGTTGTAGATGTCCGGGTGCGCCTTCTCGATCTCATCCAGGAGGATGACCGAATAAGGCTTGCGGCGAACGCGCTCGGTCAGTTGACCGCCTTCTTCATATCCGACATAGCCGGGAGGTGCGCCGATCAGGCGGCTCACGGTGAATTTCTCCATGTATTCGCTCATGTCGATGCGAACCAGGGCTTCTTCAGAGTCGAACATATACCGTGAAAGCGCTCTGGCCAACTCGGTCTTTCCGACGCCCGTGGGCCCGAGGAATATGAAGGTTCCTATGGGCTTCCTGGGGTCTTTGAGGCCCACCCGGTTCCGTTGGATGGCCTTCACGACCTTGTCGATGGCTTCTTCCTGTCCGACCACGGCCCCGCGCAGGTCGTCTGCCATGCGGCGGAGTTTTTCGCTTTCGGCCTGCACCATGCGACGGACAGGGATGCCCGTCATCATGCTTACGACCTCGGCAATATCTTCTTCACTGATGGGATAGCGCTTGTGTTTGGACTCTTCTTCCCAGATGCTCTTGGCCTTTTCCAGGTCTTCTCCCAGGCGCTTCTCGGTATCCCGGAGGCTGGCCGCCTCCTCGAAACGCTGGCTCTTCACTACCTTATTCTTTTCCTGCTTGATGTCTTCGATCTTCTTTTCCAGGTCCAGTATTTCCTGGGGAACGTTGATGTTCTTCAGGTGGACACGTGCCCCAACTTCATCCATTACATCGATGGCCTTGTCCGGCAGGAGCCGGTCGGTGATGTAGCGGTCGCTCAACTTCACGCAGGCGTCCACGGCATCCACGGCGTATTCCACGTTATGGAATTCTTCGTATTTGGGTTTGATGTTGTTCAGGATCTGAATCGTTTCATCCACGGTGGGGGGATCGACCATTACTTTCTGGAAACGGCGATCCAAAGCTCCATCCTTTTCGATATACATCCTGTATTCATCCAGGGTACTGGCGCCGATGCATTGGAGTTCCCCCCTTGCCTGGGCCGGCTTGAAGATGTTGGAAGCATCCAGTGAGCCGCT
>Ga0206863_1065_pt1 | contig 37250 bp, 26 predicted proteins | sample Alteio_BWOrgCont_41_FD_152634 | JGI IMG/M metagenome (GOLD analysis project Ga0206863, IMG submission 152634) | Enriched cells from forest soil in Barre Woods Harvard Forest LTER site, Petersham, Massachusetts, United States -... | ecosystem: Environmental > Terrestrial > Soil > Temperate forest >...
TCATACCGCCATTGGTCTGCCATCGTGTAGCGGATGTACAAAAGGAAGAGCGAATCGGGGCGTCCCGCGGTAACGGTATCCCCCATGCGGATATTGATTTCGTCGATGCGGATGCGATCGGGGTCAGACAGGTGGGCCTCGAAAGCGCCGACCCCCAGGTTGTAGGCCCGTCGCTGCGTCTCATCGAGCCACATTCCGGTCTGGGCAAGCACGGTTTGGTTATGCATTGAATAATGAGGGCCGTGGTCGAAGGCCCCGTTAGCCCAAAGGAATACGCCCAGGGTCAGGGCAAATACGATGCTGACGGAAAAATGGGCGAGCCTGAGGTTGAATTCGGGCATTTTCGGCCTTCTCAGGAAAGCATTGGCAAAGAATCCGATCATCCAGCCCAGCGCCCAGACAAACGCGGCGACGCACAACCCCCACGCGAGGGCGACGGGCGCGCGCAGGTAAACCGCAAGGATCGTATACACCACGGTATTGACCAGGGCCACGAGCAGTGCCGCTTTGTAGGGTTTCATGCGCCTGAAGATACTATTTCGTATCTTCCCCGCCATGCCCGCCTTATTCTATGACCTTCCCGCCCTTTTGTTGGTCGGTTCAGGCGCCTCGGCCAGTGTGTATTAGAAAAAACTCACTCCATACGCTGGGATAGCCGGGGGGATTTGTGGTTGCTTCATTTACCTGGGAGACGGATACCGGGGCCTGATCCTGCTGGCCACCTTTTTCTTCCTGGGTACGGCGGCCACGGCCTGGAACAAGGATGAAAAAAGCCGCATGCCCCACCGCGAAAAGGATCCCGAAATGCGCTTACCCGGCCAGGTCCTGGCCAACGGCGGCGTGGCCGCGTTCTGCGGCCTCATCATGAGCCTGGCCCCCGCGCACAAGGCCTTGTGGGAGTTGATGATGGCGTCCAGCCTGGCTGCAGCCACGGCGGACACGCTGTCTTCCGAACTGGGCATCCTCTACGGCAGCCGACACTACAATATCCTCACCTGGAAACTGGACCATAACGGTTGGAACGGGGTGGTAAGCGTGGAGGGCTTCCTGCTTGGCCTCCTTGGATCGGGTACCATAGCCCTGGTGTATGCCCTGGACAACAACACAGGAATCCGCTGGCTGATCGTCATCCTCGCGGGCACGCTGGGGAACCTGGCGGACTCCTACCTGGGGGCGACCCTGGAGCGCAAACACTGGTTGGGGAACGACGGGGTGAACCTGGCGTGTAGCCTGACGGGCGCGCTTACTGCGCTGATCTTCGGACTCCTATAGCTTTTCGAAGGCCTTCAGGAAGTCCTCCTTTTTCCGGCGCGCCACGTCGAGGACCCGCCCGTTGGTCATCACTACCTGTCCCCCTTCCCCTTTGAGGTAACGCGATACCTTGTACTTGTTGATGATGTAGGAATGGTGGATGCGGATGAAGATCACCCCGGGCAGGATATCCTCGAAATCTTTCATGGTCTTGGATACCGTGATCTTCTGTCCATCCTGGAGGGTGATGATGGTATAGTTGCTGTCGGCTTCCAGGTAGAGGATGGCGTCCGTGTCGATGAATTGCAGTCCGTCCATCGAAGGGATGGCGATCCGCTTCAGGACTTTGTTTCCCGCCAGGAGGTTGTGCAACAGCGTTTCGATACGTCCCGTGGTCACCGGGGCATCCTTCTTCCGCCGTACGCGTTCCACGGCGGCTTTCAGCTCTTCCACCTCGACGGGCTTCACGAGGTAGTCCAGGGCGCTGATCCGGATGGCCTCGATGGCGTAGTGGTCGTAGGCCGTGGTGAACACGAGTTCGAAATCCCGGTACTTCAGTTGCTGGAGCATCACGAAGCCGTTCATGCGGGGCATTTCCACGTCCAGGAAAACGACGTCGGGGTGCCGGGCCTCTATCGTTTGGATTCCTTCCTCCGCCGAGGCGCATTCCCCCACGAGGTCCACGTCGGGACAGTTCCTGGCCAGTTTGGTCTTGAGGGCATTGAGGCTGCTGGACTCGTCGTCTACGATTACCGCGGTCATAGTTCGTTTTTATAGTTCAACCAGATTTCGACGCGGGTGCCGCGGGGCTCCCCCGAGTCGGTGTACAGGTCCCGGATCAATAAACCGTTCTTTTTGCCGTCATTGAAGTGGGCGATCCTTTCAGAGGTGATCGCGAGGCCCATCGACTGGTGTCCCGGTTTGTTGAGTTGCTTATAAGCCGCCGCTTTTTCCCGCCCTACTCCATTGTCCTCCACCGAATACCGGATGCAACCATCCACCAGGGCGGCCCCGATGTGCAGCCGCTTGTCCCCGTCCAGCTTGTTCAACAAGCCGTGATGGATGGCATTTTCCACGAAGGGCTGCAAGATCATCGGGGGAACCTTGTAATCTCCCTGCAGGAGTTTTTCCTCCACGTCGAGGTGGTAGCGGAATTGCTTGTCCAGCCTCAGGGCTTCCATGTCCAGGTAGAGACGCAGGGCTTCCAGGTCCTTCCAGCAGGGCGTCGTTTCCTTCTTGGAGTTTTCGAGGATGGCCCGGATCAGGCGCGCGAATTTGGCCAGGTACCTCGTGGCCTTTTCCTTTTGATCGTCCTGGATCAGGTTGTCGATGGAGTTCAGGCAATTGAAGATGAAGTGAGGGTTCATTTGGGCCCGCAGGGCTTGCATCTCGCTGCGGGCAATCTTCTGGCGCAGGTTGGCCTCCTTGCGGATGTTCCGGATGATCATCCACGCCACGCCCCCCACCACTGCCGCGAAGACCAACAGTCCCAGGGCCCGGAACCACGCCGTTTGATAATAGTGGGGGAGGACGACCAGGGACAGGGTATCGGAGGAGGTATACATGTTACCGAACTTATCTCCTCCCCTCACCGCGAGGCGGTAGTTCCCCGGGGAAAGGCCGCTGATATTCAAGTGCCCGTTGGCAATGCGCTCGAAGCCGCCCATGAGGGGCTCCAGGCGGTAGTAATATTGGTCGGGGCTGACGTCCTGGTAGTGCAGGACGGCAAAGTCGATATTCACGGTGTTTTCCCCGGGTTGCAGGAGCAGCCTTTTGGGGGAGTGGTTGTTGAGGGGAAAAGCGACATCCCTCGACCCGGCCATGGCCTCGGTAATCACGGCGGGCTTGTCCCGGATACCCGCCGTTACCTTGGAGGGATAGAAGCGGATGACCGCGTTTTGCATCCCGCACAGGATGTTCCCCTGGGGATCGATGCTTAGGAATCCTTCATAATTCCCGGAGGGCAACCCATCCCGGGTCCCGAAGCGCACCCAGCGGTCACCCGCGCGTTCGTAGCACCAAATGCCAGAATAGCCGTTCACCCACGCATTGTGGAAATCATCGAAGGCGATGCGCAAGGTCTCCCCCATCTGGCCCCCTGCGGAATAAAAGCGGTCCATCGTCCCCGTGGCGGGCTGGTAGCGGCAAACCCCCGAACGGCTGCAAATCCACAGGGACCCATCCGCATCTTCGGCCATGCCATAGAGATTTCCCACTGGTAATGCGTGACGCAGGAAGCGGTCTCCGGCGGAGTCGTACTCCAGAAGGATCCCGTCGTTGGCCGTCAGGTAAATGCGTCCGCTGCGCGTCCGCATCAGCCAGTTCAGGTTTTGGGGCAGGATGCCCCGGTTCGAATACCATCGAACGAAGGCCCGCTTTCGAATATCGAACACCAACAGCCCGTGGGTGGACGTCCGGACCCATAGCGTATGATCCCCCACGGGCAGGATATTTCGGCAATCCGCATCGATCCCATAGTTTACGGGGAAATAACAGTGCGTCCCCCCGGCGCCGTGCACCACCAATCCGGAATCCGTACTAAAATAGCGCTCCCCGCCCACGACGCAGGTCGCATAAAACGAACACGTCGGGTTGGGGGAATTCCCTCCCCAGGGAAAAAGGGTTCGGTACCAGGCCAGGGGGTGGAAATCGGAAGGCGCTACCACGTAGGTACCCACCCCGCGCACATTGACCAACCAGGTGCTGTCCATTTCCCCGAACCCGAAGGCCAGCCCGTTGAGCCCCCCTACGCTGGGCAAGGGATACACGTCCAGGATTTTCCGGCCCGAGGGGATGAGGTTGATCCCCTGGTCCGAACACACCCACAACGCGCCCGTATGGTCCACGAAGGCGCTGGTGAACAGCCAGCCCCAAAGGGACTGGCCAAAGTATTTGCGGTAACGCAGGTCGACGGGATCCATCAGGTACAAACCCGTATTTTCCTCGGGGATGACCAGCCACTTTTTCCCGTCCTTGGTCCATGGGATGGGCTGACGGAAAATGCCCACGTTCAGTCCCGGCATGGCCTTGATCGTCTTTTGCCCCGGGTCGAATTGCCACAAGCCCCGCCCCCAGGCCGTCAGCCAGTATCTGCCCTCTTCGCTTTCGTTGAGGTAGGTGATGTAATGTCCGCCAAGTTCTTTGGAAAAATCAAGCGTGTCCCGGGCCTTTGCGGTTCCCGGATCCAGGTGGAACAACCGGTTGAATTGGAAGCTCCACAGCCCCTTCCCGGGGTCCCGGTATATCCCCCCGTATCCGTGGAAGGACAGGGGGATCAGGTTCATATCGCTTCCGACGCGGTACCATTCATCGGCGTTGGCCATGATCCACATCTCGCCCTCTGCGGTTTCGTACACCAGGGGATGGTCGGCAACCGCGCGGAGGCGACGGGGACCGGGCTCCCGCGCGGAATAGGTGTACCAACGGTTGCTGTCGGGCAGGAAACAACTGATGCCCAGGCTGGTCGTGATCCACAGCCTTCCCTGCCGGTCACAGTGAATGTCCTGGATCTCATTCCCGGGCAGCGAATTCAGGTCCTTTTCGTCGTGGAAGTATTGCTTGAAGCGATACCCGTCGTAGCGGTTCAGGCCGTTGTAGGTCCCGATCCAAATGAAGCCCTGGTGGTCTTCCGCCACGCACCTCGTCATGTCGCTGCTGAGGCCGTCCAGGGAAGTGATGTGCGTAAAGTTGAGGGCCGGGAAGGGTTGACCCCTGGCCAGGGTCGCGCTCAACAGACAGCATATCGACAGGACGCGTTTCACTTCGCTTTCTTGAACAGGAAGTCGGACGTATTGTGCCAGCTCATTTTCCCCGCGGCGCCTATGTGGTTCGCATAGTCGGTAACCCGCAGGCTATCGTTGTACGTATACAGGTCCAGCGTATTGGTTTCCCCGGGTACCTTGAAGACGGCCCTGCAATGGCCCGGTGCTATAAACTGGAGCCGGGTGTGCTTCCAGTCGCAATCCTGAGGCAGGCACTTGCGCCAGGCGTGTACATCTAGTGGGTCCTGGATCAACAGGCGCGTGAGGCCCCTGGTCTTGGGATCGGTGTTGCACCAGTCTCCCAGCATTTGGGCCTGGGTTTGGGTAGAGTCGGATTGGGCCCTTCCCTTCGCACACGCCAGGAGGAGCAGGGCCGGTAATAACAAGCGTTTCATACCAGAAGATAGGTAACTTTGTGCATGTCCCAAAACGAAAAGATCACCTCCGACTTCCTTTCCATGGTGGACACTTACCTGGAGGACCTGCGCCAGGGGCGGGCGGACCAGCGCCTTTCGACGGCCGACTTCGGACGCAGGCTCTTCATCCATCCCCGCCACCTCACCAATACGGTCAAGCTGGTCACGGGGAAATCACCTTGCGACTTCATCGAGGAACGCCTTGCGGAGGAGGCGCAACGGATGCTCCGGGAAACTTCTCTTTCGGTCGCGGACATCGGCGCCCGCCTGGCTTATCCCGATCCCAGCAACTTCACCAAATTTTTCAAAATCATGACGGGGATGACGCCGCGGCAATACCGGGCGCTTTCGACCCGGCCGGATTAAATTCTGAAGCATACACCATTTTTTTCGGCATGCGCGGTTCTAATTTTGTGTCATGACAAACACAACTAAGATCGCCCTGATCACCGGCGGCAGCCGCGGGTTGGGCAGAGACATGGCCCTTACGATGGCCAAAAAGGGGACGGATATACTACTGACGTATCATAGCCGCGCCGGGGAGGCTTCCAGCGTGGTAGACGAGATTCGGGGCATGGGCCGGAAGGCCACAGCCTTGCAACTGGATGCGGGGGAGGTGGCGGGATTTCCTGAATTCTTCGACGCCCTTCCGGGGCTACTTCAGCAGACGTTCGGACAGGCGCGCTTTCAATACCTGGTGAACAATGGCGGTACCGGGCTCAACGCTTCCTTCATGGAAACGAAGGAAGTCGACTTCGACTCCATGATCAATATCCATGTCAAGGGCGTATTCTTCTTCTCCCAACAGGCTTTGGCCCATATGGAAGACGGGGGCGCCATCGTCAACGTTTCAAGCGGCCTCGCCCGATTCACGTCCCCCAACCGCGCGGCGTACGGTTCCGCAAAGAGCGCGGTGGAAACGCTTTCGAGGTACATGGCCATGGAACTGGGGCCGCGGCGCATCCGCGTCAATGTCGTGGCCCCCGGAGCCATCGCGACAGACTTCAGCGGAGGGATCGTCAGGGACAATCCCCAGGTCAACGCGGCGATCGCGGCCCAAACCGCCCTGGGGCGCGTGGGACTGCCCACCGACATCGGGAGCGTAGTTGCCTTTTTGTGCAGCGACGATGCGGGGTGGGTAACGGGGCAGCGGATCGAAGCTTCGGGCGGAATGCATCTGTAGCAACCGGCCGCGGGGGGGAGCCCGGCGATTGCGGCGGCGGCCGGCGGCGGATTATTCGTTATTTTCGGTTATGAAGTTGGCCATTTTTCTTTTTACACTGTCGCTGACCGCGCAGGCGACTGCCCAGGGCATCTTTCAGGCCCATACCGACGTGGGCAATCCAAAATACGTCGGCACCACGACATACGATTCCAGCGACCAAAGTTATAGCCTCCTGGGGTCGGGGTATAACGTCTGGTTCAACCGCGACGAGTGCCAGTTCGTATATCGCAAGATCGGAGGGGACTTCATGGTCACCGCCGATTTTGCATTCGCCGGGGATACAGCAGGGGCCAACAACCACCGGAAGGTGGGCTGGATGATCCGCGCCTCGACCCAGGCCGATGACGTTTCGATCAACGGGTGCAAGCACCTGGACGGGCTCACGGCCTTCCAGTGGAGGGAAATGCGGGGCGCCTATATGCAGGACCCCCAGGGCGAAATCTTCTATCCCAAAGCGGGCGGTCAAACGATCCGCCTTCAGCGCATAGGCAAGACCGTTAGCATGTGGGTGGCCCACCCGGGAGAGCCCTTGCAATGCGTGGGGTCGCACGACATGCCCGATCTGCCGGATACGGTCCTGGTGGGGCTCTTCGTGTGTTCCCACGATTCCAATTCGGTGGCCCCGGCCAGGGCCTGGAACGTCCGCATCGATCAACCCGTGTCCGAGGCCTGGTATCCCAATCCCCAGGTGGCGAAAATGCATCCGCCTACCAAGGCGATCCTGGGTTCCCGGATCGAAGTGATGGACGTGGCCACGGGTCTCCGGCGGGTCATATACAGCACCGCGGGGCGTGCGGAGGCGCCGGCATGGAGTCGCGACGGGTCGAAAATTTATTTCACCGAAAACGGAGCCATGTACGCGATGGACGCCCACAGCGGCAGTCCGGAGCGCAGCGCGGCGCAAATGCCCCTGGACTACCCGGGAGACGGGAAGTATGCATACTACACGACGAATGTCACCGGGACAATGCAAGTATGGCGGATTCATGACAAAGGCCACGAACAACTTACCTTCGACGCATACCACAACTGGTTTCCGCACCTCTCCCCCGACGGAAAATGGATTATATTCTTGTCCTATGCCTGGGACACCAACCCCGGAGTCGCGATGCGGTACCAGCCCGTCATGTTGAGGATGATGCCCGCAGGAGGAGGGGCGCCCCGGACGATCGCGTATCTCTATGGAGGGGCCGGAACACTCGACGCCCCATGCTGGTCTCCCGATGGAAAGGAGATCGTATTCATGAGCAACTCGGGGCCTTATTAGAATATTCTAACAGCCTGTTAGCGGAATCTAATCAGCCTGGGTAGGCTGCGGGAATACCTTTGCCAAAAATAACCGAAGGCTTATGAATATATTGCTCGTTGAAGATGAGCAAAATATTGCCAATTTCATCAAGAAGGGTTTCAACGAGCAGTTTTATTACGTGGACCTGGCATCCGAGGGTTTAGCGGGAGAAAGGCTGGCTTTGGAAAATGTGTACGACATCATTATCCTTGATATTATCATCCCCCATATCAATGGCATCGAGCTATGCCGCAGGATCCGGCAGCACAATGCAGACGTCCCCATTCTGCTGCTGACCGCGCTCGGCTCCACGGAAAACAAGGTCCTGGGCTTTGAAGCCGGGGCGGATGATTACCTGGTTAAGCCCTTCCATTTCGAGGAACTCCTGGTGAGGGTGAATGCCTTGTGCCGGAGACCCAAAAGGATGCCCCACGAGATGGTATTGAAGGTGGGGGACCTGGAATTGAATGTGTATGAGAAAATGGCCAGGCGGGGAAATACAAATATCTTCCTGACGGCCAGGGAATTTGCCCTGCTGGAATTCCTGATGTTGCATCGGAACCAGGTGTTGTCCCGCACCTATATCGCGGAATCGGTCTGGGGAACGAACCAGGACAGGGGTACCAATATCATCGATGTGTATATCAATTACTTGCGCGCCAAAATTGACAAGGGCTTCTCCAAACCACTGATACACACGATCATAGGAATGGGCTACATGCTCAGGGAGGATTAGAGCCGGATTAGAACGACATTAGAATGGGATTAGAATAGTAAACACAGTAAATTATAATTGATTTACTATCTTTACTGCAACAATCCGATCTTATGAAGAATTATACGCTGGCGTTATTGCTATGCATCATCGGGCTTCGCGTCCCTGCACAACTCGCCTTTTCCTTTAAAGACGCTCCCAAGGAAATCAGTCTGAATGTGGGTCCTTCTTTCTTCCTGGGAGACCTGGGCGGAAACTTCGATACCCGCAAGGGGTTCATTGCGGATTTGAACCTTCCGGCCACCCGGTATTTTGCAGGCCTGACGGGAACCATTTTTCCGGCGCCCTGGCTGGGTATCCGGGGTGGGTTGAATGTGGGCGAGCTCTATGGCAGTGATGCGCTATCCACCTCGGCGAACGACGGGCGCAGGGAAAGGAACCTGGATTTCCGCACGACGATCTTTGAAGGATACGTGGGCCTGGAAATCTATCCCCTCGACCTGCTCCTGCAGGCACTGGATGACCAGCCCAGGATGCATCCCTATTTTGTAGCGGGCGCAGGGATGTTTCATTTTAACCCCAAGGGTACCTATACCAATCCGGTCACGGGCCAAACTACCTGGATAGCCCTGCGTCCGCTGCACACGGAAGGCGAAGGCTGGGGGCCCGGGTTTCCCAGTGAATACAATTTATGGCAACCCAATATCCCGGCGGGCATCGGGCTCAAATACGACCTTTCCGATAGGGTTTCCCTGAGTGGGGAGCTGCTCTACCGTTTTGTCTTCACGGGCTATATAGACGACGTGCACGGCAGCTTTGTGCAGGATACCAACCTGTTTTACCAGCACCTGCCGGCTTCGGTGGCGCCCATTGCGGTGGCTATGGCCAATAAGAGTGGCCTCCCTGTCAGCGACTTTTCCACGAGGGGGGACCCCACCCGCACGAATGCTTATTTTTCCATGGTCATAGGTCTCCATATCCGCTTCGGGGAATCCGATTCATGGCTGGGTCGGGCGTCTTCCCAGGTGCGGTGTCCGACACGATGGTAAATTGGTATCTTTAGGAACTATGTTCCAAAATTACCTTAAGGTCGCCTGGCGCAACCTCCTGAAGAACAAAACGCAATCGGTCATCAACATGGCCGGCCTTTCGGTGGGCATGGCGGTGACCCTGCTGATCGGGTTGTGGATCTACGACGAGGTCACTTTCGATGCGCAGAATCCCGGGTACGGGAGGATCGCAAAAGTCATCCAGAACGTTTCGATGAATGGTGAAATCCAAACCTGGAACTCCACGCCCTACCCCCTGGCAAATGACCTGAGAGAACATTACGGGTCGGACTTCACGCGGGTCGTGCTGAGCACGGGCATCGGTACGAACATGCTGGGGTATGCCGATAAAAAGATAAATGTCAAGGGGTCGTTTTTCGAACCGGCGGGCGCGGATTTGCTCGACCTCCATATGCTTTCCGGTACGCGCGGCGATCTGGCGGGACCGCATCCTATTTTCCTGTCGGCATCCACTGCCAAGGCCTTTTTTGGGGACGTGGATCCCATGGGGAAGACGCTGCGCGTGGACAACAATTATGACGTGCGCGTGGCGGGTGTGTATGAGGACTTGCCCCGCAATTCTTCGTTTGCAGACCTGGGGTTCGTTAGTTCATGGCAAACCTATTACGAGACTACCCAGTGGATCAAAACGATCCAGGATCCCTGGCGTCCCAATGCTTTCGACACTTATGTTCAATTGGGGGAACACGCCGATGTCGCGGCGGTGAATGCGAAAATCCGGGATGCCAAGCTGCGGATGGTCAATCCCCGCCTGGCCAGGATGAAGCCTCAACTGTTCCTCTACCCCATGAGTCAATGGTACCTCCACAGCGATTTCAAGGATGGGCATAATACGGGGGGGCGGATCCAATACGTATGGATGTTCGGCATCATTGGGTTGTTCGTCCTGTTGCTGGCCTGCATCAATTTCATGAACATGAGCACCGCGCGTTCCGAAAAGCGCGCGCGTGAGGTGGGCATCCGCAAGGCCATCGGTTCCGAACGGGGGCAGTTGATCTACCAGTTCTTCAGTGAGTCCATCCTGGTCACGCTGATGTCCTTTTTGCTGGCGCTGGCCTGGGTGCAATTGAGCCTGCCCGCATTCAACGAAGTCTCTTCCAAGAGTATGTCGATCCCGTGGGGACACCCCCTGTTCTGGGTCATCAGCCTGGGCGCCTGCCTGATCACGGGGCTGCTGGCAGGCAGTTACCCCGCCCTCTACCTCTCGTCCTTTCGGCCCATCAAAGTATTGAAAGGGGGATTCAAGGCCGGCCCACGTGCGGCGCTGCCCAGGAAAATCCTGGTGGTGTTGCAGTTCACGGTATCGGTGGTCCTCATCATCGGTACGCTCGTCGTTTACCTGCAAATCCAGTTCGCCCGGAACCGCCCCATCGGGTTCAACCGAAGCGGGTTGGTCAGCGTGGTAACGGGTACCCCTGATGTATTCAAGCACCTGGACGCCTTCCGCCAGGATTTGTTGAACGACGGCTCGATCCAGTCCCTGGCCGAAGGGGACGGAGGGCCTATCGGCATTTACGGCAGCACGAGCGGCATCAACTGGCCCGGTAAGGACCCCAATCAAACGCCCGTGGTCATCAACATGAACGTGTCGCGCGACTACGGAAAAACGGTCGCCTGGCAGGTGATCGAGGGGCGCGATTTTTCCAAAGACTTCCCGAGCGATACGAGCGCCCTGGTGGTCAACGAAGCGGCGGTGCACCTGATGGGGCTGCGTCACCCGATAGGCGTAACCATCACTTCCGAAAACCAGCCCTTCCGGATCATTGGCGTAGTGAACGATATCGTGGCGGGATCCCCGTACGAGGAAGTGCAGCCAAGCGTGTATTTCCTTTCCGACAGCGCCCTGAGCGCGGTGGTCCTGCGCCTGAACCCCAACCAGTCCGCCGCCACATCCATCGCCGCCATCGGACAGGTTTTTAAAAAATACGACCCGAACGAACCCTTTAGCTTCACCTTCACCGATGACGATTACGCCCAAAAGTTCGATAGCGAGCAGCGCATCGGGAGACTCGCGGGCTTTTTCGCTTCCCTGGCCATCTTCATTTGTTGCCTGGGCCTCTTCGGCATGTCCGCTTTCATGGCGGAGCAGCGCACCAAGGAAATCGGCGTCCGGAAGGTCCTGGGCGCTTCCGTCGCGAACCTGTGGGGCCTCCTGTCCAGGGATTTCATCTTCCTCGTTTTTCTCTCCCTGTGCATCGCCGTTCCCCTGGCATGGGTGTTCATGCATCGCTGGCTGCAGCACTATACGTACCATGCTTCTCTGACGTGGTGGTCCTTCGCGCTGCCCTGCATCGGAGCCCTGGCGATCACGATGGTTACCGTCAGTTTCCAGTCGGTCAGGGCGGCCATGGCCAATCCCATAAAAAGCCTGAGAACCGAATAGTATGAAACGCAAATTCTGGCTATACATCGCCTCCGTCCTCCTCATCATCCTGGGACTGCTTCGGGGGATCGGGGGTTTCTTCCTCCTCGTGTATGGAAAAAATACCCAACTCGACCAGCCCATCACCGCCTCCGCCACGCAGATACGCCTGGTGGGCCTTGCCCTGATCCTTGTTTTTTTCCTGGCTATCCTTTCCTCCCTGCTGGTCATAGCATACCGCAGCCGGGTGGGTTGGGTCCTGAGTTGGATTTCGCTGATCCTGTTCGTGGCGGTGGGGATCGTCAGCGGGTACGTCATGTTCGCCCATCCCCTGATCCAGGATCAGGTCATTAATTTTTCCCTGGCCATCCTGATAGGCCTGTTTTTCGAGTTGGGAAAGAAAGCATTGGATTAGCCAGCCCTCGGGCCTCCCGAACCGCTGCCCGGCGCGGCCTCCAAACCGCTGCCCGGCGCGGGTAAGAAAATTTTCTTATCTTTTCTTGGCGACCTAAGAATATTTTCTTAGGTTCGGGGTATGAAATCCTCCAAATTTCCGCAGGAACCCACCAAATCGGAGCTGGAAATCCTCCAGGTCCTTTGGGTATTGGGCCCCTCCAGTGCGCGCCAGGTGAACGACCACATCAACCTGCACAAGCGGGAGGTCATCTATATGTCCACCCTGAAACTGATGCAGATCATGGTGGAAAAAGGCTTCCTCGAAAAGGATGAAAGCCGCATGACGCATATTTACCGCGCCCTGGCCGAGGAAAAAAAGACGAAGTCGCAGTTGTTGGATAAAATGGTGGATACCCTGTTCAACGGGTCGGCGGGGAGTTTGATGATGCATTTACTGGATGGGCGCAAGCTGACTCCATCGGAAATCGAAGAGTACAAAGCGTTGCTAAAAAAACTTAAGTAGCCATGGAAAAAGCCCTTTTCTGGACCCTCGTCCATTCCCTGTGGGTGGGACTGGCCGCCGCCGCCCTCGCCGGTCTCGTGATCCTGGCGACGAAACGCTCTTCTTCTTCGGCCCGGTACTACGGGTTGTGCGGGATCCTTTTCGGATTCTTCGGCATCATGATCTTCATTTTTTGCAAGCAGTGGCATGTGAACGTCACGCCGAAATTCATAGGGATCGTCCATAGTATTCCCTCCATCTGGATCACAAATCCATCCACGGCACCAAGTCTCTATTGCAGGATCGTCTACTCCCTGGATCAAACTTCGGGCTGGGCCTGCCTCCTTTGGATGTTGTGCTTTTCGTTCAAGACCATCCGTTTGTCGCGGGAGTTGTATTATATACGCAGGCTCCGCAGGGAGCGCATTCTACCCATCGGCGCCGAATGGGAGGTCAAGGTTTGGGTATTCCGTCAACAACTGGGCATCCAAAAGGCCGTTTCCATTTTCGAGTCGGCTCTGGTCAAGATCCCCGTGACCCTGGGCTACCTGAAACCCGTCATCTTATTACCCCTGGGACTGATCACCCAACTGCCTCCCGAACAGGTCGACGCCATCCTGTGGCACGAGCTGGCGCATATCCGTCGCCGTGACTACCTCGTCAATATCTTCCAAAGCGCGATCGAAGCCCTCTTTTTCTTCAACCCCGCCGTACTGTGGATATCCACCCTGATCAGGGAAGAAAGGGAAAGCTGCTGCGACGACATCGTGCTGGGACAGGTTTACCGGAAGCGCAGCTACCTGGAAGCCCTCCTGGCCTTTCAATATTCGGGGGCCACGGGATTGTCTTTAGGGCTCGGAGACCGTCCGCATCAATTAATCCGGCGCCTGAAGCGAATGGTATATCAGGAAAATCGCGTCTTGAGCGGGATGGAGCGCTTCGCGCTGCTGGCGGGGATCCTGGTATTGTCGGCTTTTACGATGTTGCATCCGCCTTCGAAGAGCGTATTGATCAATGTGGCGCACCGCGATACGGTTCCGGCGGGGCGGTATGCTATGCAGGTGGACAGCGTGCCCTATGTGCCATCCAAGATGCGGAAGGAAGGGCAGCCGGGGGTGATATTGAAGGACACGGTTAAGGTAATGACGAAGGACACGTTGAAAGTGATGACCTATAACCATGTGGATGTGATGTCGAAGGTCGATGACCCCTTCGGGGAGAAGGCAAAAGGCCGCGAGGATATGAAATCTGCTGATCTTGACCGCGAGCGGGCGAAGGCCGACATGGCTGGAGCCCGCCTGGAGTTGAAGTCCGACATGGATGGAGCCCACCTGGAGTTGAAATCTAACAGGGATGAAGTGCACATGGACTCGAAGTCCAACATGGATGAAGTGCACATGGACTCGAAGTCCAACACGGATGAAGTGCACATGGAGTCGAAGTCCGACGTCCATCCCGAACCCAATCCGCCGAAATTGCCCCCCCTTCCCGACAACCTCGAACACGACCGCCAGCGGGCCCGGCTGATCATCGTCCGGCTGATCGGGGCGAAAGTGATCCCCGACTTCAAATCCCTGGTTTGGTTCGGCCTCAGCACCGACGCCCTCATCGTCAATGGTGTCAAGCAATCCGAAGAATTACACCAGCAACTGGTGAACGACTTTAACATCAAGGAAGGATACGGGTTGTATTATGGCTCGGTACAAGTAACGGGGCGGGGGGTTTTCCTGAACAAGGAAGACCTTGAACAGTAGACCCCCCTCCGCGCGCTACTACTTACTATTGCTTCTCGATGATTCCCAAGTTCCCGTTGGTCCCGTTGTGCCGTCCGGCTGTATAATACAGTTGGTTGGCATTGGCGCCGCCCACGGTGTTTTCCAAATCCCACAGGGAGTCCACCACGATGGGCATGCTCCCGTTCATCAGGGGTCCGATGAATTGGCCCGTGGCATTGAACATATTGATCAGGCCGTCCCCGTGGTTGCCCACCAGGATGACCCCGACGCTGTCCCCGTTCTTATTCATGCCGATGTTTCCCGTCATGAAGGCGGCCCTCGCGGGCAGGACAGCCCAGGGTGCATTCAGGGGACCGTTCCCCGCAAAGCGGATCACGAAGTTCCCGTCGGGTCTGAAGATGTCGATAATGCCCAGACCGGGGCCGCTTTGCCACAGATCATTCCGGCCGGACTGGTGCATGGCATAAGTCACATACAAAAGTCCGTTGATGGCCCGGATGTTGAAAGGCGCATAGCCCTGCGGCAGGTTGGGGTCCCAGAATTTCATACCACTGACGGGGTTGAAATCCTTGTCATAGACATCGATCTTGCCAAACTGGAAATCGGGGGCGTACAAATAATTCGCTCCGCTTGCAGTAGTTGCCAGGGCCAGGCCCGTATACTCCGCAAAGCTCGTGTCCCTGCTGGCAACGACGGTAGCTGTGTCCCCTCCGGCCCAGGCGACGATTTGTCCCCACCACGTCGAGAAGATGAACTTGGCTTGGACCATGGTATCCCCACTCTTGAACCAGAAGTCCGAAGAAGTGGAATTAAAGACCGTACCCGTCGGCGTACCGTGACCCGTGGTGTCCGTGGGCATCCTGCGCGGAATCACCACCGTAAGGGCGATCTTTTTCCCTGCGTTGGAATAGAGGGTGCTAACGCCATGCCCTTCGTCCGATACCCAAATCGGACTCGTGGGGCTAAAGGACATACCCCATGGGTTGACCAGGTCCGTATCGACCGTCACAGCATGGTAGTAAGGATTGTTGGCAACCAACAGGACATCGGTGTATCCTTGCAAATCGCCCTGTAGTTGTTTTCGGCAGCTTGCGTCCAGGAGGACCAATAGAGCCAGGCTGCAGGCCGCAAATCCGGCAAGGCGTGTGCCCACCGGCTTTGAGGTACGTGTAGATGTAGACATCTTATATAGGTTTAGTGATTAATATAATTATACCGCCATAGGTACGGAAGAAGTGAGGAAGCAAATTGGGGAAGTGAGAAAAGTTGTTTGCAGGAGATGCCACCAAATTAGAAACTATCGGACGATTTTGGAAATAAAGAAAGCCCCTAAAGTAAGGGGCTCGCCGATTAAATAATGCATCCAACGGATTCAATACGATGCGCAATTCAACGCCGCCAGGCCACGCCTAAATTGGTTTTCGCCTTGAAAGTTTGGCCGCTTTCTGGGCCTTTACCAAGGTAATCAACTGCTCAGGTTCAACTTCTATCCATTTCGACATCTTGAATATTTCCAACAACGTGAATCGATCGGGATGGATGACCTTGCTGGCAAACGTTGCATAGTTCCGTCCCATATCCTTAGCCATGACTGATTTTGGGATATAATCGAAAATGTCCCTGAAAGTCCGGATATCTCCCGAACCAATAAGTCTGCGAACGGAGGTGTATCTAGGGTCTTTTGGCATTTTAGTAATCCTTTTAAACGTAAATAAGAAGTTTTTTAATTCCAAATACATGTTTCAATATTTACCATCAGTCAATTAATGCTTAAAATCACAATAATGCTTATGTTAAATCAGGTCTTTGCCATAGTTTTAAAATCCTACAACTAAAATGACCTCTGCGTATGATGAAGGAAGACATGGAAAGCCGGATACACTATTACATGAGTAAATACGAATGGAATTCCATAAATTCTAACCGTTATCAGGGAGAAGAAAAGCTCAGGGCAATCAACCTGGTCGCTTCCAAGACATATCAAAGAGATTCGGTACTGGTACTTTTGATCAAGTGGGAAAAAATGTCGGGCAAACCTATCATAGTCGATAGCGTGGTAAATGGAAAGGGCGGCATTGACAAGGTCAAACATTTGGATAACTCCCACATTCGGGAATCATGTAAGGCACTAAACAGCGCGGGGAAGAGCTTTCGGTCAATCCGAGTGCACGGGATACAAACCCATAAGATTTTAGTAATCGAGACGGATATTTTTAGAATGGGTACGGTCTTACAGTCCATCCCGTATTTCCGGTTGGTGATAAAAGGGCAATGGGTCGATGTAGTTGCACTCGACCATTTTGAGAAGTATCTCAAGAAACTGACAAAGCACTATGACGATTATGCGTCCTAGCCCCTATCTTTGCGCCAAATTCATACCGGTGCTGTTGAAAAAAACAGTCGTACTTGTTCTCCTGGGCGTTCTGCTGGCGCAGACGTTCAACCGGTATATCCTGGTGGCGGACTACTACCTAAACACCGCCGCCTACATCCAAAGCTGCGTCAACAAAGACAAACCCGCGATGCATTGCAACGGACGCTGCCAGTTGTGCCGGAAAATGCAACAACAGGAAAAGCAGGAGCGCCAAAGCCCGCAACGCCGGATCGGCCTGGATGGAGTCAACCCTTTTTCTTCAAAATCTTCCTTCATCGATATGACCGGCCTGCATAGGATCGGAGGGATTGCTTTCCGCTTTCCGGAAATTAGCGCGGACGAAGCGGTCGGCATGCATAAGAGCGTATTCCACCCCCCTGATTTTGGTTTGATGTAACCGCTGGAGCGCCGCGCGCGCTCGCATTTCCGTCATCAAACCTTTTTATGAAAAAATTATTGGTCCTCATGATCGTGGGACCCTTGTGGCTATTGCCCAGGGCCCAGTCATTGAGCGGGCGTGTCACCGACGCCGTCACCCACCGGCCCGTCGCAGGGGCCTCGGTGTATTTTCCCCAACTGCGCGTCGGAACCTTTTCCGACACGAGCGGGAGTTACAACTTTTCCAACCTTCCCCGGGGCACCTTCGTGGTGGAGGTCCAGGCATTGGGTTATGCGACCCAAAACCGGTCGGTAAACATAGGCAAGTCCGGAACGCTGGATTTCGAAGCGGCGGTTTCATACAGCACTTTGCAGCCGGTGGTGATCACCAGCCTGGGAAACCCTACGAATATCCAACGCTCTCCGATACCCGTTTCCATCGTGTCCCACGACAACATCCTCCAGGGATCCTATAACACCGTGATTGCCGAGGTCGCAACCCAGCCGGGCGTAAGCGAAACGACGGAAGGGGTGGGCACCACCAAGCCCCAGATCAATGGCCTGGGCTTCGACCGGGTACTGGTCCTCACCGATGGGCTGCCCCAGGAAGATTTCCAATGGGGAGACGACCATGGCATCCTGATCGACCCCTACGCCGTTTACGACGCCGAGGTCATCCGCGGGCCGGCCTCCCTGCAATACGGGGCCAGCGCCGAGGCAGGAGTGATCAATTTCAAAACGGCACCCTTCGCTCCCTCGGGCACGGTGCAGGGGAGTTGGCTGTCCGAATACCATACCAACAACGGATATATCGGGGACGCTTTGCACGTGGGCGGGAATCAACATGGCTTCCTATATGATTTTCGCGCCAGCGGGGAGCTCGCGCATAGTTACCGTAACCCCAAGGACGGTTACGTCTGGGGCAGCGCCTGGAACCAGGGCAACACGCGCCTGACCCTGGGTCTGGATAAACCGTGGGGATATTCGCGCTTGTCGTTGAGCGCGCTGGGTCGGCGCATCCAGGTACCCGACGGGAACCGGGACAGCACGGGGCGCTTCCTCTTCGACTTTCCGCAAGGGAAAAAGGTCTATCCCACCCTGGCCAATTTCCTTTCGTACGACGCCACCATCGCCAGCGATAAAATATTGGACGAATACCAGGCCTGGTGGCAAAACAGCTTCCGCGCGGGGAAGGGCAACATCGACCTGGACCTGGGCTTCACGGAGAGCGTGCATCACGACATCGATACCGGGACCGTGGGGGAAAACAACATGGCCGTGTACGATATCCCCTATTCGCTGAAGTACCGCTTGTCCGATGCGGAAAAAGGATTCAAGCTCACCACCGGGATCAACGGCATGTATGAGGCCGAGCACAACCTGCCCGCGCCTCCGCTCCCTTACGAACCCGACTACGAAATCCCCGACTATTCCAACTTCGAAATCGGGGGATATGCCGTAGCGGAAAAGACCATCCGGGCCCTGACCCTCAGCGGTGGCCTGCGCTACGACGTGACCGATTTCAAGGGGCGGGACTTGTATGGCTTCACTCCTTTCAACAATACCTATGCGGGTTGGTCGGGGAGCATCGGCGCCGCCTACCAGTTGCCCCGTAACCAATACGTCAAAGCCAACATTTCCAAAAGCTTCCGCGCCCCGGCCATCAACGAACTGACGAGCAACGGGCTGAACATCGGGTCGAATGCCTTTCAATTGGGTAACATTAATCTCAAACCAGAGCAGGGCTATCAGGTGGACCTGGCGTACGGGTATGCCGGAGAGAACGTGAGCCTGGAAGTGGATGCTTTCTACAATCACATCAGCCATTTCATTTTCGCGGACCGTACGGATTCCATGTCTTCCGGGTATCCGGTGTATGAGTACGTGTCTTCGAATACAGCGATCCTTACGGGAGTTTCGGCTTTTATCAATGTCCGGCTTTTAAAGCAACTGGAATGGGACAACCGGTTCACTTATATTTATACCTTCCTGCCGAACGCCACGGACTCTACCGATCACCTGCCCTGGATACCGGCGCCGCACTTGCATACCGACCTGATTTTACACCTGGGCATTTTCCGCAATGCATATATCAAAGCAGGGCTGGCGAAGTACTGGGAGCAGAATAATGTCTACAGCGCCCTGCATACCGAGCTACCCTCCGCGGGATATTGGTTGTTCCATGCAGGGATCGGGACGGACTTCGTGCAACACGCTTCGGGGCGGGTCATTTGCTCCTTCTACCTGAATTGCACCAACCTGACCAATGTCGCCTATGCGGATCATTTGAACCTGGCGCAGTACTTCTATTCATTGAATGGGAATGTGGTGACGGTGACGCGGCAACGGCAGGGGGTGTTCGATATGGGGAGGGATATCAGTCTCAAGGTGGTCTTCCCCTTCGGGGGAAAGCATCCGGATTAGCTAGTTGTCACGTCCTGAAAAAACCTTACACTTTTTGATTATTAATCCTGAAAAACGTTGACAGGGATTTCTACTAATCCTGCAATTGCTTGACAGGGTTTAGGCCTCCAATTTAATTGTTTCCATTATAATTCTGAGGGTCAGAGTTTCTAAATTTCCTTTTTCCTGGTTTCCATTTCTTTGCGATCGGGCCTGTCATTTGGTGAGCTGCATTTGGAGTTAAAAAGTTCAGACTCGAATGAGGCCGCCTGCCATTATATACCTGGATTATTTTGTCAATCACCTTTTTTGCCTCCTTGTGGTTTTGAAAAATCTTCTTTGGAAAGAATTCCGATTTTATGATCCCGTTCATTCTTTCGGCTAAAGCATTTTCGTAGGGATTGCCGCTTTGTGTCATGCTAATTGCAATATTTTTAGCAGAAAGCAGGTCTACGTAGGACCCACAGCAATATTGAACCCCTCTATCAGAATGATGGACCAAAGGTGAATTCAAGGAAATTCTGCCATCTAGAGCCATCGAAAGTGCAATCATACAACCTTCGCTCCCCAGGCTCGGATGAAGAGCGTAACCTACAATTTTCCGGGAGTACGCATCTGTTATCAGGGAAAGATAACTATAGCCTTCCATCGTTTTAACATAGGTTATATCCGCCACCCAAAGCTGTTCTGGCTCAGTAAGGGCAAGAGCGACTATCAGATTCGGATATCTCTTCAGCCAGTGGCAGGAATCTGTCGCATTTTTATTCCGTGATCCAAAAGTTGGTTGCCGATTTCGTGGAACAATTTCCTTGTACCTATGCTGGGCATAATATCCCTGGTATCCTTAACCAGTATGAGGACTACGGAATGTGCGATAGTGGTTTTTGTCTCACGAGCCTGGGCTTCGTAATAGGCCTGCCGTGTAACACCAAACAGTGTGCAAAGCCTACCTAAACCAATGGAGGGGTGGCTTTGCCTGAGGCTTTTAACTGTTTGGTACCAGGTTTTTTTCGGATCCTAATGTGTAAGTCCTCCTCTGTGACTTTGATCATTGTCTCAAGGCCTAATATCTTTAGTTTCGCATACTCAAGAGCCTTAATCAATCACTTAACCTCGTTTTGGCATTCCTTGTTCTTTTGTTCCTCATCCATAGGCGGCAAAATAGCCCGTTTCGGACTATCCGCCAACGTGCGAACAGTTATTCTAGTCATCCAAAGCTTAAGGGTGTTTCTGTTCAGACCGTGTTTGACACACGCGGCTCGAATTCCAATAGCTCCAGAAGCGACTTCATCAATAATTTTCAGCATTTCGGCTTCGCTCCTTCTGACATAGCGAGATCTGCTCAGTGGGCTGGGTCTGCATTTCTTTTTGTCCTGCATTTTTGATGGTTTGCGTGACAAGCTATTTCAGGACGTGACACTTATTGGATAGGGAGGTAATCTTCTTCCCGGACCTTGGCGCCTTTGATTCATGGTCCCGCAAGGCGGAACAAGTCAAACGTGCGGTTTCGTGTAAGATAGTCGTTTCTGACTATTTGGAAACAAATGCAACAGAGGAACAAAGGTCCCAGGGTTTGGATATAGCAGATTTCCTAGTTCAAAGAGACCCCGAAACCGGATGGGCAATTACCGTCCACGGTTACCCGGTTTTTTGGGATCATCCAGTTGACACTAATCTTTACCTGAATAAAATTTAAATCATATGAAAAAAGGTTTACAAAAGTTGACAGATGCAAGGCCTAAGATTAGAGCCCTGCTCGAACTTGAGAAAATTACGTTCCAAGACATTAAGTCCTTAACAGAGGGAGAACGCGATCAATTAATGGCCTATTTGACAGAAAGAATCAATAAGCTAAAAGGAGAGGAATGGGACGAATTTTACGCGAAAATTGAAGCCATTGTAGATCCCTCAACTAAAAATCATATATGGGAAAGCAATCACTCAAAAATTACTTGGGCAATTTCAACGCTAATGCAAGAATTTGGGCGACTGCCATCGAGAAGGGAAGTAGCTGAAAAAACGGGACTTAGCCGCCAGTCAGTATATAACCATTTGAGAGATTACGCAAATCATCCATTGTATTTAGAGCAAAATGAACAGTTCCGATTGCTGGTCCCCAAAGTATTGTCTAGGGTCTACCAATATGCGTTAAAAGGAGATATTAAAGCAGCACGGCTCTTTTTTGAAGTAGTTGGTAATTTGAATAATTCCAAGCCAAATAAGACCTCCATACAAAATCAAAATAATTTCATTCAAATAAACGGGATGGTACTCAATCAGGAAATTATCATGCAACTAACCCCTGGACAGTTAAATGAAATTGAAGACTTTTTTAAGGAGGTATTGTCGAAGCCTGTGAGTAAAAACGAAACTTAATTTCCCAATGATGCTATTATTTCTTCCCCTTCAACTGTAGAAGTCAAGATTCGATCCGACAATAGGGGGTAACTTTAAGTTACCATACCAGCCGCAAATCCCATTACATGTGATTCACCTTTTACTATAACGATAACCCCGGCTTCTACTAAGTGGGATTTGAGCAATTTATTTTCCCATACTTCTCCGGGAACTTCTGCTTGTAAATCATCCGATACGAAAAACAGCCAATTCGGAAAAATAGATTCTTATATAAATTATTTACCATATTCACTCCATTTAGAGTGATTGTACCTCCTCGATAGTAAAAAATACGTTTGTATCATTTTGGGATTTTTACCAAAAACTCCCGAATTAGTACTTGAAATTTTATTGTATCATCTTAAACTTCAAAAAAGCAGTATTCCTAATGGACGCCGGGTTTTACTAACATTTCTTAAAATTATTTTCAACAAAATCAACGGGATTTTTCCCGTACAACCCTACAGAATTTATTTCCCTTCCTTTGATTCTTGTAGTAATATTTCGTTAGCACTCCCTTCCTTTTTCCCTTAAAAACCACTGCTTTATGCGGTTAGGCCTTGCTTTGCTCTCACGTTTTTGCCTCCTCGTGCCCCAGGTCCTCCTGTGGTCCGCAGCGCCTCACCACCACTCCCTAAATTTCCCAAAAATGAAGTCAATCCTGCTGCTCCTGGCCGGCCTGGGCATAAGTATGATTTGCAAGGCCCAGTACGTGTATACCATCAAAGCGGACAGTGTGAAAATCACGAATTCCTGCGATACAGCGGAATTCATCCTGGAGAACCATACCATGAACGTACCGGGATTCCTGTTCAACACTGGTAACGGAAGAACTGTATTTCTCAGGGGGCTGCAAAAAATTGACGATACGACTTACATAATCGGCCTTGATACCCTGAAGATCGCGGTGAATGGGGTCGATACCATCCGGGTGCTGTACGGAGGTTTGGGAATCACCCCTGGTTACATTGGGGGACATGATACCCTGGTGCTGAAAACCGTCCGGGGAAGTACCGGGATTTCCGTTTCTACACTGGTCGATTCCAGCTTGCTCATCGCCGGTGACACGACCCTGTTATCGACGCTGGGGCACTTGTATAAAGTTACGGATTCCCTGGGTGTCCTGATCAGCGCGGCGGGGAGCGGTAGCGTAACACAGGTCGTCAGTGGGTACGGCCTGAACGGTGGACCCATCACCTCCACCGGGACCTTGCAGGTCGATACGATCGCAATGTCCACGACTGCATTGCTCCGGAAAGTAGCCGACAGTGCAGCGTCCGCCGCCAAGCCTCCCTCCGGTTTCAATGTGGAGTTCGTGTATGGATCCGGCGGATCGGGCCTACCCGTGAAGAACTCGGATTCAACCTATACCAACCCGGGACTCATCGGCAACAACGTGGAGGTATTCCTGAACGGTAACTCCACCTCCATGATGATCGCCGATTCCCTTACCTGGAAGCTGACGGGGTCGAACTTCCTTACCCCCTACTTCCGGTACAACAAAAGTCTTGGGCAGCTCACCTTTTGCAATTTCGGGAACGTTTCGGGGCTGACCAATTCCGGATTTGTCGTGTCGATCTTCGGAGGCCCCCAAGGATATCCGGGCCTGGTGGATACGGGCGGAGGAACACTATCTCCCCCCATCGTGAATGCCGGGGGAAGCCAAACGATCACCCAGCCTGCCAGTACGGCAACCTTGGTAGGGTCTGCATCCAGCCCCAATCCGGGCGGAAGCATAGCTTCCTACCTGTGGGCTTACGTTTCCGGCCCTCAGACTCCTTCCTTGACTACACCTACCAGTGTGGCAACGGCCGTTACGGGCATGGACAGCCTGGGAACCTATCTCTTTTCTCTGACGGCTACCGATAATGGGGGACGCCAATCCACGGCCGAAACCGAAGTGATCGTAACCAATGGCGAATCGATTTCCTATACACCTTCCTCGCTGAGCGGGCTCAGCACGAACCAAGGCTGGCAGTCAGCTGGTTCTGCTTTCTTCGTTTCAGGAATGCATCTTGGAACCAACAATGTGACAGTTACAGCACCCACCAACTTCCTGGTATCCTCGGACAGTGCTACCTGGTCTACCAGTGTAACCTTGTCACCCACGAGCGGAACTCTTTTTTCCACCAAACTATATCTGGCCATCAGTTCCTCGGCTTCCACAGGTTCCCTCAGCGGATTCGTGATCATGGCAGCTACGGGCGCTACGACCCAGGAAATGCCTGTATCCGGTTTCGTGACTTCGGTTCCGAACAATGTCTCCAAATATAATTTCAGCTCAGTTTCTTCTCCAGTCAATGGCTGGACAAATCTCTACGGGAATCCAGGCGGTTCCGGAGGTATCAGCGGAACCAACGTAACTACGGGCTGGGTGCTAACCACCAACGGGCTCACCGGCAACTGGCAGACCTTCTCGGGATTCTATGGTGATGGGACGAATAATGCTCCCTTGCCTGCGGACAGCGCATACTCCACGCTGTTCCCCTCGGACGTATGGCATTCCGGTGACGTGTATAATTACGATGTACCCTACAGTTCCGGCAATTATGGGTTTCAGTTCACCAACCTCCCTGCGGGGAACTACACGATCCAGATCATAGGGCGTATCCCAAGCACCCAAATGTTCAATAATGGAGGTCCCATGGTCTTCCACATGCAATTCGGGACCGGTAGCGATCAATCAGCTACCCTGCCTGTGCAGAATAACATCAGTGGGTATGTCACATTTACGGGAACGATTACCTCGGGACAGATTATCCAATTCGGTGCCTTCCAGGATGCTTTTGATGGAGGGGCCTTAGGGTGGATCACGGCTTTGATCATCACTAAAAACTAAGCAATGCAGGGGCACCTTAAAATCATATTATTCCTAGCCCTTTTCCAGTCCCGGGAAGCCGGGGCCCAAGTGACCTCGTACGGACAGTACGCGGATACCCTGGTAACCTCGTCCTCGACTTTCGCGTGGGCCTGGATCCACCTGCCTAGCGATTTTTATCTTCGGCCCTACAAGAAATATCCCCTCATTTTCTTTTTCCATGGTACGGGGCAGGACGGCCTGAATGAGTCGGGACTCGACAGTCTCATCGCCACCACGGTCAACGGGACGGAAGGGGCGGGCCCTCCCTGGTTGATCAACCAGGGCGACTCCATGAATTTTTACAATTACCTCACCCAGGACACCGACAGGCCCATTATGATAGCCCCCCAATTCAATGACAACGCGTCGGCCACTGGTCGCAATGTAGACTACATGATTACTGATTTGTTGTATGGTAAGGCACCGTTTGCGGGAAGAATAGATTCCAATCGCATTTCCCTGACAGGTTTGAGCGCGGGTGGGCAGGGAGCTTTCGATGAAATCTCGGGGTTTGACAACAATTGCCATTGCTTTTTCGGGCCGGTGCATAAAATTGCAAGCGCGGTAATCATGAGTGCGGCTTTGGATGTAGGCGGGGGGGAAATAGGCTATTACAAAAACCTCATAGCGGACTCCACCTATCTGTGGGGGATGGGTGATACCCTTGAAGATCCTCATGGGATCGCTACCGCCCAACTGATCGATTCGATTCACATTTTTGACGGTGGGGCGGCGGCTTATCTCGCGCCCACATTCTACCTTTTCCCTGACACTGGCAGTCTCTACACGGCTACCATGGGCCACTGTTGCTGGTTATCCGAATACGAGCCTGCCTTCACCCAGGTCATCAATGGGCATTCGCTGAACGTCTACCAGTTCATGCTCTTGCATAGCCGAGTAGGCCTATCCCCTTCTCCACCCCATTCCGATCTATATCCGGCAGGTATCATTACCGTCCGCAAAGGCCATACCATCAAGTTAAATACACCACCGTTATGAAGCAGTTATTCCTGATATCCTTGCTTTCCTCTCTGGGCCTGATCGTGCGCGCCCAGCAGACCTTCCTGTTCCCGGACACCCTGCGGAACAAGAATACACCCGTGATGAACGACAGCTCGGATAAAATCCCGAACACGGCATGGGTACGACAACAAACGTCCTCCGCCAACTATATCGACAATCAAAAGGCAGGCCCCCAAACCGCGAATTATTACATCAGCAACTCCAATACGAATGCCACCACAGGTGGACAAGTCGCCGATAACTTCAACAATTTCCTGTGGAACTCCAACGTCAGCGTTACTTCGGGCGCGCTATTCGGAGCGGAATGGAACAACACCACCAATAGCATCAACCTCGGCGGGGGGGGCACCCAAACCATCGGCAACACTGTCCTGCTGACCAACTCCTTCAATCGGTTGATCCTTACTTCCACCGCTTCCACGGGATCCGCCATGGATTTGACCGCGGTTGGCGGCAGTCCGCTGGCGGTATCGGCCCTTTCTACACAAGTATACCTGCCCAATGTAGCGCACTCGGATACCAACACGGTTTCGGATGTAGCCTCCCTGGTTCTGAACAGCGCCTACCAAGACCCTTCCACCACCAATTCAGTGGAAGCCATCAACTTTTATCAATTGTTGATCGAGCCCAGCACGGAAAATATCCTCACCGCCAATGCCCTTCAGAACACCTATGCCATATACCAGGCGGGTACGGCCGATACCAATGTATTCAAGGGTCCGCTGAACTATTCCAACAAATATTCTTCCAGCGGTACCCCTAGTCCTTCTGCCTCGACGGGCGCAGGTAGCGGAGCCAGCGCCAGCATTACGGGTACGAATGACGGAGGGGTGCTCACGGTCATAACGGCCGGTTTCCCTTCATCGGGGTCCACGGTTGTCAACGTTTCCTTCAGTTCCTTTTCCTTCCCCAACGGATGCAGCGTCGTTTTATTCCCCGCCACCCAAAGCGCCGCCGCATTGTCGGGGGCAACGGCGGTATACGTGACTGGAACCACAACAGGATGGACGGTCACGAGCGGCTCCACAGCCCTTTCCACATCGACCACCTATAAATGGAATTACCAGGTCTCCGGATACTAGAATCATGATGAAAACAGGGTTCATATCGCTCTTTCTTTTGCTCAACCTGGCCACACGGGCCATGGAGCACAATACTGTCGACACGCTTCCTCCCGTGCTGAAAACCCTCATTTCTCCTTTCGCTAAAAAAATTCAGAAAAAGGAAGATTCCACCATCAATGCTGCGAAGAAGGACCTGTCCAAGGTAGATTCCCTGGCCCCGAAAGAGGGGAAAGTGCAAACACAAACCAGGCTCGTGCCGCACGGAAGCCATCCTTCGACCCAGGGCGACACGGTTGCCAATCCTGCTCCAAATGCAGTAGCCGTTGACCACGGGGTGTGCAGGATGGTATTTTTTAGGCCATTGTGGGTTTACGATACTGTCAAAGTACCCCTGGTGTCGGAGGTACTGGGGCCGGCGCCGCAGCCAAAGGTGCCCTTCCTGCAAATCCATGGAAACATCCTTTATGACGTCAACTATTATTCCCGTATCGATACGCCGTACAATGAAACGGACATTTACCAGCATACCATTCAGACATACCTGAACGTGTTGATCAAGGGTCAGTACCCCTTCCGGATATACCTCACCAACCATTTCAGCAATTCGCCCCTGTTCCGGAATTTCAACGATTTCAATTTCACGTACACCAACACGGCCTTCAACCAGGGCATCAAAAACCAACTGATTAAGCAATACATGGATTCCCTGCCGGGGACCAAGCGCGTGGACAGCCTGGAGAATGTCATCCGAAACGATTTGCGCCAGCTCAATTCCCTGAATGGCTGGGCGAACAATCCAGGGCTGATCCAGAAACTGGTGGAGGCAAGGGAACAGGCCTATTTTGCCCAAAGACAGCATACCGACAGCACCTCGTCCTGGCCGGGAAAAACCACATTACCTGGATTGTTTGGCCTTTCAGGAACCCCAAAGGTGAAAAGTCCCGTGGACACCGCACACCTGGACTCCCTCTACCGCCACCGGAAACAGCAGGCCGATTCGCTTCAAAAGGAAATCACACGGTTGTAACAGATCCTGATCACGGCAAAACAAGTGGCAGGTGGAGACGTCAATAAAAATGTCCAGGATTTGAAGAACGCGCAAACCCCGGATGCGCTTCAAAGCGAAATGAAAAAACTTCACCTCAGCGACTCAAGCCTCCCCAAAGGATACAAGACCCTTATGGCCATCAAATCGGTCAGTATCGGCCGAAGCATCGTCAACTATTCGGAGTTGTCCGCTAAAAATATTTCCATCGACGGCCTCCAGGCGGAATACAATCCCTCAGGCTACTATGCAGTGGCTACAGGGGTCATTGACTATCGGTTCAGGGACTTCCTGATCCAGGAACCCGGTCAATCGGGACACCAATACATGAATGTAATCCGCTACGGCTTCGGGCTCCGGGACGGAAACCACCTCATCCTCACATGGTACCAGGGGAAAAGGCAACTGTACAATGCCGCCACGGCGGATTCCGGCGGCATAGCCGTGCCCAATTCAAACCTAATGGGATTTACACTGGAAGGTCATTATAAAATAACGAAGCAAATCACCTTCATAGGCGAAGTGGCAAAATCCAGCATACCTGCCTACGTCAGCGATTCGACCGGAAAGAAGGAGAGCGGATTGTTTCACCTGAACGACCGGTCCAACGAAGCCTATTCCGTAAAGGTGAATGCCCTGTTCCCCGCCACCAATACGCGCATTGACGCGGGGTTCAAGCGTCTGGGAGAAAATTTCCAATCCTTCAGCGTGTTCACCGACGGGAGCGCCCTGACCGCCTGGAATGGAAAGGTGGATCAACTGCTGTTCCGCAAGCAACTCGATGTCATGGTGTCGGCCTATACCAACGACTACAGTAATCCCTACCTGAACAACCAGTACAGCAGCCAAACCATCTTCAAGTCCGTGCAGGCCACCTGGCGGCGTAAGAATTGGCCCATGATTTCCCTGGGGTACTTCCCCAGTACCCAACTGACCAGCCTTGGGAACGGGAGTTTCGTGGAAAATGTATTCTACACCCTTGTCGGGAATGCCACGTATTCCTACACGTACCACAAGATACTCATGAACACTACCCTGGTCTATACGCAATTCTACAACCGGAGCCAGGATTCGGGTTTCGCGTACTTCAATACCAAGAACCTACTGGCGAGCCAAACGTTTTTCCTGAAAACCTTCACCCTGCAGGCGAATATTTCGGCCGCAGCCAACCAGGATTACGACCTGTATACCCTGGAAGGAAAAGCGCAGCACACCATAGGCAAGAAGCTGACCGTGGGCGTGGGGGTGAAATACAACGACCAAACTGTATACGACATTCAGCAATGGGGCTATTCGGCGGAGCTGTCGTGGATGATGGGCAAGCTGGGGCAGATCCGCTTTTCCGCGGACAAAGGATTCATCCCCGGCATGAACAACCAATTGATACCGAATAATACCGGACGTTTAACCTACTTCAAAACTTTTTGATATGATGCTAAAGAAAGGGTTGATCCTCGGGATATGGCTGTCGCTGGCCCTGCTTGGCAAGGGACAGGTCAGCATTACGTTGCAAATCCCTCCACAGGGTGGCCTGGTGAAGAACCAGTTGTGGAATATGCTCCTGGTCAATTCCTCCAGCGTCACATTGGTGGTGCGGATCAACCTGGTTCTGCTGGACGAAAAGAACAACCAGCCCGTCCTGACTGCTACCACCATGCCCATTACCCTGCCCAGGGGCGCCACCCAAATCCAGGCCAAGAACCTGGGTCCGATAGAATACGTGTACGGGGACCCTGCATATCATTTGGATGGCAATCCAAACGGACTCCTTCCCGCGGGTAGTTTCCAGGCCTGCTATACCGTGCAAACAGCACTGGGTAAACCCGCTACCCTGGTCGAAAATTGCCTTCAACTGAACGTGGACCCCCTGAGCCCGCCTATCCTCAATTATCCTCCCGATTCGGGTCGGATATATACGTTCTATCCCCAGTTTAGCTGGCTACCGCCCACTCCCCTGGGCATCTTCAACGACCTGAGCTATGACATGGTCCTGGTGGAGGTGCTTCCCGGTCAGACCCCGGGAGATGCGATCCAGTTCAATGTCCCCATGTACAACGGGAGTTTCATCAAGGACCTTTACCTGAACTACCCGTCTTCCTTCAGGAGCCTGGATACGGGGAAAACGTATGCGTGGAGGATCGTGGCGTTGAACGGGGCGGAGGCGGAAGGGATGAGCGATATATGGACGTTCAGGGTGGTAGCGAACATCCCCTATCTGAAAAACGCAAATAAGGACTCCTACGTCAGCCTGAAAATGGGTCAGGACCCCTCGGTGACCTACAGCGGAAACACGTTCCAATTCGCGTACCGGAATATGGCCCTGGATACGAGCGTAACCTACAGGATCACGAGTATTCAGGAAAAAGGAAATCCCTTGGTACAGCAAGGCATTTTGCCGCTGAAATATGGCCAAAACCTCATACGGGTCCCCTTGAATAACGGGTATCAGCAAAACAAAGTGTACCTGTTCCAACTGGTCAACCGCAGAAACGAAACCTGGGCCCTCAAATTCACCTGGGTGCCCACTTCCAACCCAAATAACCCTTAAGCCAGTCATATGATAGCGACTTTGTCGGCACGGTTCAGTAAGCGCATTGCCTTTTTTCTCCTGTGGACTTTCTACGGGCAGTTGTTGATGGCAGGACATAGGATGCTCAGAAGCGGCGGGGACGGGGCTCACCGGGAACCTTCACATGTATTGACCTGGAAATCCATGATGAATCCTTTTCCAATAGGTACGGCCGTTCCCCAACTGAAAAAAATCCATACGGGGGGCGGTCCCACCCAGCCGGAAATGCAAACCTTCCAATCGGTCAATGCCAACAACATGGTGGACCTGTTCAGCGGCGACTTTTCCTATAACATTCCCCTGATGGATGTGGGCGGATACCCCGTCAACATCTCTTACAGGAGCGGGGTGGACATGGACCAGGAGGCGAGCTGGGTAGGCTTGGGCTGGAACATCAACCCGGGGAGCATCACGCGCAATATGCGGGGGGTGCCCGATGATTTCGACGGCGGACAGGATACGGTAACCAAGACGGCTTCCATACGCGATAATGAAACGATCGGCGTGACCACGGGAGCGAACCTGGAACTGGTAGGCCTGCCCATCGGCCTCGGCGCCTCCCTGGGGGTGTTCCATAATACGTACAATGGGTGGGGTGGCGAAATGGGCGTGAATGTGTCCATCAATTCCGGGGAAAAGTCTTCCGGGTCCCTTTCGGGAGGACTCTCGCTGTCGGATAATTCCCAAAACGGGTTGACCATCACGCCCAGCCTTTCCACGGAATTCGGCAAGAACACCAAGGATGACAACGGGGGATTCAGCACTGGGGCCAACATGTCCCTATCCTATAACTCAAGGACGGGGATCAAATCGATGCAACTTGGCATCAATGAAAAGCAGAATGACGATACCTACGGTAACCTCCAATTTGCCGAAACCAACACGTCCATCTCCTTTTCAGGGCCCACCTATAACCCCACGATCAGCCTTCCCCTGACCAATAAGAACTATTCCTTCACGGCCAAAGTCGGAGCCGAGGCTTATACCGTACACCCGAGCTGGTATGTCAGCGGGTATTACAGCGACGAATATGTGGCCCCCAGCGATACGACCATTACGCTGCCCACTTACGGATACATGAATTTCCAGGATATAGGGTCCAACTATGCGGCCCTGACCGATTTCAACCGGGAAAAGGAAATCCCCTACCGGAAGAAACCGGCTATTCCGCATATCGCTGTACCCGCCTACACCTACGATATCTTCACGATAAATGGTGAGGGTACGGGGGGCATGTTTCGGCCCTACCGGGGAGACATTGGGTTTATCGCGGATCCGCAAATGCAATCCAAAAGTTCTTCGGATGCGGTCAGTATCGATATTGGCCTCGGGGACGTCTTGCACGGAGGGGTGGATCTCAACGGGAATTATTCCAATACGAAAACGGGCCCCTGGCTCTCTGAAAATACGATAGCTACCGCCATCCGATTTCAGCCGAACAACGGACTGTACGAGGGTGTTTATTTCAGGAATCCGGGGGAGAAATCGGTGAACGATACGACCTTTTACAATGCATTAGGCGGCGATGATGTGGTGACGCCCCAATTATTGCAACCGGGGGGGAACAGCGATCCTTCCATATTCGCTACCAATACCTTAATCCGTTCGAGTGGTCAGAAGATCAAAGGGACGTCCGTCCTGACGCCTTCCAATTCAATCCGTACCGGGAGGGACAAGCGATCCCAGGTCATCACGTACCTCAACGCGGCGGAAGCCTCTTCGGTAGGGTTGGACAAGTATATCTACCACTATGGGATCAACCAGTTCGGGCTGCGGAACTGCACGAACGATACGCCCGAGATCGCCCCGGGAAACGCCACCGGCCTCCAGGGCTTTTATTGGACGAACAAATACCTGCAGGGTCCTTTTAATTTCTGGCGCGATGATCCAAGGGTGTATTTCAACTGGGGTACGGGTAGCCCCCTGAACGCCAATTCCACCCAAACGTACATCAGCCAGGATAAGGCCTGGCAAAATACCGACTATTCGGCGCGTTGGGTTGGCCGGCTAAAGGCTCCAACGACGGGTAGATACATATTGGCCTCCTTCAGTGATGATGGTATTCGCGTATGGATGAACGACAGCCTGGTCATCAACAACTGGACCATTCACTATTCCACCTGGAATTACGATACACTTTACCTCCAGGCGGGTGTCATCTACGACCTGCGCGTCGATTACTTTCAAAATGAAGGCGCCGCCCTGGCCTTCCTCAACTGGCAGCAGCCAGGTGTAACCATCCCATTTACCAATAATGGGAATACCGCCGACGCCATTGCAGCTTCCTGTTATTACCAACCCATTCAAACGGATACCGCGCAGGTCAATTCATTCATTACACAGGAAAACCGGGTGAACTCATTCAGGAAACCCAACCACATTTCCGAGATAGACGTCCTCAATGCGGACGGCAGGCGCTACGTATACGGCATCCCCGTGTACAACCTGAACCAGCAGGAGGTCAGTTTCAACGTCAATGCGGACAGCGGCACTATCAACACGGGCCTTACCGCTTATACGGCCCAAAATACTTCCACCAGCAACCCGGAGGGGAAAGACGGGTATTACAGCCGCGAATCGATTCCGGCCTACGCGCATTCGTTCCTGCTGACAGGCATCCTTTCACCCGACTACGTGGACCTGACGGGGGACGGGATCAGCGACGACGACCTGGGAGAAGCCATCAAATTCAATTACAGCAAGACCGCTGGGATTGCCAATCCATTCGGATGGAGGGCTCCCTATGTTACGGACAGCGCCACCTATAACGAGGGATTCCGAAGCTACAACCGCGATGACAAAGGGCACTATGTGTACGGGAAAAAGGAACTCTGGTACCTCAACTCCATCGAATCCAAAACGATGATCGCCACCTTCACCTTGCAACAACGCTCCGATCTCCTGGGTGTGGATGAAAGGGGGAACAAGATCCAAAATACACAAGGTATGTGCCTGAAGCAGATAGACCTCTACTCCAAGGCCGATTTCCTCGCAAATGGCACACTGGCTACCCCCATAAAAACGGTCCATTTCGTGTACGACTACGAGCTTTGCCGCGGGATCAATGAACCGGTCAATGACTCGGGCAAGCTCACCCTGAAGGAAATCTGGTTCAGTTACAACGGTAACAATAAGGGGATATTGAACCCCTATTTATTTAATTACCATCCCAACAATCCCCGTTTCAAGGTCAATTGCGTGGACAAGTGGGGGACGTACAAGGACCCTTCCATGAACCCCGGCGCCTCCCCGACCTACCCGATCACGAACGCTGAATACCCCTATGCCATCCAGGACAGTACCCAGGCCTCCTATAATGCCGGGGCCTGGACCTTGGATTCCGTGGTGTTGCCCTCGGGCGGATCCATCAAGGTGAATTACGAGAGCGACGATTACGCCTATACGCAAAACCGTCGGTCTACCCAAATGTGCAAACTCGCTGGGTTCTCCAACACTTCCTCGGGGGTGGTGACGACCCAACTATATACCCCTTCGGGGGGTGACCAGCTATATGCTTTCATCACGGTCCCCTACGCGCCGGCCAACCTCCAGGACTTGTATGCGCGGTATCTGACCGGACTGAGTAAACTGTATTTCAGGTTATACCTGCAAATGCCCAGCGATATGTGGGGCAGCGGGTACGATTACGTTCCCTGCTACGCCGACCCGGATACTGCTTCGGGGAATTGGTATGGCATCGCCTCTTCCAATACCATATGGATCAAGCTGGCCGGCGTCAACAAGACGGGCGACGGGAGCGGGAGCTTCAGCCCCCTGACCGAAACGGCCATCAATTTCTTAAGGCTCAACCTACCCTCCAAAGCCTATCCCGGATCGGAAGTGGCGAGCCACCTGGATGTGGCCACGGCGGTGCAGATTGCCCAGGCCATGGCGGGCAATATTGTCAACGCGCTGTCGGGGTTCGACAACCAGGCGCGTTCCAACGGATGGGTGAACCAGGTAGACACGGGGCGGTCTTACATTCGTTTGGACTGCCCGACCTATAAAAAGCTGGGAGGCGGCCTTCGGGTAAAAAGCATCCTGATATACGACAACTGGAAGGCCATGAGCGGAAAGCGAGGAACGGTGTATGGCCAGACGTACGACTATACCACGACCCAAATGGTCAACGGGGTATCCACGGTTATATCGAGTGGCGTGGCACAATGGGAACCCTCGGTTGGTGCGGAGGAAAACCCTTTCCATCTACCCATCGAATACGTGGACAGGGCCTCCCTCCTGGCGCCAGCCGCTGCATTGTATACAGAGGAGCCACTGGGAGAGACCTTTTTCCCCGGCGCTTCGGTGGGATACAGCCAGGTGAAGGTGACTTCCATCCATAACGGCCCGACTATCCGATCCTCCAACGGGTACTCCGTCAGCACTTTCTACACTAGCTACGATTTCCCGACGCTGTGGGATTGGTCCGTGCTGGACAATAACACGGAAAAAGGGTACAACCCGATCCTGAATCAAATCCTGCGGATCAATGCCAAGAACTACCTGACTTTTTCGCAGGGGTTCAAGGTGGAGCTGAACGACATGAACGGAAAGCCCCGTACCGAGGCCACCTATCCGCAAACGGACTCGCTGAACCCGATCAGCTATACGGAGTATTTCTATAAAGTGGACAACCAAAACGTTCAATCCAAGCACCTGAACAACATCGTCAGTACGATCGATCCGTTCGGCAACATCGACACGACCTCCACTATCGGAAAGGATGCTGAACTGATGACGGACCTGCGGGAACAAACGACGACCTCCCTTGGCGCAAACATCAACCTGAACGGGGACATGTTTCTGGTCGGCGTCATCCCCGCTGTCATCCCCTCCCTGATCAACCTGTTCCAGCATGAAGAAAATCAGTTCCGGTCCGTTGCCATGATCAAAATCATCCACCGGTACGGTATCCTGGACAGCGCCATCCATATCGACAAGGGAAGCAAGATCACCACGCATAATCTGTTGTACGATGCGGAAACGGGAGACCCGCTGCTGACGAGCACCCAAAACGAATTCAACGACCCGGTATACCAATTCACGTACCCCTCCCATTGGATGTACGACGGGGTAGGTCCGGCGTATCAAAACGTGGATGCGATCCTGAGCCACCTGAAAATCGATAACGGGAAAATCGACAGCGGCCTGTCCCAACCGGTTTCTAATTATTTGACAGCGGGAGATGAGCTGTATGTGATCAGCAACCAAATACTCCAGCCGGGTTGTACCAGTGCAGCCACTATGGTGGCGACCTTTCCCCAAATTGTAAAGTTATGGGTCGTCGATACGTCACTGATGTCGGGCGGTTCTCCATCCCTCTTTTTAATGGACCAATACGGAACTCCTTTTTCGGGGCGGAATGTCTACCTGAAAGTCATCCGGTCCGGGCACCGGAACATCGGCGGTTCCGTCGGCTCCATTACGTGCCTGGGCAATCCCCTGGTATTGAACGGAGGCGGGCAATACCAACTCGTCTTCGATTCCACCAAGAACGTGGTACAGGCCGGCGCGAGCGAATTGCAGCAGGTGTGGAAAGCGGAGGACAGCCGACGGTCGAATATCCAAACGGCCTGCGTCGTTTCCGAAACGGACAGCGCCAATGCCGCTAACGGTGGCTGCGGATGCCTCCAGCCCCTGTTCAATTACCTGATCTCCAGCCGCAGCCTGTTCATCCATAAATGGCAAAATATGACCGTGCGGCAATTGGTGATCCAGGCCAATGCCGGCGGGGCCGGGATCGATACCAATGCATGCTCCATCATCCATTCCAACCTTTCGGGGTTCTTTTACGCCCTGACCTTCGACAGCGTGTCGGCCCTTTACGAGGTCCATTTCGGGAACGACATTTTCGACCTGAAGACGGTGTCGGGGTTCCCCACCAACCTGTACAACCTCGTCAGCACTTCCTGTAATGCGGCGGCGGGGCCGGTGGTGTTCAAGAATCCCTCGGCCACGGTTCCTCCCCTGGATACGCTGACGGTGGACCTGAACCCGTACTATTCGGTCAACCTGTTCAGCAGCCTCGAGTCCTGCCCCTTTTACCTGGATACCTTGCTGACCGTAGATTCCACCTCGACGGATCTGATGGTGGAAAATAACCTGATGGTAGGGGGCTTCCCCAGGAACTCGGTGGCCGCCCTGAATTTTGAGCTGTTCGGATTGATCCCCGACAGCTCTACCATCCTTTCGGCCAAACTGATCCTGCAAGCAGATACGGCAGGACACATTCCCGGAACTTACGACAGTGCCAATTCCATCAATCCCCAGGATTCCCTGGGGATAACCATCTCCCACGCCCTGGGTTGGTTCCCGTACAGGACCCTCGACACCTTCCTGTATGAAGGGTATAACAGTCCCTGGTTCGCCGGGGTGAGCAACCTCGTTCCGTTCCAGAATGACACCGTCGAAGTGG
>Ga0206863_1066_pt1 | contig 37228 bp, 34 predicted proteins | sample Alteio_BWOrgCont_41_FD_152634 | JGI IMG/M metagenome (GOLD analysis project Ga0206863, IMG submission 152634) | Enriched cells from forest soil in Barre Woods Harvard Forest LTER site, Petersham, Massachusetts, United States -... | ecosystem: Environmental > Terrestrial > Soil > Temperate forest >...
GATAGCCTGTCCTGAGCGGAGCCGAAGGAAAGAATCCATGCGATGCCGAACCACCACCAGCGCCGGAACCCTTTCAACCTCAGATACGACCGTGCACGAAAAAGCATCTAACCCACGCCCTCTCAGGAATTTACAAAAAACACCCCCGGGGGAGCCACCCATGTACAACGAGAAGACGGGAGTGGATTGCGAGGGTGCCCCCCATCTCGAGATGTGGGATAGGGATGATCCAATGTCTCAAAAGCGAGATATGCGCACCCAAGTTAAGATCTGGCCACCCGCCTCCGTCCTTCCGGGATCGGGATAGGATGAGACATCGCTCACCGGAGGGTCGGCATGCGTCCTCAGTCCGAAGGAATTCTCGAGTCGTCGCTGTACGTCAAGGATGTGGCTGTTCCGTTCGATTTTACGAAAGGATCTTCGGGTTTTGCGTCATCAGCGATTTCGGAGAACGCGGCTGCGCGATGCAAGCCGGCAATCGGCAGGTCTTGTTGTTGTTTAAGAAGGGTGGTTCGCTTCAGATCCAATCTCCGCATGACGGCAGCGGCGAGCTTCATGTCGCCTTCGCGATTCCCGCTTCTGAGCTGGCGAACTGGGAAGCGTGGCTGGCGGAGAACGAAATCGTGGTGGAAGAGAAGCGCACGTGGGAGCGTGGTGGCCAGAGCCTTTACTTTCGGGACCCGGACCGCCATCTAGTAGAACTCGCAACACCGGGTGTTTGGTCGATCTATTGACACTGAAAGATTGTCTCGAGTGTCCCGCGATTCAGGTCGCTCCTGAACTAGCCCACTCTAGTTGACGCAGTTAGCGAAAAAAACCACTGTTGCTCCAAATCCTCAAGGACCTAATTGATATTGATCCTATATTTTCGAGACTCACGAAAGGCCGAAACTGAATTGGCGGACCGCGTCCCGGGCGAAGGCCCGGGACTTGTAGCCGGCCTAAAATGCTTGATTTGGGAATAACGGCATCGTTTGCCCCACAGGAGTCGTACAAACGTTTCGTTGAGGGGGACTTGCATCGCTCCCGGAGCCTGTGTTACAACATAAACATTCAAGTTTGCTCCTTGTGAGCGAGCCTGAATTTCATGAAGAGTGGCTGAGGGACGGGCCCTGTGACGCCACGACAACCGGCTCAAGCAATTTGAGACATCGGTGTCAACTCTCGCTCACCTTAAGTGGTGGGGAACATGAGATTCGGGGTGCAAGCTGTATCGCATCTCGCTAAATCCCAGGTGTTAGTAGTAAGGCTGTACCAATAGAGTAGTCGTCACGCAGTGCCCGTGCATTTTTGCACCCGTTTTTAGTTGACGGGTCTGAAAGCCGCTCTCGGATGCGAGGGCAGAATGGCTTTATCTTACGAGTTGTGTTGTCGGGAATGCGGGAAGCGGTATGCGAACCAGCCGCTCTCGATTTGTGACGAGTGTTTCTCGCCGCTGGAAGTTGTTGTTGATCTGGACGCCGCAAAAAAGACGGTGACGCGCGAGTCGATTGCGCAGGGTCCTACCAATATGTGGCGCTACCAGGCGCTGCTGCCGGTCCCCGAAGATTACGTTCCGCAGACGCCTGCGGGATGGACGCCGCTGCTGAAGGCTCCGCGGCTGGCCGACAGGATCGGCGCCAAAAATCTCTACATTAAGAATGACGCCGTGTGCATGCCCACGCTGAGCTTTAAGGATCGCGTGGTGGCCGTAGCACTCGCAAACGCCCAACGCTTCGGGTTCGATACGGTCGGCTGCTCGTCGACGGGGAACCTGGCGAACTCAGTGGCAGCGCAGGCGGCGCGGCTGGGGCTGAAGACCTACATTCTCGTCCCTGCTGATCTGGAAGCAGCGAAGATCCTGAATACGCAGGTGTATGGCGCGAACCTGATTCGCATCGATGGCAACTACGATCACGTGAACCGGCTCTCGTCGCAAATTGCGGACCGCTACAACTGGGGGTTCGTGAATGTGAACCTGCGCCCTTACTACGCAGAAGGATCGAAGACGGTGGGCTTTGAGATTGCCGAGCAGCTTGGTTGGCGCTTGCCGGACAACGTGGTGGTGCCGATGGCGGGCGGGTCGCTGATTACGAAGATTCGCAAGGCCTTCAAGGAGTTGATTGCGCTCGGTCTGGTGGAACCGAAGGACGTTCGCTTCTTTGGAGCGCAGGCTACCGGCTGCTCACCGATTGCGAAGGCGGTAAAGACGGGCGCGGACCATATCGAACCGCAGAAGCCGTCGACGATTGCACGATCGCTGGCGATTGGGAACCCTGCAGACGGTGTGTATGCGGCGAAGGCGATTCGCGAGAGTGGTGGCTGGGCCGAGGATGTGTCGGATGTCGAGATCGTGTCCGGCATTCAAGAGTTGGCGGAGACGGAAGGCATCTTTACCGAGACGGCTGGCGGCGTAACAACCGCAGTGACCGCGAGGCTGTATGCGCATGGCCGCATCAAGGCCGATGATCTGACGGTGAGCTGCATCACGGGCAACGGGTTGAAGACGACCGATGTGCTGGCTGGTGCGTATGAGACGGAAGAGGCGATTCGTCCGCGGCTGACAGACTTTGAGAACTACATCAACGAAATTAAGGAATTGAACGAGCTGGTATCGGGAGGTGGAAATGTCCGTTAGAGTATTGTTGCCGAATGCGTTTCAGAAGCACACGAATGGCGCGAAAGAGATTCAGTCGAGCGCGAGCAATTTGCCGCAGCTGATTGATGAGATTGAAGTCACGTTTCCAGCGTTGAAGACGCACTTGCGCGATGAGACGGGGAACGTGCGGCGGTTCATCAACTTCTATGTAAACGAGGAAGACATTCGCTTCCTCGGCAATGAGAAGTATGCGTTCAAAGATGGCGATGAGGTCCTGTTAATCCCGTCGATCGCCGGTGGGTGCTGGCCGGACGGGCAAACGCGCTTCGCGCCAAACTGCAAGTGCTCCTGCTGTTCGTATTGCGGGCAGGAAGAGTGCGCCTGCTACTGAAATCCCTCCCCAATGCTCCAGAGAAATGCGCGGATTGATTCCGCGCATTTCTTTTTCGCGTCCTACTGCCTCACTGCATTTCCTGACAAAAATTTGACGCTTGCTGGTCGCGTATCTCTTGCGTTGGGCGGATTCGTGCGCATAGGATTCAAACAATCGTTTGAAACGTTCGTTTAAATAGAAAAAGTCATGGTTGCTAAGAAAAAGGTTGGGAAAGCGGTGCGTACGAAATCTGTTCGCGCATCGGAGCAGGAGGATGCGCGGGCGCGGCTGATTGATGCCGCAATCAAGCTGTTTGCAGAGAAGGGCTACGAGGGGACGAGTGTGCGCGATCTGGCGACGGCGGCGGGCGTGAATGTGGCGGCGGTGAGCTACCACTTCGGCAGCAAGGACGCGCTGTATACCGAAGCGCTGCGCTCGTGCCTCGCTCCATGTGGAGAGATGCGGGAGCGAATGCAGAAACATCTGGATGCCGCGCTCAAGAACAGATCGCGCAAGTCTGCGGAAGAGGCACTGCGCGGGTGCATTCAGGATTTTCTTGAGGTGCTGGTGTCGCCGGCGGCCAAGCACAGTCATCTGGTGATGCGCGAACAGTCGGAAGGGAAGCAGCGTTTCGAGCCGGTGATCCGCGAGTTTTTTCAGCCGGTGGGGAGCATTCTGCGCGAGGTGATTTTGATGCTCGCTCCCGGCCTTCCGGATTTTGCTCTCTGGAATGCGGGGTTTAGAAGATTCCTTCCGTCTTATGGGGTTGACACCGAAAAATCCGTCCTGCGCTGGCGAAGGACGCAGTGAGATTCTAAGAGACTACGTCTTGTCCATCCACACGTCCCACGTAACCCGCCCCGCTTCCTCGTCTTCGAGCGGGTGGCCTGCCGCCTTGAGAGCCAGCTTAATCTGGCCGTGGTGGTAGCCCTCGTGCCAGACCATGTGCTGAAGAAAGAGGATCGGGTGGTCGTAATGGAGATTCATCTCCTGACCCGCTTCGAACCGCCCCTTGACTCCCTCGCGGACCGCTGCGGCGCTCTCGTTCAGCATCTCCGCGATGTGGGCGGGATCGCGCTCATTTCTCCATTCACCCTCGGGCACTTCTCTGGCAAACTCCGGGGCATCCTCAGAGAGAAAGACCAGCCGCACATAATGCATGTGCATGAACATCGCCGCCACCGACGGACTGCCTTCCATCGCCCTGGCCTCCAGCCCGCCCTCGGGCAGGGCGCGAAGCAGGTTGACCAAAATAATGTTGTTCCGGTCCCAGGAATCCAGCAGGACCTCGAGCAGACTCTGGTCGTGTGTTCTCGGCATCCCAACCTCCGTTCGCTGCATCGTAAACGGCCCAAGTTTACAACCTGTGTACCCATGGGATCATCTACCACTGACAAGAATCTGTTGAGGGTGGATCATTGCCACACAGGTTCGCGCAAGTATCGTTACTGGCTGACATCCCCGGCTCCTCCCTGCTCTGATTGGGTGCTGTCGTCGAAGGAAGCAGAGAGCACGCCATGAGGAAGCATGCTTTTGGTGTCACCGGGATGCAGGTCGGAGCGGTCGGGTTTGGAGCGGCCGCGATCGGGTTCTCGGCTGCAACCGATAAGACGGTAGATGCATTACTGCGTGCGGCCCTCGACATGGGGGTCAATGTCATTGACACCGCTGCCATGTACGCTGACAGCGAAGCTAAAATTGGAAAGGCACTACAGGGCCGACGCAGCGAGGCTCTGCTTTTCACCAAGTGCGGATTATTTGCGCCACCTGGCCTCAGTTTCGCTGGACTTTCCCTGCGATTGAGGCGGGGATTACGGCACTCCTTTGGCCTGGCATATAAATATGAGTCGTTAGGCTGGCATCCACGCGCGCTGCAATGGAACATCGAGCAAAGCTTACGCCGGTTGAAGACCGACTACATCGACTTGATGCAGCTTCACAGCTGTTCGGAAGAAATTCTCCGCCAGGGGGACGCAATCGAAGTGCTGCAGCGAGCTCGTGAGGCGGGCAAAGTCCGCCACATCGGCTACTCAACGGATGGAAAAGCAACCCCCTATGCAATCGCGTGCGGCCAGTTTGAGGCCCTGCAGATATCGTTAAACATCGCTGACCAGAAATCCCTCGATCGCCTCTTACCACTTGCGATTGGGCGCGGTATGGGGGTGATTGCAAAACGCCCGATTGCTAACGGTCTCTGGATGAAAAACACCAGGCCAGATTCCATTCACCATCAGACTTACTGGGAAAGGCTGCAAAAACTGCGCTTCGATTTCCTGTCAGGCGAACGGGCTTTCGAAACGGCATTGCGATTCACGTTGAGCATTCCGGGCGTGGATACTGCCATCGTAGGGACAACCGATCCGGCTCATCTGCTTCAGAACATTAAACACGTTGAAGCCGGACGCTTAGATCAGGCGGAATTTGCAATGATCCGCGACCGGTGGAAAGAAGTTGCAGAGCCGGATTGGACGGATCAGGTGTGATGCGCCGGTAGCCCAGATCAATTCTGTGAAAAATGTGCCGGGATTTCATCCAAGCACGATTTCTTAGCTTGCATTCACCTAAGAGATGTCACAACGGGATTACCGGGACACGCGATGGCTCTCAGGTGCAATCCAAAGCGGCGTAGACTGGGAATATGAGCAGAGCAGACGAGAGCCGCGCAAACCAGAAGTTCTCAGATAAGCAAAGAGCCGCATCGCAAAAAGCAAAAGCCGAGAAAGTTGCGCGAAAGAAAATCGCCAGCCAGGGCGGAAATCAAGCCACGGCGCAGACCGTCAAAGAGACGCCAGAGAAAGGCTGACGTTCCTCGCGACGTAGGCCCAGACACAGCAACTACTCCTCAACCTTCTCCGACGCCGCCTCCACCCCATAAGCCGACAAAAGCCGCGAAACCAGAACCGCGAGAAACAGCACGCCCAGCAGCGCTTCGGTAATCGTCAACAGACGTGCTTCACCCGTAACAGGAGTGATGCCGGCTGCACCAAGCGAAGTCATACTGGCGAAGCTGTAGTAGACCGCATCGAGCCGGTTAAAGGCACTGTGGTTGTTGAGCGTAGGATCGAGATAAAAGGCGCGTGGCTGCAGATAGGCGTCCAGCTGAAAGATGCTGGAGAAACTGAAGCCAACGAAGAGGTAGATGCAAAGGGCTCCAAAGATAGATTCCGAATCGGCTTGTGGCTTGCCGAAGATCCGGCGAAAAATCACCACAACGATGAAAACATCGAATGCCAATGCGAGAAACGAGTTCACGACAGCGATTGGACTCCTGAAATCAGCGGCGTAGACCGTGTGCTGCACGATCTCTGGAGCGGCCAGCACCAGGGCCATCACCAGCAGCGACCGGCGCATGCTGAGAGCGTAGACCGTAAAGAGAATCACCACACAGAAAAGCGCGCGATAGGAGTAGTAGCGAAAATTGCTTCCGAGCGAATAAGGATAGTAGAGCAGCACGCCCAGCAGGAAGATGAACAGCCACATAAACTTGTTTCGATACCAGGCGTGGTGACCCTTAGTGGCGGCGCGAATGAGCCTGACTTCTGTATGCGTATGCTTGGCAAACACGCGGCCATGCTAGCACGAATGCGTGTGGCGGGCGACCCATTTCCCGCGCCTCACATCACGCACCCGCTGTCTCTCTTTCCTTACATCTCACGCCACCCGATGCAGCGTTCGACCCCACCGCGTCTTATCGAAGAAATGAACCATCTCATGCACGATAGAACTCAGCTGTTCTGACATCGCAGGCTTCAGTTCATCGTTCTCTGGCGATTCAAACGACCAATACACCAGCAGCGGCCGCCCGAGAATATTCTCCCGCGGGACAAATCCCCAGTAGCGGCTGTCCATGCTGCGATCGCGGTTGTCGCCCATCATAAAATAGCGCCCCGGGGGCACCACCAGATCGTCCCCCTGCATCGATTCCGGCAGCGACACCGACCATGCCGCAGTCACATCCGGATGATCAGTGGGTGGCACCGAGGGAAAGTCATCCACATAAGGATCGTAGCTGGCAGCGGACGGCTTTGCTGCCTCCGGCTCGCTCTGCGCAACACCGTTGAGATAGACAATCCCATTGCGAAGATGAATCCGGTCACCGGGAATACCAACCACTCGCTTCACCAGGGGGATGTGATCACCATCGGCTTCCGGAATTGGCTTGTAGAACACGACAACATCGCCACGACGCACATCACGGTAAGGCAGCAGCGGCATCCAGCGGGCCGCAGGCGCGAGCATCTCACGCTCCACCATCACGTGATCGCCCACCTGTAACGTGCTCGCCATCGACGACGAGGGAATCACGAAGTTCTGGAAAATAAAGGTGAGGGCAAACAGCCCCATGACCAGGACACCGCAAACGGATGCAAACCCCTCCAAAGGCGTCTCACGTCTTTGCTCGCTGTCCACTTCACGCTTCTTCGCCATGCATCACATCATAACGGAACCGTGGCCTCTGCCCTTCACGTCGTAATTCGCTATTCACTCAAAGAGCATTGCTCCCCGGTGAATCGGCGTGCATCATGGGAACACATCATGACGGAAACTCCCAAGCATCTGGAACCTCGCTGGCCTGCCATGCTCGCTCTGCTCGCAGTGGGTGGATTGCGCCTGGCTCTGCCCGAATCCCTGTCTGCAGGACCGGCCTGGCTACTCATCGCCGTGGTCGCCGTGCTGATGATTCCTACAGTGTGGGCGCGCTATCGCGAGATGGACATGCTGAACAAGATGCTGGGATACGTGCTGACCTCCATCGTGACTCTCGACATGGTCTGGTCGCTTTACCTGCTCATCGCGGCACTGCCTTCGAAAAAAGAAGCGCCACAGGATTTGCTGCGCTCGGCCGCCGCGCTCTGGCTGGCAAATATTCTCGTCTTCGCGTCGTGGTACTGGCGGCTCGACGCCGGTGGCCCGCGCGCCCGCGAACTGCGCGGCGTCCATACCGATGGAGCCTTCCTGTTTCCGCAGATGGTGCTCGACCAGCAGGCCAAGCGTGAAATGGGCGAGCAGTGCTGGAGCCCCGGCTTCGTCGACTATCTGTTTCTGGCCTTCAACACCAGCACGGCGTTCTCACCAACTGACTCGCCCGTTCTATCGCGGTGGGCCAAGCTTCTGATGATGGTGCAGGCGCTGATCTCCTTCGCAACGGTGGCATTGCTGGCTGCGAGAGCGGTCAATATTCTCTAGCTCTGCATTTTTTAGATCTGCATTTTCTAGATATGCGAAAGCCCCCAGCCTCGTACCGCGAAGTGGGGCTTTCACAATCTCCTGCTTAATTCTTTGACGTCTTATGTCCCGGCACGACAGCCGGAACTTCATCCGTTGCCACAGCAGGCACAGCTACCGGGACTGCTGTCCCTGGCGCTGGATTGTCCACACCATAGGGGCGGCGCACCTCGCGGTTCTCGCGTGATTTCGTAGAAAGATGACGACGCACATCGGACCGTTTGATCAATGTCATAAAAAACTCCATTCGGTTGGCGGTAAAGGTTCTGGCCCGTCTGGAGCGAATGAAGTCCGGCTTGAGACGAGGAAAATTTGCTGCTTTAAGCGCCGCGTACCTGGCAGTCTGTGCGGCTTGAAGATGAACTTACGGCGTGAATCGCGGCCCTAAATAATATTCCCGCTGTACAGCCAGCGGCTTTTCTCTTCGCAAATACGCGACATCGCCGCCATTGGAAATAGAAAAGTCGTAGAGCACATAGCAATCTCCGCACAGCCAGAAGTGCTGTATCGCAATCGCCTCATCGATGCGCTTGATCGTGCGAATCACTCGCCCATTATTGAGATACCGGAGAGGTTTCCCGCACTCTGAGTTCATGCACTGTGAAATCATGGATTGCCTCGATGTCAGGCTGCGCGACAACTGCAGGCGCCTCGCGGATTGGGGGGAAATCTCGCTACCGAGTCATGAAGGCAAGCAAACTTCGTGTACCGCCTCGACTAAGGCTTCACGAACACGCGTGATGCGTTCACAGCAAAATCAATGAGAATGGCTGGCCCGCCGGGAATCCGTGGCTTGCTGCAATCCTCCGCGCTCGGCGCGTCATATGGAATTTTGCTGCCTATGCTGGGAACGCTCAGCCTGCGAAAAGCGAGCACGCTTTTTCCAGACTTGCTGACATGTTGTTTTTTGTTGAGGCTCATAGCCCTCCACCGTGCGGTTGAGTACTTGTAAACTGCCCCGTCTGGAGCGAAAAAACTCGCGCTGAAGGCGAGAAAATTGACCTACCTACAGCATACGCTGAATTCGCACGCTTAGGGCCGCAATAAGAGTGTTTGATCCACTCCATAAATTGAATTACACCGTAATGAATTACACCGTAAACGGGTAAGCCCCATCGTCCCCGCACCATGCAAATTGTTTCCCGCTCCACCGCTCGGGCGTCGTACTCTCAAACCAATCCGCTGGCATCTCCGGAGATGGCTCTGAAGCAGCCATCGAAAATGCTTCTCCGAGCGCCCGTCTCTGCTCCGCGCCCATCGCCTGCTTTTCTACGGACACAATCAGCGAGGTGCCGCTGGCCGCCACAAATCGCAGCCACTCCTGCGTTTGCTGCCACGGAACAGCGCGCGTCACCGCCACACAATCTCCATCCGCCACAAAGAAATTGCGATGCTGCGGCAGCCGAAACGCGATCGTGTTCACGCCCATGCGCCGCGTACGCTCCCACACCTTGCCGCTTGTGTCGTCACCTGTCCTCTGCGCGTCGAAGATCCCCGCGCTCAACTGACCCATCGTATTGCAGCCAAGAATCAGAGTCTTCTCACCGAGCGTCTCTCGAATCTCGCGATAGAAGCCAGCGATGATCTCGGCATTTGTCCGGCTCCTGTCGTGGAACGACCACCCCGGCACGGTCGGCTGTGCGCCCATCTCAAAGCCCCACTGACCGAGCATGTCGTAGGTCGAGAAGTCATGCTTCACTAGCTCATATCCCCAGGCGGCCAACTGGCGCAGTTGCGCGCGCACCGCATCGAGTGCTTCCGGAACAGTAGGATCATAAGCCAGCTCCTTGGCACGCTCTGTGCGCTTGCCAAAGCGAGCATCCGACATCAACCATGTTGGGTTGGTTCCTCGTGCAGCACGTAGCGGACGCACCCAGATTCCCGGCCGTACTTCCTTCTTGCGAATCTCGTCGGCCAGGTGGGTCATATCCGGGAACTTCGCCTGATTCGCCCAGCCTTCATCGATCACGGTAAAAGGACGTGGCCCGCCCTTCGGCCGCAGCGACGCCGCCAGCTCTGCGTCTTCGAGAATCTGCTCCTGGCTGCTATTTCCGTAGGCGTAATACCAGTCATTCGTGCCGTAAATGACGCCCGGTGCAGGACGCGGCTTCGTACACATCACCCGGCAGAATTTTCCCAGCGCAGCCATCGGCGGCTCACCTGCTTCCCCTTTGCGCGCCACCACCGTAGCCGCAGGCAACTGCCGCTGCCCCAGCGCAACGCCCGAGCCGCCGTTCGTGACATCGAGCCACAACGACACGCCCTCAGGATCAACCTGCCAGAAACACAGCGCGCCCGCACCGATCTCTACGCCGTAACCATGCAGAGTCGAGCCGTCATACGTCGCGAAATACCACGGCATCACCCGCTCCGGCTCCATGCCGCGCCATGCCAGATCGCCGTAGCTGCGCTCCCAGTGATCACCCAAGCCGCGCAGGCCCGGCGCAACTGACATATTCCAGCGCACATGAATCTGGGTCAAAGCCGCACCCGGCGCAGAGACGCGAATCGCAACCTTCGCGGCTTCGGGCGATGCTTCTACCTCGACACCGCTCGCCTGCCAGCGCGTACCGATTCGCGCCAGCTTCATCGCGTTTTCTAACCCGGCATAGGCCATCACAGAATCCGGATGGCGAAACAGATCGATATAGGTCGAAGCCGGTGACGCCATTGCCGCAGAGGCCGTTTGGCTGAGTGCGCCCGCAGCCGCACCACCGACAGTCGCAGCAACTGCTTTACCCACAAAAGAACGTCGTGTCAGAAGCGATGCATCATCCATTTCGCGATCATATCTCCCGGCCAGTCATTCTGAGGCATCCGCCCGCACTTTTCAGCTTTTCAGCTACAGATCGATCAAACTGATCACACTCCTCACATGGATCGCACAGGTCGTCACTTGCCCGCCAGGAGACGCTATCCGCGTGCTACTCTCAATATTTGCGTCAACAGCACCAACGGAGCATCCCCGAATGAACCGAGCCCTGAAGCTAACCGCCTGCGCCCTCGCCCTTCTGCCACTTATTCCCGCCAACGCGCAGAGCACCCACGGCATCGCCGTCGCCAACATGGACACCGCTGTGAAGCCCGGCGACAACTTCTACCTGTACGCCAATGGCGACTGGATCAAGCACACGGAAATCCCCGCTGACCGCGGCGGCATCGGCGTCTTCACCACGCTCGCCGATCTCAGCAACAAGCGCACCGCAGACCTGATTGAAGAAGCTGCCAAATCCAGTGCGTCTGCGGGCTCAGGCCAGCGCAAGATCGCCGATCTTTACAACTCCTACATGGACGAGGCCGGCATTGAAACCAAGGGGCTCGCGCCAATCCGTCCACACCTCGACGCCATCGCCGCCATCCATGACAAAACACAGTTGGCACGCGCACTGGGCGAAACCCTCCGCGGCGATGTCGATCCGCTCAACAACACCAACTTCCATACCGCCAACCTGTTCGGACTCTGGGTCGCACCCGGCTTTGAAGACTCCGACCACTACACCGCATATCTGTTGCAGGGCGGTCTCCAGCTTCCTGACCGCGAATATTATGTGAGCGACAGCCAGCACATGCGCGATCTCCGCACCAAGTATCAGGCGCATATCGCGGCTATGTTCAAGCTCGCTGGTTTCGACGACGCAGAAGCGCGCGCCGCACATGTCGTCGAGCTCGAGCACTCCATCGCCGAAAAGCACATCCCGCTCGACGAAAACGAAGACATTCACAAGGCCAACAACACATGGCAGCAATCCGACTTCGCCGCCAAAGCTCCCGGTCTTGACTGGAACGAATACTTCCAGGGCGCCGGGCTCACGAAACAATCGAGCTTCATCGTCTGGCAGCCGACAGCCTTCGCAGGGGAATCGGCGCTCGTTGCCTCCATCTCACTCGATGCATGGAAGGACTGGCTTGCCTATCACCTCATCGAATCCTATGCAGGTATTTTGCCCAAGGCATTTGCCGACGAGCGCTTCGCCTTCTTCGGCCAGGCACTTTCGGGTACGCCGCAGCAGCGGCCCCGCTGGCAGCGCGGCGTCTTCGTCGTCAATGGATTGCTTGGTGACGAAGTTGGCAAGCTTTACGCGCAACGCTACTTCCCTCCACAGGCAAAGGCTGAAGCGCAAGCCATGGTTGCAAACATCATTGCTGCGTTTCGCAAGCGCATCGATGCTCTTACCTGGATGGCTCCGGCAACCAAAGCGGAAGCGCAGGCCAAGCTTACCACTCTCTATGTAGGCATCGGCTATCCGGAAACCTGGCGTGACTACTCCGCCCTGGAAATAAAATCTGATGACATCTTTGGCAATGTCTGGCGCAGCAGCTTCTTTGAATATCACCATGAGATCGGGCGCCTCGGCTCCTCAGTGGATCGCCAGGAATGGTGCATGACGCCGCAGACCGTCAACGCTGTCAACTTACCGCTGCAGAATGCGCTTAACTTCCCTGCTGCCATTCTTCAGCCGCCCTTCTTCGATCCCCAAGCGCCCGCCGCCGTCAATTATGGAGCGATCGGCTCGGTCATTGGACACGAGATCAGCCACACCTTCGACTCAGAAGGTGCTGCATTCGACTCCAAAGGCCGCGTGCGTAACTGGTGGACGCCCGAGGACCTCGCACACTTCAACGCCGCTACAGCAAAGCTTGCTGCGCAGTATGACACCTACATGCCGTTCCCCGATCTGCATGTAAATGGCAAACAGACGCTCGGGGAGAACATCGCCGACGTCGCCGGCATCGCTGCCGCCTATGATGGCTACCACGCCTCACTCGACGGCAAGGCTGCACCCAAGCAAGATAGCTTCACCGGGGATCAGCAGTTCTTTATCGCCTTCGGCCAGAACTGGGGCTCGAAAGCGCGCGAAGCGTCTCTGCGCCAGCAGATCGTCGGAGATCCACACTCGCCGGCAGAATACCGCGCAGACACAGTGCGGAACATCGATGCATGGTACGCGGCGTTCGACGTAAAACCCGGAGAAAAGCTCTATCTCGCGCCGCCGGATCGTGTCCGCATCTGGTAGAGATCTCCGGATGCGGTTACAGAAATGACTTCACAGGCTGAAAAAAGTTGCTGCAAGATGAGGAGACTGGCAGGTAAGAGCTCTTACATCGCAGGTATTTCCGTCTTCGGCAGCGATAACTGGCACTCCTGTGCGCAAATTCGGTTTCGACCTGTTTGCTTGGCTTCATAGAGCGCCTGGTCCGCGCTATTGATTAATGCTGTCACATTGATGGTAGGCCATGGTTGGATGGTACTCACCCCAATACTCACCGTAACCTTCTGATCGAAGGGTGAAGCTTTGTTCTCCATCTGAGCCGCATCCACCGCCTGCCGGAGACGCTCGGCAACGATCATGGCTCCCGCCATGTCCGTTTCTGGTAGCAGCAGAACGAACTCTTCTCCGCCATATCTTGCCACCAGGTCATTCGCGCGCCGCAGATCATCGCGCAGAACATGGGCGATTGTCACAAGGCAGGTGTCGCCGTAGGTGTGTCCATGCAGATCGTTCACACTCTTGAAAAAATCCACATCGACCATCAGCAAAGCCATGCTCTCCTGTCTGCGTAGCGCCCGCTTCCACTCCGCCTCCAGCGCCGTGGTGAATTGGCGTCGATTAGCAACTCCGGTGAGCGGATCGAGCAAGGAGAGTTGCTCAAGCTCTGCATTTGCCACTTTCAGCTCCTGTTCCCGGTCCAGCAACAGGATTCTGCCTTCCAGGTAATTCAGCTGCACCATGCCGGAGTGCAGACCTTGAATCAAAAGCAGAAGAAACATCGCTCCTAATGCTAGAAAAAAATGCTGGCTCCAGATGGATGCCGCGAGAGCAAAGACGCCGACCGTAATCAGCATGGGACAGAGGCTTTGCAATAGCAGTCCCATCTTCTGCCCGCGAGACTTGGTCCGCGGTTGAGCCGCATCTTCCATCGGCATCTGCAGCGCCCGCCATCCTGCGAATAGAAAAGGCAGGCCCCACAACAGGTCAAGCAGTGTCCCCTTTTGCAGATTCCAGCGCTTGGTTGCGTAGTCGAGCGAAAGCTCAATCGGCAGGTAAATCCACAATGTGAGGCACATGAGCCGCATGCGCCTTCGCTCTTCCAGAGTGGCCCATGTCGCCAGCCGCATGCATGCCGCAATCGCCAGCAGCGCACATTCCGCCGCATAGATCTTCAGCATCACTGTCGCAGCCTCATCCGCTGACATCGACATGTGAAATAGCCGAACGTAGGTGAGCCCGGCCGCGAGAAGCACCTGCGAGAGGTTGACCGCAAAGATGCCGCGTATCGACTCTGTCTCCGCCGTATTTGAAATGGCCATCAGCAGAGGAAAGGCTGCAGTCAGATAAAGAAAATCCGCTGGATCGGCGGACAGGTTGCTCGCCGATGTGGAATGGCTGATGAATGCTTCGAGCGCCTGCGCCGATCCCCACAACGCGATGGCAGCGCTGAGCCACCACCAGCTTAGACGCTCTCGCTCCGGCAGGCGCCGGCTGCGACATACAAAGCATGCCGCGGTAAGCATCGGCATTGCCGCGGTAAAGAAGCGCGATGCGATCGCCGGCTGATGCAGCAGGCTAAGCACCGCTGCATGCAAAACCATCACGGCCAGCATGATGGCGAGTAATGTTTTCTGGCCGACAGACTTCATCGTGGCCCTCGTAAGCCGCGCCGATCTTTATGGAGAAAGCTACATCATTCTGTCAAACCGCGCATGCAGTCAACTACAAAGGCAGGTCGTTGCAAACGACTCAGCTAAATCGCGTCCTCTTCCAGAGCAGCCAGCCACAACCCACAGCGGCCATCACCAGCACCACGCACAGCGCACTCATCCACAGAAAATTCATCGCCAACTGAGGAACCTGAGCCTGCAATCCCAGCCAGAGAAAAATCGCGACTGCGACAGCGACAATTCCATAGTCCCACCAAGGACGCCTGCTCTTCGCATCGTCCCCATGCATGCCGCCGAGCTGCGCCGCCACGCAATCCTCAAAGCGCAAGCCATACTTCTCGCACTCGCGCGAAATCGCATCGCGCCCCGATTGCTGCTCCCGTGCCGGAGCTGCCGCCGTGCTGATACATAGCGCGCCCACGATCATCAGCAGCGATCCCAGCAGGATCAGTCCGCGGTTCGCACTGCTCACATGCGCCAGTTCGCCAAAGACCAGCGCGCCCCAGGCCAGCCCCCATAACTGGTTCGTATTCGAGAGCGGAATCCCGCGCCCAATCCCGATATACTTCGTCGCGTACTGCTGGAAGAGATCGCCGATCACCCAGCAGAAGCCGCCCAAAAAGATCCAGAAGACAACATGCCGCGCCGCGTACAGTTCAGCGTGCAACTGCGCCACGCCACCACCGAATGCAGTCGCCAGCAGCGCCATCGTGCCCATCTCGCCCAGGGTAAAGACGGTCACGAACGACAGCGGATTCATGCCGCTTAAATAGGCTTTGCGATATGGCACGTACATCGTGCCCCACAGCAGACTCGCGCCCAGTGCTGCCAGCACTCCATGCACAGCGCGCGCATGCAGCGTATTTGTATGCTGCACGGTTACAAATGCCAGCAGGATCGCCGCCACGACAATCGCAAACGCGCCGCCCAGCACCCGCGCACCGGTCTTGAAGCCGGCGCCGCGCATCTCCTGAAAGAGCAGCCAGCCCCAGAAGATGCCCACAAGACTATTCGTATTCCATAGCGGAAACGCAATCGCCAGCCCTACATCGCGAATGGCAAAGACGGTCAGCGTATTCGCCACCGCCCACAGCGCTCCGGCAAGCACCGCCCACACGATCAGGTGCGGCTTGGCAAACAGATCGCGGAAGACATAGTCCGTCCCCTTCAGCAGCGTCGGCAGCGTCCACCGCGCCACAAAGACGCCCAGCACCATGGCCAGAGAAACGGCAAAGGGCGAAATGCCGACATTCACCAGCTTCGTCGGAGCCTCGGCACCACCCAGCCATACCCCCGCGGCCAGCCCGCACGCTACTCCGAGCCCGTGCATCGACCGGTGTGTTGCCTTAGGTGCGTCCGCACGCGTGCTCATCAATGCAGCCACGCCAGCAGCGCCACGCCCACCACCAGCACGCCCGCCGGAATCCAGAACTGCACGTCCGTCAAAATTGCTTTCAGCATTTGGATAAACCTAACGGTATCGTTCCCGGGCTGTCAAAAGAGCACAGATCAGGTCTACAGTAATGCCATGCCTACCTTCCACGCCGTCACGCCGATGATACCTACCGGCGGCAGCCTCGCCGACGCGCTTAAGTTTTACACCGAGCAGATGGGCTTCCGGATCGACTGGCAGTCGGATGGCGGGGCCGGCATCTCCCGCGACGGGGTTTCTTTCAACCTCGTCGAGAACAGTAACCGCGAGTGGGCCGACAACGCCAGTTTCAGCATCGGCGTCACCGGCCTGGACGCGCTTTACGAGGAGTACCGCAACATCGCCGCCAAGGTTGGCCCGCTTGAAGTGAAATTCTGGGGCCGCCGCGAGTTCCATATGATCGTCCCCTCCGGCGTCTGCCTCCAGTTCTACGAGCGCGGATAAACGCGATCTTCCCGAGACAGGATGGCATCGCTACCATTCAGCCAAAATAAGGGGAATTTCACATGACGATCGTCCCGTCCGGCTCCTATAATACTTTGCATACGGGAGGACTCCTTCGCATGCATACCGTAACCGCTGAAAATCCGCTCCAGCACCTCGACGACTGGGATGACTATGTCGCCAGTCGCTACAAGGAAGGCAAAGCCGAAGAAGAGTTCCGCAATTACGACGCCGAGGCCAACCCCGGCGTAGCCGAATTCTACCGCGTGAACCACGCCAACCAGACTTTCGATTTCGTCCTCGAGAAGCGCAAAGAGTACCTCGGCCTCACTCGCGGCAAGAAGAGCATCTGGGAAGCAGCCGACTACCTCAACACCCTGGTCGACGACAGCGACCCCGATACCGACCTTACGCAGATCGAGCACCTCCTGCAAACCTCTGAGGCCATTCGCAAAGACGGCCATCCGCGCTGGATGATCCTCGCCGGCTTGATCCACGACCTTGGCAAAACGCTCTGTCTTTATGGCGAGCCGCAATGGGCCGTCGTCGGTGACACCTTCCCGGTCGGCTGCGCTTACTCAGACCAGATCGTCTTCCCCGAGTATTTCGCTGCCAATCCGGACAGCAAAGTCCCCGAGTACCAGACGAAGTACGGCATCTACAAGCCCAACTGCGGCCTCGACAACGTCTATCTCTCCTGGGGACATGACGAGTACATTTACCAGGTGGCCAAGCCCTACCTGCCTGAGCCCGCGCTCTACATGTTGCGCTATCACTCCTTCTATCCAGCGCACAAGCACGGAGCCTATAAGCACCTCATGACTGCGCACGACGAGGAGATGTTCGACTGGGTCCGCAAGTTCAATCCCTACGACCTTTACTCGAAGGGCGCGGCGAAGCCCAACCTGAAAGAGCTGAAGCCCTTCTATGACGACCTTATCGCCGAGTACTTTCCGGAGAAGATCGACTGGTAGAGGACGCTTCTTTGCAGAATCAGAGAGCGCGTCTTCATGGCGCGCTCTTTCTCTTTGACACGCTCCTGTTTTCTGTACGATCCAACTCAGAAAGGAGACTTGTACCTTGGCTAAGCAGTTCCCATTGATCGAGCCTGCGCATCGCGAATTTCTTCTGAAGCAGCACATCTTCTTCAATGCTTCCGCCGCTGAGGATGGCCGGGTGAACGTCTCGCCTCGTGATGTCGCTTCCCTACGCGTGCTCGACGAGCGGACAATCGTCTACCTGGACCAAACCGGCAGCGGCAATGAAACGGCAGCGCATCTGCGTGCCAACGGACGCCTCACACTCATGTTCTGCGCCTTCGACGGCCCGCCCACGATTCTCCGTCTCTATGGCAAAGGACGCATCATCCCGCGCGGCACGCTCGAATACCTCACCCTGTTGGTTTCGGCCTTCTCGAACACAGAGCCGTCGGGTGCGCGCCAGATGGTCATGCTCAATATTGACCTCGTCCAGACCTCATGCGGATACGGCGTGCCATTCTTTGACTACGTTGGCGAGCGCACGACGCTTACACGCTGGGCAGAATCGAAAGGCGAGGACGGCCTCGATGCATACCGCCGCACGAAAAATACCCGCAGCATTGACGGCCTGCCCACGGGCCTTTTCGATCAGAGCTGATACCGCTCTGCCTGAAGTTGCGGGCAATATAATCAAAACAGCACCTATGATTCACATTCGCACGGCCACGCCCGCCGATATCTCGCTCATGTACTCCCTCGTTCACGCCCTCGCCAAGTACGAGCGCGAACCCGAATCGGTCCACATCACCGAAGAGCAATTACTGCGCGACGGCTTCGGCCCCAATCCGTATTACGAATGCCTCATCGCGGAAAAAGACGGCACGCCTGCCGGCTTCGCGCTCTATTTCCCCATCTACTCCACCTGGCAAGGCCCCAGCCTGCATCTTGAAGACCTCTTCGTGCAACCCGAGTTTCGCGGACACGGCATCGGAAAAGCGCTGCTGCAAGCCGTTGCCGCGGCAGCGGTAAAACGCGGCTGCGCGCGCCTGCAATGGGACGTGCTCGACTGGAACCAGCCAGCCATCGATTTCTACCAATCCATCGGCGCAACCATGCTCGGTGACTGGCGCCGCATGCGCATGACCGGAGACGCCATCAAAGCGCTCGCGGCGTCGAGCGAGGTGACGGCGTGATCCGTATCCGCGTCATAGGCGGCGGACTCGCAGGCCCTGAAGCCGCGCTCGTCGCCGCGAGAGCAGGTGTCGATGTCGATCTCTACGAGATGCGCCCCGTGCGCTCCACGCCAGCGCACCAGACCGCCGACTTCGGCGAACTGGTCTGCTCCAACTCGCTCAAATCCGAGAGTGAAAACACCGCGCCGTGGCTGCTGAAACAGGAGATGCGCCGTGCAGGATCGCCGCTACTGCAATGTGCCGATGCCAGCGCCGTACCTGCGGGACACGCCCTCGCCGTCGACCGCGTCGAGTTCTCGCGACTGATCAACCAGGCCATTGAGCGCGAGCCGCGCATCGCCGTCCACCGTGAAGAAGTCACGCAGCTCGATCCCGCAGACGGCATCACCATCATTGCCAGCGGTCCGCTCACGTCGTCGGCGCTGTCGAGCGAAATCGCACGCCTCACCGGCAGCGATCACCTTGCCTTTTACGACTCCATCAGCCCGATCGTCGAAGCCGACTCCATTAACATGGACCGCGTCTACTTTGCCGCGCGCTGGGACAAAGGCACCGCCGACTACATCAACTGCCCCTTCACCAAAGAAGAGTACGACGCCTTCTACAACGCGCTCACCACCGCCGAAACCGTACAGGAAAAAGAATGGGAAAAGCTCTGCTACTTCGAAGGCTGCCTACCCATTGAAGAGCTGGCTCGTCGCGGCTATGACACGCTGCGCTTCGGCTGCATGAAGCCTGTGGGCCTGCGCGACCCGCGCACCGGAAAAATACCGTACGCCGTCGTCCAGCTGCGCTGCGAAAACCTGCGCGCCGACTCCTACAATCTCGTCGGCTTCCAGAACCACCTCAAATTCGGGGAGCAGGCTCGCGTCATGCGCCTCATCCCCGGCCTCGAAAACGCGAAGTTTCTGCGCTACGGCCAGATTCACCGCAACACCTACATCAACGCCCCGCGCGTGCTGACGGATACTCTGAACCTGCGCGACCACCCTGGCATCTACTTCGCCGGACAAATCTCCGGCGTCGAAGGCTATACCGAATCGATAGCCACCGGCCTGTTAGCCGGGCTCTACGCCGCAGCCGCTGCTCAAGGCGCAAGCACTACACCCGCCCCGCGCGAAACCGCCTTAGGCTCGCTCGTAAACTACATCACGCAAACCGACGCCAAGCACTTCCAACCCGCCAACATCACCTTCGATCTTTTAGTCCCACTCGAAGAAGAACTGCGCAAGAAAATCCGCGACAAAAAAGAGCGCCACCGCCTGCAATGCGAACGCTCATTAGCCGCATTCGATCAATGGCACGCAGCCACCCCTCCCCACAACGCTGTCATCCTGAGCGCAGGCGAAGGATCTGCCCCTTAGCGATGCAGGTAGTCTCTTGAATCTTCCTTCTTTGTTATTTTTGTTAGCGAAGTCAAAACCTATCTCAAGCTCCAAAAAGGAAGCCCAGGATGAAGCTTCGTCATCTCACCGCCCTTGCACTTGTGACGCTCACCACCGCTCTGTCCCCAGCCCAGCAAAATCGCAACTCGCTCTGCATCTGCGAGATTCCCAACGGCCCGCCGAACCAGCATCCATACCTGGTCGGCTATCTCGGCGTCTACAAGCCCATGGACTGGGTTTCGTATGCAAAGACGCTCGACTTCACCAAGATGACGCACCTCAATCTCGCGTTCATCAACCCGCCACTTTGCAGCGGACCCTGCACGGAGCAAAGCGATAGGACGCTCCACGCCAATCCGACATTCACCGACGAAGCGCTTGCAGCCATCGTCACCGCCGCCCACGCGCACGGAACGAAAGTCCTTGCCTCGCTTGGCGGCGATGGAGGCGACCGCAACTACATGCAGTTCTACAACGCCGGCCTTTCCGCGCAGATCACTGATGCCGTCGACGCCTATGTCAAGAAGCACAACCTCGACGGTGTCGACGTGGACATCGAGCAGCCGACGCAGATGGGCGTACCCTACACCCAGTTCGTCAACGCTCTAGTGGCCAAGCTGCGTCCCGAAGGCAAGCTCGTCACCGCCGCCGTCGCACAATACATTCAGGCCGGAGTCCAGGCTGAAGTCCTCAACCAGTTCGACATCGTCAACGTCATGATCTACGGCAGCTACGAGCGCAGTGTGGCCGACATGGCATGGTGGGCCAACCGCATGCACGTCCCGAAAGAGAAGCTCACCCTGGGCATCGGCTTCCATAATTACAACGCCGTCCTTGCTGCCTATCCAAATGCGTGGGCTGTCGATACCGTTGGCGGGGGCACATATCGCAACGGCGCCGTCATGAACTACCAGGGCGAAGCCACCGTGGCGAAATTGACGCAGCTCAGCGCGCAGTATGGCGGCGCCATGATCTGGGAAATCAGCCAGGACGACCCCAGTAATCCCCATTCTCTACTGAAAGTCATGCAACAGAATCTTGACCCCAGCGTGCCGCGTCTTCCGGTCGGTTCAACTCCGCGTCCATCGGATGACGAATAAATCCATCGGGAGCTCTCAACTTGTCGTGATTGGCCCTGGCTATGAGCCTTGTATCATTACCCTGTCTTCGCTAGGGTGACAGCATGAAGGAACTTATCTTCGAAATAACGCAGGAACCCGATGGCGGTTATACAGCCGAGGCTCTCGGCGAAAGTATCTTCACGCAGGGCGATACCTGGGAAGACTTACGTTCCAATGTCAGGGAGGCGGTGGAGGCTTTCTATTTCGATAGTCCAAAACCCGCCAGCATACGCCTGCACTTGGTACGGGATGAGATGTTAGCCGTCGGATGAAGCTGCCTCGCGATTTAAGTGGTAAAACTCTCGCTGCCTGTCTTTGTCGCAAATGGGCCTATGTCCAGGTACATCAAGTGGGCAGCCATATCATCCTGCAGACAGATACTCCCTCAACTCATCGTATAACTGTGCCGGCGCATGATGCGTTGCGCATCGGAAACTGAACGCTATTCTCCGCGACGTAGCCCGACACAAAGGCATTGATCGCCAGAACATCCTCGACTCGCTCTAGTCCCGCAAACCCCTCTCCGCGTTACCATAAGTAGTGAAGATGTCCACACCTCCCACCAAAGCCGTCATCAGCCTCTCCGGAGGCATGGACTCCTGCGTCTGCGCCGCCTTGGCCGCGCGCGATTACGATGCCTACGCCATCCACTTCAGCTATGGCCAGCGAACCGAAGCCAAAGAGCTAGCCTCCGCCCGCGCCGTCGCTAACACACTGGGATTCAATGACTTCCTGCATGTCAAGATTGACCTTTTTCGCCAGATAGGCGGCTCGGCGCTGACCGATTCGAGCATCGCCGTCCCCGAAGTGTCGGAAAACGGCCAGATCGGCACGGAAATCCCCGTAACCTACGTCCCTTTCCGCAATGCGCACTTTCTTTCGGCAGCGGTAAGCTGGGCCGAGGTTCTGGGCGCAAAAAAAATCTTTATCGGCGCCGTCGAGCAGGACAGCTCCGGCTACCCGGACTGCCGTCCGGCCTATTATGAGGCCTTTCAGCAACTTATCAACACGGGAACAAAAGACGGAGACATCGAAGTTGCCACTCCCCTCATCCATATGCGAAAGAAGGAGATCGTTGCGCTTGGCCTTGAACTGAGCGCGCCCTTGCATTTAACGTGGTCATGCTACTCAGGTGAGGATGTCGCCTGCGGCGTATGCGAAAGTTGCGTGCTCCGTCTCCGCGCTTTTGAAGAGGCCGGAACGGCGGATCGCATCCCATATGCTGGAAGCCGTGTTTGAGAGAAAGTAACCTGGAAGCTGGCATGTCCGGATTTGTTTCCGGCGCGGTCAGACATTTTTGAGACACAAGGACGCTCAGCCCCAACAAACCCGCTGCGCGCTCCTTAAGGAGAGAAATATGAGAAAGACAAAGCTCTGGCTGGCGCTCGCACTGGTTGCATTCCTGCCAGCACTGTTCGCCCCCACGTTCGCGCAGGAACCGACCGGCAAGCTTCACGGGCACATTCAGGACCCAGCAGGCGTACCCGTGCAGGATGGCATCGTCACCCTGTCCACGGATGGCGGTAAAACCGCGAAGTATACCTTCAAGTCTGACCCCAGCGGCGACTACAAGGGTGACGGCGTCGCTCCCGGATCCTATACCCTTTCGCTGCGCCGTCCAGATACACCGGCCGACAAGGTCCTCGACCAGTTTCCTGAAGTAAAGGTCACTGCCGGAGGCGACACGGCGCAGGACTTCGACATGACCCGCGCTGACTACCTCTCAAAGCTCACCCCAGAGCAGCGCAAGCAGCTTGAAGACCTGAAGACGAAGAACTCCGAGGCACTGAAGGAAAACTCGGTGATCAAGAACTTGAACGCCGATCTGCAGAAGGCCCGCGATGACAACAAGAGCAAGAATTTCCCCGAGGCCGAAAGCCTGATGCTGAAGGACACGCAGGCCAAGCCGGACGCTCCAGTCCTGTGGCTTGAACTGGGCGTAGCGCAGGCTGGCCAGAAGAAGAACAGCGATGCGGAAACCTCGCTCAAGAAGGCGATCGAGCTCGACAGCCAAAGCAAGAAACCGAATCCGGAGATCGAAGCCGCCGCCAACAATTCCCTCGGCGAAGTCCTGGCGAATGAAGGCAAGGTTCCCGATGCGCAAGCCGCCTATGATTCAGCCGCCAAGATCAATCCTGCTCAGGCAGGTATGTATTACGGCAATGAAGCCATCATTATGAGCCGCGCCGGTCAGCCCGATGGAACGGTCGCAGCCGCTGACAAAGCGATCGCAGCCGATCCAACCAAGCCGATTCCCTATTATCTGAAGGGACAGGCGCTCATCAACAAGGCAACTGTCGACCCGAAGACCGGCAAGATCCAGGCGCCTCCGGGTACGGCCGAAGCGTACCAGAAATATCTGGAGTTGGCGCCAGATGGCCAGTTCGCCGCTGAAGTGAAAGGCGTACTGACGGAGATGGGCGAAACCATCAAGAGCAGCTACAAGGCTCCCAAAAAATAGCGGACCCCACTCGCAACAACACAAAAGCGCCGTTCTCCGGGACGGCGCTTTTTTTGTTACGCCAAAATCTCTACCTCCCCAAGCCGACTGCAAGGCAGGGACTCCGCAGCAAGCTTCCACGCTCTACAATCTTCACGTGAGCGATCTCGTTCTTACCTACGCAGAAGCCGCGAATGTCATCCGGCAGCATGCAAAAGCGCTGCTGGGCCATATGCCCACGGCGGAGCAAGTGCCACTGCTTGCATCCTTAAACCGCGTCCTCGCCCAGCCTGTTCTTGCTGACCGCGATCAGCCGCCTTTTCCCCGCTCAACACGAGACGGCTTTGCCTGCCGTGCCAAAGATATCGGTGCAACAACGCCACTGAAGGTCATTGGACAACTCCGCGCCGGAGAGACATGGAAGGGCTCGCCTCTCGAAGCAGGCCAGGCCATCGAGATCATGACAGGAGCGCCCGTCCCTTCAGGCGCCGATTGCGTCGTGATGGTAGAGCACGTCAAGCTGCACGAAAACTTTTTGCACTTCGATCCCGCATACACGATCAAAGCGGGAGAAAATATCGTACCCGCGGGAGCCGAGGCGAAATCCGGAGCAGCCATTGTTTCCGCAGGAACACGCATCGCAGCATCGCATGTAGCCGCTGCTGCTGCCTGTGGATACTCGACCGTATCTGTGTATGCGCGTCCGCGGGTCGCCATCCTTGCAACCGGAGACGAGCTGGTGCCCGTTGACCAGACTCCGCTCACACATCAAATTCGTAACTCGAATAGTTACTCATTGGCAGCGCAGATCACGCTCGCGGGCGCGCTGCCGGTTATCCTTCCGGTCGCGCCCGACGATCCGGCAGAAATAGAGTCCTCGATTCGCCGGGCTGCGGATTGCGACCTGCTGCTCTTATCCGGCGGCGTGTCCATGGGAAAGTATGACTTCGTCGAGCAGGCGCTGCTTGCGCTCGGCGCGGAATTTTTCTTCACCGGAGCAAAAATTCAACCGGGCCGTCCTGTCGTCTTCGGCCGGCTGCCGCAGCAATTCTTCTTTGGCTTGCCCGGCAACCCCGTCTCCACCATGGTCACCTTCCTGCTCTTCACCCAACCGCTTATTGCTGCCCTCAGCGGGGAAGAAAACGGTGGCCCGCGTTTCGCTCTCGCGCAACTTGCTCATGACCTGCCCGTCAAACCGGGACTCACGCGCTTCCTGCCCGGCCGCATCGACTTCAACATCCATACACCGCAAGCCACGATCATTCCGTGGCAAGGCTCGGGCGACCTCGCCAGCACGGCCAGCGCAAACGGCTTCGTGGTCACGCCAGCCGATGCAGGCGACCTGTCCGCGGGCGATTCTGTTTCCGTGCTGCTGGTTTAGGCTATTGGTATGAGCAAGCTCTCGCACTTCACTGAATCTGGCGAACCAAAGATGGTCGACGTGAGCGCCAAGGCTGCAACGCGCCGTGAAGCGGAGGCCTCAGCCTTCGTCGAGCTGTCGGCGGCGGTGCTCGCAGCGTTACCTCACAATCCAAAAGGCAATCCGCTTGAGGTGGCGCGCATTGCAGGAATCCAGGCAGCCAAGCGAACCTCCGAGCTTATCCCCATGTGCCACCCTTTACCGCTCAGCATGGTGGATGTCACAACAGAAATCACCGACAATGGAATTGCCATCCGCAGCATCGCCGCGACGACAGGCCCAACTGGCGTTGAAATGGAGGCCCTCACTGCCGCATCCGTCGCCGCGTTGACCATCTATGATATGTGTAAGGCCCTCGATAAAAGTATCGTGATCCGCGAAGTCAGACTCGAACGAAAATCAGGCGGCAAGAGCGGTGATTTCGTGCGAAACCTCGAATCGGCAAAGACATAGCAACGCTGCAGGCGTCTGAAAGAAAATCCCCCAGAATATGGTGACCCTTTCCATCTACAGTGTGCTTTCCAGCCACCGGCAAGGCTGGAGTATCAGCATCGTCGCTCTTTGTGCCGCTCTTCTTGTTGCACTCTTTGCACACGACATCCTCTTTCGCTTCCTCGCGCGCATCCGCCGCAAAAGTCCACAGAATAATTCTCACATCGTAGCCATCCTGGCGCGCTTACGGCATCCTGCGCGATGGGTGGTCATTCTCGCAGTTGTGGAAGCCGTCATTCCACTGCTGCCGATTCCTTCCTACTACACGACCATTGCGCTTAAGTTTGTCGCAGTTTTATGGTGCATGGCTCTCGGCTGGCTTTTGATCGCCGGCGTCTACATGGTCGAAGACATTCTGCTTCTCAAGAATGACATGACCAGTGGCGATAATCTGCGCGCGCGGCGCGTCCGCACGCAGATGCAGGTGCTTCGACGTCTCGCCATCACTTTGCTCGTCGTCGCCGATGCCGGACTCATCCTTTCACTCTTTCATGATTCCAAAATCTGGCACTATGGCGCCGGTCTTCTCGCCTCAGCCGGGCTCGCCAGCCTTGTGCTCGCCACTGCTGCAAAATCGACCGCGTCCAACCTTCTCGCAGGCCTGCAGATTGCGATGACCGAACCCATTCGCATCGACGATGTGGTCGTCGTTCAGGGCGAATGGGGCAGGATCGAAGAGATCACCACGTCGTATGTCGTGGTCGCCATATGGGATCAGCGACGGCTCATCGTGCCGCTTACTTACTTCATCGAGCAGCCGTTCCAGAACTGGACGCGCCGCACCTCCGACCTTCTCGGAACGGCGTTTCTCTATGTCGACTACTCCGTGCCAGTCGATGCGCTCCGGCAGGAGTTTACCCGGGTGCTGGAGAGTACACCGCTCTGGGACCGCCGGGTGAATTCCCTGCAGGTCACCAATCTTTCTGAGCACACGATGGAATTGCGCTGCCTCGCAAGCGCGCGCAGCTCGGGCGACCTCTTCGATCTCCGCTGCTATGTGAGAGAAAAAATGATCGACTTCGTGCAGAAGAATTATCCGGACGCCTTCCCTCGCACCCGCTTCAGCGCAGTAGCAAGGGAAGATCAGCCCGGTTCATTCCTTCAAGATAAGAACTAGGCGAAAGCACTACCAGGCTGTCGCCAGATATACCCCGAACCACTCGCGCTCATCCGTCCAGTGGTCGCTGAGATGAAAGTCCGCGCGCTCCAGCATCTCTATGACGCCCGCATCGCTGAATTTGTAACTGTTCTCGGTATGAATGGTTTCGCCGCGTTGCAGCTTGATCTCAAGTTCAAGCGCCGGAATGGAGACTTGCTGCGCAACTAAGCTCTCCAGATGCATTTCAATGCGCGCCTTCTCGTCATTCCAACGGGCACGATGGCGAAACAGGTTCAGATTGAAGTTGGCTCCGAGCTCGCGGTTGATCCGCACCAGAACATTCTTATTGAAGGCCGCGGTAACTCCTGCCGCATCGTCGTACGCCTTCAACAAAAGTTCCGTATCTTTCACCATGTCGACGCCCAGTAGCAGCTTATCTCCCGGAGTCAGATCTTTGCGCATGTCGCGAAGAATCTGTAGCGCGTCTGCCGGCTCAAAGTTGCCAATGCTCGATCCGATATACAGGACCATCCGCCGCTCGCCGCTCGCGTCGATCTGTCCCAGGCCATCCGTGTAATTGCAGACGCGCGGAACCACCGCAACACCTTCAAGCTCTGCTTCAATGCGCTGCTTTGCTTCGTCGAGCGCAGAGCCTGAAACATCAATCGCGTGATACGTCACTTCGTTCTGACGGCGGACGGCCGCTTTCAGCAACAGGCCTGTTTTCGTCGCCGTACCCGCGCCCAGCTCGATCATAGTGAGACGCTCGCATCCGGCAGCCGTTGCTACGATCTGATCTGCATGCACACGAAGAATCTCGCGTTCCGTGCGCGTTGGATAGTATTCCGGCAGCTCCGTAATCTGCTCAAAGAGCTGTGAGCCTTGCTCATCATAAAAAAGCCACGGGCTCAGCGTTTTTGGCCGCGCTGTTAATCCCTGATAGACTTCAGATCCGAGCGGAGTTTGCGCCGCCTCCGGCAAATTTGCACACGTAGAAGCTACATGCATTGGTCCCGCTCCCTGAATTACTTCGCCAGGCGAATGCCTGAGAACTGCCAGCGTGTCGCCGGAGAAAAGAAATTCCGGTAGCTCGCTCGGATATGAGTTCGCGGCGTTACGCATGAACCGCCGCGCAACACCATCTGATTCGACATGAATTTACCGTTATATTCACCCAGAGCCCCGGGCAATGCATGAAACCCCGGATACCCCAGATACGCGCTTCCCGTCCACTCCCACACATCGCCAAACATCTGCTGCGGACCGTCCGGATCCTTCGCAGCTGCTGTATGCAACACGCCGTCCTCAAGCAGATTCCTGCTGCGCACTGTGGCATGAGATGCGGCAAGCTCCCATTCGGCTTCAGTTGGAAGACGCTTTTCTGCCCACAGCGCATAAGCAGCAGACTCAAAATAGCTGACATGGCAAACCGGAGTGGCAGCCAGATCCTTCAAAGGAACCTCGCCGCGCATGGTAAAGACACTCCACTCGCCGGATGCTTTGTCCTGATGCCAATAGAGCGGCGCTTTCCAGTCGTCGGCCTGCACCGTCTGCCACCCCTCTGAGAGCCATAGCTCCGGACGCCGATACCCGCCATCTTCGACGAACGCCAGATACTCCGCGCAGGTCACGAGCCGCGATGCCAAAGCGAATTGCTCCAGATACACGCGGTGCCTCGGCAGTTCATTGTCGAAGCAGAAGCCGTCGCCCGCATGGCCAATCTCTGCCACGCCACCCGGATACTCATGCCACTGCATCGCCGCCGCTTCCTCGCGCAGGCTTTCAAACGGCAGCTCCAGATATGCAGGGCGCAACGGATTCGTCCAGAGAGCATGCTTGATATCGGTGAGCAGCAACTCCTGATGTTGCTGCTCGTGATGCATCCCCAGGATCGCCCGCCGCTCCACTTCTTCGGGCGGACTCGCTTTCAGCCACTTGTGCATGGCCGCATCCACATACTGCCGATAGGCAAGAATGTCCTTCAGCGCGGGCCGGGAAAACGAAGCACGCAGCTTCTTCTCCGGTTGCTCTGAAACCGAGTTGTAGTAGCTGTTAAAGAGCCAGAGAAAATCGGGATGGACGGCCCGGTAAGCCGGATCCAGCTCCCGCAGAATGAATGTCTCGAAGAACCATGTCGTATGCGCCAGGTGCCACTTTGCCGGGCTCGCTTCCGCGCACGACTGCACCATCATGTCCTCAGGTGTGAGCGGCGCGCAAAGCAGTTCACTCTGCTGCCGCAGGCTACAGAACTGTTGCGCCAGGGAAAAAGTGGCGGCTGGAGTTGCAAGTGCGGTCATCGGGATGCTCAAACCTCCTCTACATTAGAGGGCATTCTCGGTTGCGCGTTGCTCGAAAAGAGTAACATTCGTCCGGCTTGGGAACAAAGTTATAGCTCGGTGCGCCTGCGATTTTCTTTAGTGTGCATTGAATAAACGGGCCAGCGCATAGGCTGCTCCCGCAGCCAGGCCGCCAATCAAGACTGTCTGCAATCCGCTGCGCCACGCGCCGGCTCCGGTCAATCGCCCTTTCACCGCGCCAAAGACCACCAGCGCCAAGAGGGTAATGACCACGGATGCGGGAAGCGCTCTGGAGCTTTCGTTCAGCAGTATATACGGCAGCAGCGGCACCATGCCGCCCACCACATAGGAGGCCGCAATGGTGATAGCGCTCTGTCGCGCGCGGTTCGCCTCCGGCTCTTCCAGCCCCAGCTCAAAGCGCATCATAAAATCGACCCAGGCCTTTGGATTGCGTTTGAGGGCCTGCAGCACCGAATCGCTCTCGGTCCGCGTGACACCATATTCCTCAAAGATCTCGTAAATTTCCTCTTCTTCGTCGCGGGTCCGCTCCACCACTTCCATCTCTTCGCGCTTCCGCTCGCTGGCATAGTGTTCTGAATCGCCGCGCGACGCCAGATAGCCTCCAAGCCCCATGGCGATCGAACCGGCCGCAATTTCCGCCAACCCGGCCACCACCACCAGGTGCGTCGAAGCGACAATCCCCGACAGTCCTGCGGCCAGCGCGAACGGAACCGTCAACCCATCGGCCATGCCAATCACGACATCGCGTACCAGGTCGCTCGACTCAAAATGCGTTTCAGTATGAGCAGAATCTTGAAGATGCGGCATTTCCGGCAGTGTAACCTACTCCGGCGCATCCTTGAACCGGAAGCCGTCGCTCTGCGTATCTCATGACATGCGGCCTGAGACTCGGGATCATAATTTTGCGTCTATCTGGCAGCCAATCAAAGCGATGGTCCGGAAATTGCCTTCAGCTCGCGATGCGGCAATAAAGTACAACGCTTCAGGTGGTATATGAACGTAGTTCGGCCTCGATTCACATTGCTTCTCATTTTGTGCCTGCTGGCGCTCGCATCCTGCTTTGCCCAACAGTCTGACCAGCAGGGTCCGCCACGCGGCGGCGGCTTTCTGGGCATGGGCTCCGCAGTACACGGCACAATTACTGCCATCTCAGGCAGCGAGTTCACCATCAAGACCGAAGACGGCACCACCTATAAAGTCGCTACGGGACCAAACACGCATCTGGTGAAAGATCGTCAGCCGATCAAAGCCGCGGACGTACATGTCGGCGACGTCATCATGACCGGTGGCGATGTCGACGAAAAAGCCCACACCGTTGGCGCAGTCTTCTTCGCCGTACTCGACGCCGAACAGGTGCAACGCATGAAGCAGGCGCAGGCCGACTTCGGCAAAACCTGGACGGCAGGAAAGATCACCGTCATCAACGAACTCACGCTCACCATCGACCGCCCTGACAAGAAATCGCAGACCATCACCGTCGACGAGAACACCTCCTTCCGCAAACATCGTGACAGCATCACGCTGGCCGACATCAAAGTGGGTGACACCGTCTCTGCGCGCGGCGCGCTCCAGAATGGAAATTTTGTTGCCACGGTCCTTTCAGTCGTCGATCCGAATCGACGCGGCCCCGGAGGCGGTGGTCAAGGCGGCCCTGACCACGAAAACGCGGCACCACCGCAGAAACAATAACGGAGAGGATTGCGCCATTGCCCCGACTGCTGACATTCAGCTTCCTGCTCGTCGTCTCCGCAGCCTGCGTCGCGCAAACCCAGACGCAGACCCAACCGCAGACACAGACGCAGACTGCCTCGCCAACAGCGACTCCTGCACAGACCGCGCAAGCAGGCGGAACGATTCATGGCACGGTGAAATCCGGAACCACCCCGCTGCCCGGCGTCAGCATCACGGCGACCAACACTCTCACGGGTAAGAAATACAGCACCACGTCCGACGCTACCGGCGCCTACGTGCTTGCCATTCCGCAAAACGGACGCTACGTCGTGCGTACCGACTTTGCCGCCTTCGCAGCCACGACCAAAGAGGCGCTACTCAACGCGACTACGCACGATCAGCAAGCCGATTTCGTGCTCACGCTTGCCTCTCGCGCCACCGCGCAGGAAGGCTCCGATCAGACCGCACAAATTCCGCAAAATCTGCGGCAATATGCCGGCAGCGGATCGCAGAATCTCAGCCTGCTCGGTGCTGCCGCCGGTCTGATTCAGGCTGGAGGCGGCAACGGCAGCTCCGACGCGCAACTGCCTTCGCTCGCCAATAACTCCGACTTCTCCAATGATTCGGTCGCCGTCAGCGGGCAAAGCGGCACTACCAATCCCTTCGCCGGAATCGATATGAATCAGATGCGGCAAAATATGGACGACAACCAGTTCAACCAGTCGCTCTCGCAGACGCCCGGCGGCAGCACGAATGGGCGCGGTGGAAATGGCGGGGGTGGTCCGGGAGGTTTTGGCGGTGGCCCCGGTGGTGGAGGTGGACGTGGCTTCGGCGGACGTGGTAACTTCCGCAACTTCAATCCTGCCAAGCCCCACGGAGCCTTTTTCTGGAATGGCGGCAACTCCGCCCTCAACGCCGAGCCGTTCTCCGTGCGCGGAGCACCGCTCAACCAGCCCAGCTATGACTCGAATCATTTTGGGCTCACGCTCCTAGGCGCGCCCTACATTCCAAAAATCCTCGAGCACGACACAAAAGATTTCCTCTTCTTCACGCTCGCAGGCAATCGCTCCTCATCGCCCTTCAACCAATACGGCACCGTGCCCACAGTGACAGAGCGCACCGGCGATCTCTCGGCGCTCACCAGCCAGAACGGCACTCCAATCACCATCTACAATCCGGCCAGCGGTCCCGGTGGAGCAACCTGCACCGCCAATGGCAACGTACCGGGACAGCCCTTCGTCGGCAACCGCATCCCCGCGTCCTGCATTTCGCCGCAGGCAACCCAACTACTTAACTACGTCCCGCAACAAAACCTGCCCGGCGCATTCCAGAACTATCAGCGCATCTCGACCAACCAGACCAACACCACCAACGTCGGCGTACGCTACGTACGCAGCTTCGGGACAAGCTCCGCAGGCGGACCCATCGCGGGCATGGTCCGCCAATACATGGGACAGGGCGGCAACACCTGGCGGCAGACCGTCAACGCCAACTTCAACTACAGCCACAACGCCGCTGACGAGCTGAACATCTTTCCGGACCTCGGCGGCAAACAGCAGATGCATCAATATTCGCTCCAAGCCGGCTACTCGCTCAGCAAGGGCAAGCTCACCAACAACGTCACCGCCGGCTGGAACCTCAGTAACCTCGAGCTGCAAAACTACTTCACCAACACGACCGACGTAGCCAGCCAGCTCGGCATCAACATCTTTGGCGGACAAACCGTCAGTCCGCTCAACTACGGTCTGCCCAGCGTCACCCTCAACCAATTCACCGGACTCAATGAGCAGCAGCCCAACTCGCAGGTCAACCAGACCATCTCTCTCTCCGAATCAAGCTCCTGGATTCACAAGAAAAACAACATCCGCTTCGGCGGCGACTTTAAGCGCGTTCATCTCGACATGATCGGCGAGGCCAACTCCACCGGCACCTTCTACTTCACCGGCCTCTACACGCAGCAGCCCGGCACTAACGAAAACACCAGCGGAGCGCTCGCCACCACCGGGTCATCGCTCGCCGATCTGCTCCTCGGCTTCCCGCAGCAAACCGCGCTGCAGGCCCCGTATCAAAAAGCCTATCTGCGCGAAAATGTCTGGGATCTCTGGGGACAGGACAGCTGGCAAGCGCTTCCGAATCTCACCATCCTTGCCGGACTGCGTTACGAATACTTCTCGCCCTACGCGGAGAAAGACGACCGCCTCGCCAATCTCGACGCGGGCAACAACTTCGCTACCGTCGTCTCCGTCCAGCCGAATCAGGTAGGCCCATTCTCCGGCAAATATCCGCGCACCCTCATCGAGCCCGAGCGTAACGACTTCTCACCGCGCATCGGCATCGCATGGCGCGCCATTAAAGACACCGTCGTCCGCGCAGGCTACGGCATCAATTTCGCCAACGGCCAATATGTAAAGTTCGTGCAGGACTTCGCCTTCCAGCCGCCCTTCGCCGACGTGCAGACCAACGAAGCCACAACGGCAACAACGCCGGGAGCTGACATCACCCTCGCCAATGGCTTCCCCGCTCCGCAAGACATCGGCAACTACGCCGTGAACAAGAACTATCGTCTGCCCTATGTGCAGGTCTGGAACATCGACATCCAGCGCACGCTCCCACTTGGCATCGTCCTCAACGTCGGCTATAACGGGTCGAAAGGCACGCGCCTCGATGCCGTCAGCGCGCCCGGACGCAGCGCAACCGAATCCCTCAGCGGTGTCTTTTACGACTGGGAAGACTCCATCGCCTTCTCCAACTTCAACGCTCTCGCCGTGCGCCTGCGTAAGCGCATGCAGCACGGCGTCGCCGTCGGCGCAACGTACACGTACTCGCACTCCATCGACGACGCCAGCTCCATCGGCGGCAACGGAGGCAGCGGCCTCGTTGTCGCGCAGAACTGGCAGAACATCCGCGCCGAGGAGTCGAACTCGAGCTTCGACATCCGCCACAATCTCAAAGGCGATTTTGTCTACGAGCTGCCCTTCGGTCCGGACACGCACATGCTGACCAACGGCACCTGGTACTCACACACGCTCGCCAATATTTCGCTCTCCGGAACCTTCAACTTCTACACCGGTGAACCGCTCACGCCGCACTATGAAGCCAGCGTCGAAGACGTAGCCCGTGGCAGCGCCGGCTCCCTGCGCCCCGACTACGTCCCCGGCGCATCGCTCACCGCAGGCGGAGGCAGTATCCGCAACTGGTTTAACCAGAATGCCTTCACACAGCCCGCCGGGACCTACGGAACCGCTCCACGCTACTTCATCCCCGCCCCCGGCGTTGTGTCCTTCAATGCATCGCTTTCCAAGAGCATCCGCTTCGGCGACATGCGCAATTTTGAAATGCGCGCCACCGCCGACAACGTCTTCAATACCGTGCAGTACGGAGGCGTGGACTCCACATTGGGTTCAGCCACCTACGGACAAGTAACCTCCGCCGCCGCCATGCGCAGCTTCACATTCCTCGCCCGCTACCGCTTCTAAGGAGACAAAGAAAATGAGCACAAAGAACACTCAATTCGATGTCATCCTGAGCGAAGCGCAGCGAAGTCGAAGGACCCGCGCGAACAACGTTCGTGCGAATCGTTGCAAAGCAACGACCACCCGGGTGCCCCAGGTTCGCGAAGCTAACCTGGGTCTGTTAGCGATACTCGTACTAGCACTATTTCTAGTCCCGTCCATGCACGCGCAGGATCAGCAAGACCAATCCCAGGCCTTCACCCTCAAAGTGAACAGCGATCTCGTCCTCACCAACGTCGTCGTCCGCGATAAAAAAACCGGACAGATCGTAAAAGGCCTCTCGCAAAAAGATTTCACCATCACCGAAAACGGCAAGCCGCAGCAGATCGTCAGCTTCGATTTCGAAAGCGTCGACGAAGCTGCCGCCCTCAACGAAGCTACTATCAGCGGCAAGACCGGTAACTCCATCCTCCTCGGCAAATCGCCCGTCATGACCGGCGACGCGCTCCGCGACCACCGCCTCGTCGTCCTCTTCTTCGATCTCACCTCCATGCAGCCTGAGGACATCGAGCGCGCACAGGACGCCGCCCGCAACTACCTCAACAAGCAGATGCAGGCCGCCGACGTCGTCGCCGTCGCTTCACTCGACACCTCGCTCTCGCTCGACCAGGACTTCACGCAGGACAAAAGCCTCCTGCTCAAAGCCGTCAACAGCTACTCCGGCGATCAGACGCAGGGCTTCGCCCCCGGCTCTACGAGCACCACCAATCAGGTAGAAGACACCACCGCCTACACCGCCGACGAGAGCGAATACAACGACATCAATACCGACCGCGAGCTCTACGCTATCGCCGCCATCGCCAAGTCGCTCGACTACATCAACCAGAAAAAAGCGTTGCTCTACTTCTCCGGCGGCATCTCCCGCGACGGTATTGAGAACCAGGCATCTCTGCGCTCCGCCATCAATGCCGCCGTGCGTTCCAACATGTCCATCTACAGCGTCGATGCGCGCGGCCTGCAGGCCATCTCGCCCTTAGGCAATGCCTCCACCGGAAGCCTGCGCGGAACCAGCGGCTACAACGGCGCTGGGCTCCAGAACAACCTCGACGCCAACTTCAACTCGCAGGAAGTTATGGCCAACCTCTCATCGGACACCGGTGGCAAGGCCCTCTTCGACACCAACGACTTCGCCCCCGCCTTCCAGCGCATGCAGCAGGACATGTCGGCCTACTATGTCATCGGTTTCCGCACGACTGACACGCGACGCGATGGCTCTTATCGTCGTCTCTCCATCAAGATCAATCGGTCCGATGTGAAATTGGAGTACCGCCCCGGCTACTACGCGCCTGCCGATTACAAGCACTCCAATAAAGAAGACCGCGAGCGCCAGCTCGATGATCAACTCGCCAGCGATCTTCCGGCAACCGATGTGTCTGTCTACCTGCAGGCGCTTTACTTCCGTATCGACGACTTCCACTACTCAGTGCCCATCTCCATCCTGGTTCCCGGCTCACAGATTCCCTTCGTGAAAGGTGGCGACCGCGACAAGGCCACACTCGATGTCATCGGCGAAGTTAAAGACTCAGCCGGCCGCGTCATCGGCAACGCGCGCGATACCGTGAAGCTCGCCATCGATCAGTCACAGCAGGTGCGCCAGCGCAACATCCAATACTCGACCAGTTTCACGCTGCCTGCCGGAAAGTTCCATCTCAAGTTCGTTGTACGCGAAAACGAAACCGGACGGATGGGTTCCTTCGAGACCGACATCAACGTGCCCGACCTGCGCAAAGCGCCCGTCAAGCTCAGCTCCGTCGTCCTCGCCAGCCAGCGCGTCCCCGCAGGGAAGAAGACCGACAACCCGCTCATTCATGACGGCCAGGAAGTCGTGCCCAACCTCCCGCACGTCTTCCGTCAGAACCAGCACTTGTATTTCCTCTACGAGATCTACAATCCGGCAAAAGCAACCGCAACAGTTACAGAACAGCCAGCCGCCGACACCGGAGCCGCAAAGAAGAGTAAGAACAGCAAAGACACCGCCGCCACGCCGGTCCGGGTCTTCACCAGTATTGAATTTTTAAGCAACGGATTGAAGGTCTACGAAACGCCACTCGTCCAGGCGACGCAACTCAACGTGCCCACGCGCGACGCCATCGCCTTCCAGTTCGACGTCCCACTCACGGACATGAAGCCGGGTCTTTACACCTGCCAGGTCAACGTCATCGACGACGCCGGAGGCAGCTTCTCGTTCCCGCGCATGGCCCTACTCATCCGCGAAGGAGCACCCGCGACACCAACACCGGCCACAACTACAGGAACATCGCCTTCTGGCCGATAACCAAGGTCATCGATCCGACGTCATCATGGTCAAAGAATCATGGATCCGGCGAAAAATTTTTAACCAACGCGTCGTCTTTTTATTCGTTCAGGAGCCTGCGCATGCGCAATTTTCTTCCGGTGATACTACTTCTTCCTCTGGCAGCTTTTACGCCACTGTCCCATGCTGAGAGCAAAAACCCCGCCGACTATCCCCTGCGCATCCACATCTTCCGGAGAAACGAAACCACTTTCTACCAGAACCGCATGACTGAGGAGGCGAAAGGCGAGGGCCGCGCCAACCTCTTTGAAAATGCAGAGCCGAAGGGCGTCGACTTTCAATTCGATTGCTCAGAAAAACTACAAACATCCTCAGGCTATGAAACCTTCCCGGCAAAGTGGAAGAAGCCTAACCTGGAGTTGATCGTGCTGATGCCGGAGTTCGGCAAACAAGGAAGCTACTCCACCTGCAGGCTCAAGGTCCAGATGAAGGACTTCACTTATTACTCACATAACGGCACACTCGGGACGGAGCCAATCGAATCCTTCAAGCAGTGGATGACAAAACACGACTACGATCCCGAACACGGCAAGGATACCCCAACACCGACAAACCAACCAGCCAAGTCC
>Ga0206863_1067_pt1 | contig 37062 bp, 32 predicted proteins | sample Alteio_BWOrgCont_41_FD_152634 | JGI IMG/M metagenome (GOLD analysis project Ga0206863, IMG submission 152634) | Enriched cells from forest soil in Barre Woods Harvard Forest LTER site, Petersham, Massachusetts, United States -... | ecosystem: Environmental > Terrestrial > Soil > Temperate forest >...
CTATAATAAATTTTGATTTTTTGGCTTGTTTTTTCCGTAGCGTTCAATTTTAGCCCATTTGATAGTAACACAGGTATTGCCATACAAAAACCTACTGAGGGAGAAAATAAAAACCTTTCGCCAAAGCTACAAGCTATCTTTAGCAGTAAATTGGAAGTAGGGAAGAGGGTAATAAGGTAAAAAAGTATGGCAAAGGAATAAATGGATTTTTTCTTAAGCCCGGTAATTAGTATAACACCCATTGCAAGATACACTATAAGGGAGGCTAATGCGTATGGATTAGCCCATGATACGATGGGGAATTGCGGATATGAATAGTCCCAACTTAAAGGGTGTGGAATAAATAGCAGATACAAATATTTTCCAAGCATAACGAAGTTAGTGGCATACCTATCCATTGAATTCTTTGCTGCCATTAGGGAATTATTAACGACCGTTATTTTTACATCAGAAGTTATATTTCCAAAAGTTGTTTCTCGAATAAATAAATAGATAGTTACCAATGCGATAAAAGGCAATGTGAGTTTCGTTACCTCTTTTACGCTTAGAGGTGTGAAGAAATAAAGGACTAAAGGAATAATAAGCAAATAACTGGTTGATGTTTCTTTGCACAAAAGGGAACAGGCAAAAGCAATAATAGAAATGACAAAATCTTGTATCTTTTTCTTTTCGGCGTACTGTAAAAGCATATAAAATGAAAGGAGACCGAACATAAGGGTCAGAATTTCATCTCTACTTTTAAAATTGGCTACTGCATCTGTATGTATAGGGTGAAATACAAATAATAAAACCGCAGTCATTGGCACAATGGGGTTATAGATTTTCAGTATTTTCTGGAGGAAGAAATATAATATCAAACAGGTTAAGGTGAAATAGAAAATGCCGAATATTTGAAATACATGAGGATTCAAACCAAAAAGGCTTGCTTCCGTCATAAAAGATAATAGCATTAATGGGCGGTAGCTGGAGCGATTGGCTCCATTGAATCCATATAAGGAACCTTTTGTAAACAAGTATTTAGTATCTGAAAGGCCATGCCTAATTAACACGTTGGCTTTCGTATATACGCCATCATCTTCGGTGTAATCATTATGGAATGTATTGCCATAAAGCAGCAGGCATAAAAAGACGATGATAACAGGAGAAAAATAAGCATGTGTGGAATACCTTTCATACCACTCTATCGCTTGGGTTTTCAAGGTTCTCTTTTTTACAGTATTTTGTTTTTGCCTGGGTATATTCTTACCGGGTTTCATTATGCGGTTTTGATCTAAATGGTAGGTAGTCTTTAATATAAGATAGATTTTTTTCGAAATATTGAATGGGACTGGTACATCTTTTTTTGTTTCACAAACATAGCAAAACTATTTTGTGAAATTAGTATGTCACTGAGGAAATTAATGTAAAGAGATTTAAAAGCCATTTAGTCTTATAGTGTTAGTTTTAAAGTTATATAATTTATACTTTTGTTCCCTTTAAAGGTTTAATTCTGATTATAGGATATTTTAATATATGAGTAATAGGATTGCAAAAGATATCACAACAGTCATTTTTGATTTGGGCGGAGTACTATTCGATATAGATTACCAACGTACCCAGAAAGCTTTTCAAAAGTTGGCTACTATTACCGATTTTAATGAGGTTTATTCCCAGCAAAAACAGGAAGGTATATTTGATGAATTTGAAAAAGGAAATATTTCACCTACCAAATTCAGGCAAGGCTTGCGAAATTGGTTGCCTGAAAGGGTTACTGATGAACAAATTGACAGCGCCTGGAACGCATTATTGATTGGTTTTCCAGCCGAAAGAATAGCCATGCTGGCCAACTTAAAAGATAAATATAACCTTTTCTTACTAAGCAATACCAATGAAATTCATTTAGTAGAAGTAATGAATATGCTAAAGATACATACCCCGGAAGGATTGGATAAAGTCTTTAAAAAGGAATATTATTCCTGTCGTATGGGTTTACGGAAGCCTGATAAGCAAATTTATGAAAGAGTACTCACTGAAAATAAGCTCAATCCTGCGAATACATTATTTGTAGATGACTTGGCACAAAATATTGAAGGCGCTCAATTGATAGGACTTCAAATTTTGCATTGTACTCCCGGAACCAATCTGAATGAATATTTTGGAGGGTACTAATGTATTTCCTGGCAAAGTTCTATAAGTACACCATTGGTATTCTTGGGGTGAACAAAACATATCCACTTATTGTCGGCTCCGCGCTTAGGTTTATCAGACAATAGAGCAAATCCGAGATTTTTAAGACGTTCCATTTCGGCAACAATATCATCTACTTCAAAGGCAATGTGGTGAAGCCCTTCACCTCTCTTTTCAATAAATTTTGAAATAGCACTTTCCGATGATTTCGCTTCCAATAGTTCTACTTTATTCTCCCCTGTTTTAAAAAAAGACGTAGCAACCATTTCTGATTCTACCTCTTCTCTTTTATAAGGGTCAATTCCGAGTAAATTAGTATATACTTTATTGGCATCTTCCATATTTTTTACCGCAATGCCTATATGCTCTATTCTTTTTATCATAATAGTTTAATTCCACTACAAACTTAAACTTTTCTATTTGCACAATAATATATTTTTAACATTTATTGCTTGATATTTCAAAAACAGCTATATTTGGACTATAAAGCATGGTGTAAATTAAACACTTACCTGTAGAATGGATCATAAAAAATTACTCTTTTTTACCTTTTTTTCAATAAGCTTTCTTATATTTTGTGATGATAGAAAGGCTTTTTCGCAAACTCCTAATAAAGAAGAAGCATTTGAAAATATTTATGTACATTGGGGGGATGCCATAGATAAGTTTCAATCAACCATGGGAATAAAAAATGATGAGTATGCTGTATTTACTCGTTTTTCCCAAAAAGGGCTCGATTCGTTGCATGGGGATTTTATGAGTAAAATTTCCAATGGGCAAGTAACAGATAAGAATATAATAGAGTATGAGGATGTTTTGATAAAAAACATAGGGTCTATTTATCAAAAGTTTAAAACAACAGAACAACGCTATCCATCGTCCGTTGATGAATATAGAAACTACAGAACCCCGATGCTATCGCAAACATGTGATTCTGCATGCAATAATATTGATTTTGAAACAGGAGATTTGTCGGGATGGTATGCATACTATGGTTTTAACGCAGCTACAACCAGGTCTCATTCTTTTGATATAACACATATTACAGGTGGACTGGCGGGTGCTGTTACACATACCGCTAACGATACTCTTACAAGTTCCCCAGGATTTTTTGTTTCTGGAATTGGTGGTATAGGACCAAATCCAAGGCCCGATTACCAGGTTAATATAACTTCCGGCAACTTATATGATGCCATTGTACCTTCCTTACCTGAAGTTTCTCCGTTTGGAGGCCATCATTCTGTCATGTTGGGTGACAGCACAGGAGTAAATTACGGAGTCGCTATTCTTTCCCAAACCTTCCTGGTAGGGGCCTCTAATGCTAATTTTACTTATCAATATGCGGTCGTTTTGGCTAATCCTAATCATTATTATTATGACCAGCCATTTTTTACCATAGCAATACTCGACCAAGCAGGTGATACAATACCCTATTGCGGAAAATATAATGTGATTTCAGGCAACGGTATTCCCGGGTTTAACAGTTTTTTTTATACTGATGTTTATCCTAGCGGCAATTTTGATACTTTTCATGTATACTATAAACCTTGGACCATGGTTAATGTTCCACTTACCAAATATATAGGCCAGTGTGTAACTGTTGTATTTGAAGTTGCTGATTGCTCGCAAGGCGGACACTTTGGTTATGCTTATGTAGACGCCTCATGTTCGCCATTGGAAATTCAAACCACATCCCCTAACTTTTGTGGCCAGGACAGCATTACCCTGACAGGTCCTGCCGGCGAAGGCCACTATGATTGGGCGGGCCCGGGAGGTGGAATTAGGGGAAGTGATACGCTCCGGCAAATCAACGTAGATAGTGCGGGTACCTATACCCTTGTAATAACTCCGTTTACAGGAGCCACTTGCAACGACACCTTAAGTATAAAAATAGGGAAAAAAGCAGGCCCCCCACCGCATCCCAATTTTAAGGGAGATACAGGTTGTTTAGGGCGTTCTATTCCCTTTTTTAATACTTCAACCCCATTAAATGGAGCAAATTTTTATTGGGATTTCTATAACACCGGAACCTATGAAGATTCTTCCATTAATGCCACATGGAATTATAATGGCCCGGGTGTATACCAGGTCAGGCTTGAAGAATTATATAATGGTTGCGGGATGGATACCACCATAAAAATTGTAATAGACAGTATTTCCACTAGTTTGTTTGTGGCAGATACGGTTTGTTTTCGGGATACAACACAATTTACAAATACCTCTACCGGGGGCATAACTTATTATTGGAATTTTGGCGATACCCCTTCGGGGATTAATAATACATCGGTGAAAGTAAATCCGTTACATGCTTTTAGTAGTTCCGGAACTTATACGGTTTCGCTCATAGCAAAGCATCCGAATTGGTGTAATGATACAGTAAAAGAAAGGGTTGTGGTTCTTCCGGAACCCAAAATAACCCTGACAGGTTCAGATACGTTATGCTATGGTAGTTCTACTACTCTTAGCGCAGGTGGTGGAATATCTTATAGTTGGAACACGGGTGCCACTACTTCATCTATCACTGTTAGCCCGGGTACCGGTACAACATATAGCGTACAAGTTTCTAATGGAAGATGTTATGTAGATACTGATTTTACCATATATATCAGGCCTGTAGATTCTGGGGCTGTAACAGGTAAAGGCTCAGTTTGTCTTGGCGATTCAATTATTTTAAACGCAAGTGGCGGTGGCACCTACTTATGGAGTACGGGTGCTACAACCAGTACCATTTCGCTTCTTGCTAATTCCTTTAATGATACAGCATATTCCGTAATTATAAATAACGGGAAGAATTGTGTGGCGCTTCACAAGAAAATAAATATTGATTCATTACTGGGTTATGCCTGCTGTAGCGATACTATTTTCTCCGGTGATTCACTCGTCCTAAACGGTGGTGGTGGTGCTGAATATTACTGGATTCCTCCGACAGGCTTAAGTTGTGATACCTGCCCCAACCCCGTAGCCAGCCCAACTGTAACAACCGTATATACTTTAGTAACCACATCAAGTAGTGGATGTAGAAAAAGTTCATCCATTGCTCTCGATGTAGAAATACCCTGTAAGGATTTTTTTGTGCCCAATGTATTTACACCCAATAATGACGGTGTAAATGATACTTATTATATAAAAGTGGAGTTTATGTCGCTATATGACATAGCCATATACAATCGTTGGGGACAAGAAATGTTTCATTCTACCGATCCGGATGCCCCATGGGACGGAAAAGTCAATGGAGGAAATGCGCCCGAAGGCGTGTATTATTACATTATTCGAACTACGTGTATCAATGGGAATTATATCCGCAAAGAAGGATTTCTACAGTTAATACGTTAAGATACCCCTGTAGTTTACATTTTCACTAAGTTAAAATTAAGATTAAGTATGGATTTATAATCCATACCGGAATGGTATGAGGCGGGCTCATTGGCTTGATAGTACCAGTTAACTTCCACCGTAATACCTTTTTTAGGTAAACTTTCCAGTTTTTTCAATAATTCAATAATGCATTTGGCAGAGGCTGTATTAAAATAATCTAATTGAATATTGACAAGTGTAGGCGAAATGGGCTTGAACACATACTTTTCAACACTATCAATCAGGGGGCGATAAAACTTGACTGAGTTCTCGGAGATAGACCTTCCTTTTATTTCGAGGCTTCCCTGTTTTGGATGAAATTTAACTAATGGTGTATTTTCTGAGGCTTCTATTTCAATGTTTTCCATTTTATATAATTATGCAATTACGTTAACAGTAAATAAGGAATAAATATTGCCTTTAGGAATAAATTTATATAAAATGGGGTTCCCTGATTTTTTACGTATGTCAATCCATCCAAGTCCGGCATGTTCATTTATTAAATTCCTGTTTTTTAATCTATTTTGATACCGCTTTTTTATTTCTTCAGAAGTACAGGAGTTTAGGTCAGACAGTTGTCTTTTTAGGGACAATTCATTTTTTTTATACATTACATTGGATATTGTGAATACGTAGTTGTTCTCCTTCTCTTCCAATAAAAAAAATTGTGGATACTCTGTATTCTCCGATACTATAAGCAAGCTATGATGATATATGTTTTGTAATAATTCGATTGTAATTCCAAGTATTTTCGTTTTTGTATCGGAGGAAGTAGGGTTGGAATCAAAATAGTTTTCAACCTGTTTAAAAATAGCAGAAATAGTCATCGAGTCAATAATCCCTGAGTAGTAGATAGATAGATGGCCCTTATCATTGTGTTCGGCTATATATGAAGTATTTATAAGATTCTTGGCCTTCTTCATGTGAAAATGTATACTTTTGTCCGCGCCCTATAAAGGGCACAGTACCAAAACACAAAGTTACCATACATAATTAAACCAAACTAACATAAGTTTATCTTACCCATGTATTGGCTCTATTTAGCATTAGGAATTATTTTTGAAGTGTTAGGTACTATTTGTATGAAAACCGCAGAAGGGTTTACTAAATTGGTTCCTTCTGTATTGGTTTTTGTTTTTTATGGACTGGCTTTGGCTGCTTTGGTAATGGTACTTCAAAAAGTGCAGGAAGTAAGCGTTATTTATGCTATATGGGCTAGTGCAGGAACGGCTGTTATTGCAATTATAGGAATAATATGGTTTAAAGAACCTGTATCCCCTATGAAAATTATATCATTATTATTAATTGTTTTGGGCATTTTAGGGCTGGAACTTTTTGACTAAATAGGGGAATGAATATTTTTTTAACCGGAAGTACCGGATTTCTTGGAGGCGAACTCCTTGTGAGCCTTTCCAAGCACAAGGCAGTAAATAAGATTTACTGCCTTGTCAGGGCAATTTCTGAAGAACATGCCATGATTCGCCTGAAACATGTCTTTGATTTGCATGGCGACGAAATGGATACTAAAAAAATCATTCCTGTATTAGGAAACATAGGAGAGCATGATTTTTCACATACACTTTTTTCAAATAAAGTCATACAAGACACTAATATTATTGTTCATTCGGCCGCCAACACTTCTTTCTCTAAAATATACGATAAGATTGTAGAACAGGTTAATATTTCAGGGGTAAATGAGCTTATCAAGTGGTCGCTTACATTGCCCAACCTTGAAACATTCTTATATATTGGAACAGCTACTATATGCGGGAAAGAAGCTACCAACCGTATTGTGGAGGAAGATGAATCACCCAATCCGAAGGTACATCATGTGGTAAAATATACGTATACCAAAATGATGGGTGAAATATTACTTGCACAACATCTTCCGAAAGAAAAGGTACTTATTGTAAGACCCTCCATTATTATGGGTGATAGCAGAGACTGGTTGCCACGTTCATACGTGATTCTATGGGCCATTGAAACCGCGAACATGCTTCGCTTAGTTCCTGTAAATGGTGAATCGGCTTTGGATGTGATACCGGTTGATTTTGCCACCAATTCCATTGTTGCCCTTTTATTTGCAACCCGCAAACATGGAGTATACCATATTTCTGCCGGACAACATTCCAATACCAGTTCAGCAAGGGTAATGAGGGCTATAGAACCCTCTTTCCCTAATTTGCCCCCTTTTAAGTTTATCACAAAGCCCATGATTAACCAGATGAAATTATGGGCTAAAGGCAAACTTCCGGAAGGCAGTGAATTATATCAGTATTCCGATTACCTGGATTATTGGAAGAGCATTTTTGATGACATTAATCAAATGCGCATATTGCTTGCTGCGCTTGAACCATATCTTGAATTTGCCGAACTTGGTCAGATATTTGATAATACACGGCTACTGAATGATACGGGTTTTCAATCACCCGAACCTGCCCATAGCTATCTTATACGCTCGGGGAAATATTTAAAGAATATAGATGTTTTTGCAGGAGCAATTGACCCCTGATTTTCTTTTGGAGGTGAACGTTTAAACTATTTTATCAAGAATGGGTCAAATAACCACGAGGAAAGTTTGCAAGGACAGTTAAATAGCCGCTTTGGTTCCTCTAATAATTTTGTTAAAAAATAACAATCAGGTTAATAAAATTCTACATTTGTATTCATATTAATGTTAAAATAATTACGAATTATGTCTGGAGTAAATAAAGTAATTCTAATTGGCAATCTGGGAAAGGACCCGGAAGTTCGCTACTTAGAAGGTGGTATTGCAGTTGCAAACTTCCCGCTTGCAACTACTGAAGTTCATAAGAATAGGTCAGGAGAGAAGTTTGAGTCGACCGAATGGCATAATATCGTATTGTGGCGGGGGTTGGCCGAAGTAGCTGAAAAGCTGCTAAAAAAAGGAATGCAAGTTTATATTGAAGGCAGAATTAGAACACGCATGTGGGAAGATAAAGACGGTTCTAAAAAGCGTACAACAGAAATTACAGGCGATAATATGACTATACTGGGACGTAAAAACCCAACAGGAGAATCATCTACAGCTGGGCAAGATAATATGCCGGCTCCGGCTGCTGATGATATGGAAACTGCTCCTCCGGCTGATTTGCCATTTTAAGTTTTTTTATACTATATTTAACCCTTGACTCATTGAGTTAAGGGTTTTTATTTGTAATAATTTATTCAATTGAGAGTAGATATTTTGCTAAATCATATTTTCTTAAATATTCTTGCTTTGCAGGTAGGAGAGATATTTGCAGGTTTATTAATTTTTATTTTCATCATTTTATCTGCCTTGGTATCCTGTTCTGAAACGGCTTTATTTTCTATAACTACCCCGGAAAAGAATGCTCTGAAGAGTTCCGTATCACGCAAAGACAGGCAAATACTTTTATTGCTTGATAATCCCAAGCATCTGCTCGCGGCCTTGCTTGTTGCTAATAATTTCTTCAACCTTAGTATTATAGTCCTTTCAGCATTTATAACGGGAAATATATTAGATATAGTGGCTCACCCGGTACTTACATTCACTGTGCAAGTAATTCTTGTAACTCTTATACTGCTTGTTTTATGTGATATTATTCCCAAGGCTTATGCTTCGGGTAACCCTGTTAAGGTAACAGGCTCTATGTTGTATTTCATTTTTTTAATACGTGCTTTTTTCTATCCTTTTGCATCTGTCCTTGCTACTTCCACCTCTTTTATGGATAAATACATTATGCGCCGTAATATGAAACTCTCAAAAGATGACCTTTCAGACGCGCTTGAATTGGCATCGCAACATATTCCGCAAGGACAGCAAAAAATATTGAAAGATATCATTCAATTAGGTGATAAAGATGTAAAAGAAGTAATGCAACCAAGAATTGACATTATTGCATTCAGCCGGGAAACTGTATTTGCTGAATTATTATCTAAGGCTGTGGATTCTGCCTTTTCAAGGATTCCTGTCTATGATTCAACCCCGGATAATATAATGGGAATCTTATATACAAAAGATTTATTGGGATATACAGATAAAGATAATTCCTTTGACTGGAGGAGCCTGTTACACCCTCCATTTTTTGTACCCGAAAGTAAAAAAATAAGCGACTTATTGGAGGACTTCCGGAAAAAGAGAATGCATCTTGCCATTGTGGTAGATGAATTTGGAAGCATTTCAGGCCTAATAACGCTTGAAGATATTGTAGAAGAAATTCTAGGTGAAATAAATGATGAGTTTGACGAAGAAAAAATAGTTTTTTCAAAACTGGATGAATATAATTATGTATTCGAAGGAAAAGTAACCCTTGGCGACTTTTGTAGAACTATAGGCATTGATGAAGCCTTTTTTCAATTAGATAAAGGGGGAGCCGATACATTGGCTGGCTTTATTATGGAAGTAGCAGGCAGGATACCTGAAAAAAATGAGAAGATAAAATTTGAAAACCTTTTGTTTACAATAGAAGCGGCTGATAAAAGAAGGATTCAACGGGTGAAGGTTACAATAGAAGAAAAAAAGGAACTTGAGCCGATTAAGGAAGAAGAAGAGAATGTATAATTGCATAAAAGCATAAATGTATCATTGATGTCAATAAAACTATTCCCGGTACTGATTTTGGTAATATGCGCTACTTCCGCATCTGGCCAAAATAAAACAGAATATGATCCTCAGCAGGTATTTGCCCCTGGCTTTTTGAGCGAACCGGGGAATGAATACCGCAGTGGTAATGGAACCCCAGGTCCTATGTATTGGCAGAACAAAGCCGACTATGTAATAAATGCCACCCTCGATACAGCGAAGGATGAAATTACAGGAATGGTTACTATTATCTATACCAACAATAGCCCTGATACACTTAACTATTTATGGCTGCAACTCGATCAAACCTTATTTACGACCCAATCAAGGGGACATAAAACTACACCTGTGGGTGGCTATCGGTTTGGAAATTTAGAATTTGAAGGTGGGGATAGCATACATTCTATAAGTATAAAGCGGCATGGCAGTGCCATTACTCCGGAGTATGTAATTACAGATACACGTATGCAGATAATGCTTACCAAGCCGCTAAAGCCCAAAGGAGATAAAATTTTCATAAAAATAGTATACAGCTTTAAAATTCCCCCTGATGGTTCAGACCGGATGGGCGTTACTAAAACACAAAATGGCAAAATTTACGAGATAGCCCAATGGTATCCGCGCATGGCGGTATATGATGACATACAAGGCTGGAATACCCTTCCATATTTGGGCGCGGGAGAATTTTACCTGGAATATGGGGATTTTGATTACACGGTTACGGTTCCTTCTAATCTCATAGTTGCCGCTTCAGGTGAACTACAAAATCCTAAACAAGTACTTACCTCTACAGAAATAGACCGACTCAACAAAGCCAGAGATAGCGACAAAACAGTATTTATTATTTCGTCCAACGAAATTGCGAAAGCCTCAACACGCCCAAAAAGCAGCGGTATGCTGACGTGGCATTATAAAATGAACCAAACCCGCGATGTAACATGGGCTTGCTCGCAATCATTTATTTGGGATGCTGCAAGAGTTAATCTTCCCAATAATAAAAAATCTCTTGCCATGTCTTTTTATCCAGTTGAGTCGGCTCCTGATTCTTCTTGGGGCAGGGCAACGGAATATTTAAAATATTCTATCGAGTTTTATTCTAAAACTTATTATCCATATCCCTATCCTGCCGCATCGAATGTGGCAGGCCGTGTGAACGGCATGGAATACCCTGGCATTATTTTTTGCAATATGCGTGCCAAAAAGGGAGGCCTTTTCTTTGTTACTACACATGAGATAGGACACAATTGGTTTCCAATGCTTGTAGGCTCCGATGAGCGAAAATACGCCTGGATGGATGAAGGTTTTAATACATTTATCAATATTTATTCCGGAAAGAATTTTAATAATGAAGAGTATAAAAATGACCGTACTATGAAAAGGCTTACCGATATTATGAGTCATCCGGGAACTGAACCTATTATGACGTATCCTGATGTTATGCCTGCAAATCAGCTATCTGTACTTGGTTATTTTAAGCCTGCATATGGGCTGAAAGTCTTACGGGAAGTGGTGGCTGACCCGGAACGATTTGATTATGCCTTCAGGAATTATATCAATCACTGGGCCTTTAAGCACCCTCAACCCGAAGATTTTTTCCGGAGCATGAATGATGCCCTGGGAGAAGACCTTAACTGGTTTTGGAAGGAATGGTTTTATGAGAACTGGAAACTTGACCAGGCTGTAGACAATGTGCAATATGTAAATGGCGACCCTAAACAAGGCGCTGATATTACTATAAGCAACAGGGAGCAAATGGTTATGCCGGTAGAAATTCAAATAACAGAAACCAATGGGAAAATGGGACAAATGAATCTTCCTGTGGAGGTATGGCAGCGTTCAGGTACTTGGACTTTCCGTTACCATTCTTCGGACACCATACAATCAGTTATTATTGATCCCGATAACAAATTGCCTGATATTGATATTTCCAATAATACTTGGATTCCTGCAAAGTAAAAAAAAGATTTGAAAACAGAGAGCAATTGCATTAAGTTATCAAATCATCAAATTACCAAATGAAATGAATGATATTTTCCCCATATTTCATAAATTACTTGGAAGAACTGATAAAGAAGTTTTGCTAAAGCAAAAAGGAACGGTTATCTGGATGACGGGACTACCTGCTTCGGGTAAAACTACCCTCGCTATTGATTTGGAAAAGGCATTGCACGAAAGGGGATTTTTATGCTATGTTCTGGATGGCGATAATGTAAGGGCAGGTATTAATAACGATCTTCATTTTTCAGAAAAGGATCGTAAAGAGAATATACGGCGTATTGCTGAAATATCAAAGTTGTTTATGCAATGCGGGATTATCGTTATTAATTGCGTTGTAAGTCCAACAGAAGAATTGCGCCATCTTGCCCAATCTATTATTGGAGGAGATGACTTTAATTTGGTTTATATAAATACGCCCATTGAAATATGTGAGCAGCGAGATTCAAAAGGACTATATGCTAAAGCACGCAAAGGAGAGATAAAGGATTTTACCGGGGTTAATGCACCTTTTGAAGTCCCTGCATCGCCTGCACTCGAATTAAAAACAAAGGAACATACGATAGAGGAAAATATGAAAACCCTGGTGAGTTTTACCTTAAGTAAAATTAAGGTCTAAAGCCCTTCCTTTATTAGGAGCACAATTTTATCAAATATATTCCGTTTATTGATAAAAATTAAACACAATTATTATGAAAACTATTCTTGTTTTTTGCATTTTTCTGTTGGGTTTTACAACTGTATATTCCCAAAATGCGCTGTCTTCCAATGATAAAGTGTATACAGTGGTTCAGCAGAAACCTCAATTTCCGGGTGATATTAATAAATTTCTTAGCGACAATTTAAAGTACCCTGAAGATGCCAGGAAGAATAATATACAGGGAACCGTATATGTGCAATTTGTGGTTGAAAAGGATGGGTCTGTTTCAGGCGTTAAAGTGTTACGTGGAGTGCAAGGAGGAGCTAGCCTGGAAAGTGAGGCAGTGCAAGTAGTTTCCGGGATGCCTAAATGGACTCCCGGAGTGCAAGATGGTAGTCCTGTAAGAGTTTCGTACTTGCTACCTGTACGCTTTATGCTTTAGGAATGTCTTTTTCGAAAGAGTAATCTGAATAGTTTGGTTAGTTTTATAATGTAAATAGGGGGCTTTAGCCCCCTATTTACATTATAAAACTACTATTTGATTTTTTATGCTATTTCCACTTGCTGTTCAGCTATGGCAAATTCCTTTTTCAGAGCATCTACATAGTCCAGCTTTTCCCAAGTAAAGGTTTCAAATGTTTTACCATTTATTTCTTTTTTCCCAGGTATCCTGCCAATGTGTCCGTAAGCTGCTGTTTCTGAGAAAATAGGGTTGCGTAATCCAAAGCGTTTAACAATAGCTGCAGGGCGCATATCGAATATTTTTGCTACACGTGCGGCAATTTCTCCGTCGGTTAGTTTTTTACCTTCATTATCTTTTACTTTGGCTGTTCCGAATGTATCAACACAAATAGAGACTGGTTGTGCCACACCAATGGCATAAGCAACCTGCACTTCAACTTCCGAACAAACTCCCGCAGCTACTAAGTTTTTGGCAACATGGCGAACCGCATAAGCGGCTGAACGATCAACCTTGCTGGAGTCTTTTCCTGAAAAAGCTCCGCCTCCATGAGCGCATTTTCCTCCGTATGTATCTACAATAATTTTTCTTCCGGTTAAGCCTGTATCACCATGTGGCCCACCAATAACAAACTTTCCGGTAGGGTTCACAAAGTATTTGATATCTTCCTTAAAAAGTTTTTTCACCTTGGCCGGAAGTAATTTTTTAACCCGTGGAATAAGGATATTAATAACATCTTCACGAATTTTTGCCAACATTGTTTCATCTTTATCAAAGTCATCATGTTGCGTTGATATAACAATGGTATCAATGCGTTCAGCTTTACCTTTATCGTTATATTGAACTGTAACCTGCGATTTTGCATCAGGTCTCAGGTATTTCATCTTTTTGCCTTCTCTGCGTATAGCGGCTAATTCTTTAACCAGCAAGTGGGCAATTTCAATGGCAAGTGGCATATAGTTGTCGGTTTCGGTACAAGCATAGCCAAACATCATTCCTTGGTCGCCAGCGCCCTGGTCTTCTTCTTTGGTTCTTTCAACCCCTTGGTTAATATCCGGTGATTGTTCATGGATAGTGGATATTACGCCGCAAGAATCGGCATCGAACATATATTCTGCTTTAGTATAACCAATTTTGCGGATGGCTTCCCTTGCTATTTTTTGAACATCAATATATCCCTTGGTCTTTATTTCCCCGCCAATTACAGCTAGGCCTGTGGTAACAAAGGTTTCGCATGCTACCTTAGAGTTCGGGTCTTGAATAAGCAATGCATCGAGCACTGCATCTGAAATTTGGTCAGCTACTTTATCAGGATGACCTTCTGAAACTGATTCGGAAGTGAAGAAATATGACATTTTTAGTATTTTTTAGGTTTTGAAGCGGCGAATATATGTCTTTTTTACAAAATTGCCTGAAAAAATATAAACTCTTTGAGGCAAGGATAAAAATACAATCCTTTATTTATTTTGCATATTTAGCTTTTCTGGCCGCCGCCCAAACAAGTCCCAGAATAATAATGAGTAATACGGGTATGACCAGATTAATTACTTGCCATTGCGTTTTTTGGAGTTTTACTTTTTTGTCATCTAATAAGCGTATTTGCAACTCTCTTCCTCTTACGGAGAGAAGGTTTGAATCGCCGCAGAGATAGTTCATACAGTTAATAATAAAGTCTTTATTATTATATGTTTGTTGTGTATACTTATCTTGCCCCAGGGGCATTGCAACTCGTCCATTATAAGCTGTTTCATTCCGGATAACATCGCCGTCTGATACTACAATCATGGCAGTAGGCTTGCTTTGGCTTGAAAAATAGTATTTGGGACTATTGTAAGGATAGGGTATCCGGCCTTTGTAGAGGGAAGTAAACTTGCCTTCTAACAAAACGGCTACCGGTTGAAATGATTTTTTGAAGAGGTCTTCAGTAAGGTGAAATTGAGTGATAACTGTACTTATACGTGCGGGTGAGCTTTCTAATTTGGTATACTTGGAAGTGGCAAGTAATATAGTCTTTTTTATCCCCTTGACAGCAATAGTATCAAGCGTACTGGCTATATTAAACTCAACTAAATTGAGGTTTTTTACAATGGGGCTGTTACCAGTAGGCGCAATTAAAGGTTCATAAAACCATTGTGCCAATTGCCATTGGGGTTGTTCGCCTCGCAGTGCTGTATTTACCGGTAGAGATGAGCATTGGTAATCCATTACCAGGTTGTTATTGAGCCTTACACCATATTGAAATAACATGTCTTCCAGGTTCAAATCATTTGGAAATGCCATCGTATTTCCATTTGCTATGAGCGAATCTATAGGCGTATATAAGGGGTCAATAAGCCATAATACTTTCCCACCATGCATGATATATTGGTCAATGGCGAGTTTATCCTCTTCTATAAACGCGCTATCGGGTTTTGCAATAACAATGGCAGCATATCTTACCACACCTCCCGAATCTAAAAGAGACCCTGAATGATGGTTTATCATAATGCTTCGTATATTGTAATATTCGCCAAGGGCTTTGGTTGCGCTGGCAACTTGTACCGAATCAAGTTCTCCCTGCCCTTGTATAAAGGCAACTTTTGGTTTGAAGTCTATACTAAGCTTGTGGATGGCGTTATCAATATCATATTCCAGTTCTTCAATAGAATAGTTAATGGTAGCCATGGGGTCCTGGTTGCCTTGATTTTGCAATATCTGCATGGCAATATCCCTTCCCCTATATGAGAGAATAGCGCCCGGAAATATCATAAGCTCAGAATTTCCTGATGATTCTTGTACCTGCAAGTCTACAGGGGAAAGCCCTTGTTTATATAGCTGTTTATAAAATGCCTGTCGTTCATCCGGATTAGGGTTAGCAGAAGGATCGACAAATTCATATTGTATTTTTCCGCCAGAATAGGCACGAAACTCATCCAGCATTTCTTTGGTCTCATCGCGCAAACGAACAAGGCCTGCAGGTAGTTTGCTGCCTTCCAGGTAAACCTTAAAGAATGCTGTACCCTGAATATTCTCGGCAATACTTTTTGATTGAGGTGAGAGTGTATAACGTTCTTCAGATGTTAGGTCAAACCGGTGAAATACAAAAGAGCCTACATAATTCAATAAGAATAAAATAATAAGACTGAGAGCAAGTCTTATCAAGTCCCTTGAGGCAGATTTTTTATGTTTTCCCCCTTCTTTCACCATTTTCTGCTCTCCAAAGAAGTTCGTGTCATTAAAATGAATGCTATTGATATACTGGCAAAGTAAATTACATCACGGCTATCAATCACCCCTCTGCTCATAGATGAATAGTGCATGCTAACGCCTATAGATTGTATGAAGTTACCAACTATACCTGATGAGATGTATTGCCCTATAAAGGTAATTCCTGAGTAACAGAAAAAGCAAAGTATCACCGCAAAAATAAAGGATATTACTTGGTTATTACTAATAGATGATGCAAATACTCCTATGGAAACAAAGCCTGCCGCTAAAAACAATAAGCCAAGATAAGAGCCCCATGTACGGCCATTATCAATATTACCGGGTGGGTTACCTAATCTTGAAACTGAGATGTAATAAATCAGAGTAGGTAAAAGCGCAAGTATTACCAAGGCTATGCTGGCAAAATATTTAGCAAGAATAATTTCAAGGTCGCTCAGCGGGTGAGTCAGCAATAGTTCTATCGTGCCGGTCTTCTTCTCTTCAGCAAAAGAACGCATAGTTACTGCAGGAATAAGAAACATAAACACCCAGGGGGCAAGGATAAATAAAGGGTCAATTCCGGCATACCCACTATTGAGTATATTGGAATTAAAAGGGAAAACCCACAGTAAAAGCCCTATTGTAATAAGAAATACACATATTACAACATAACCAATTAGGGACCCAAGAAAGCCTGAGATTTCTTTTTTTAGAAGTGCAAACATATTTTCGACAGCCCAAAATTAATAATTTAGGCATAGCAGCTAGTTAATAGCTCGCAGCTTTTTATTTAGATACTTAAAAACAATATACTTTTGCCGCCTGAAAAATTGATGTATAGTGTATGTGGAAATTCTTTGGAGCATTTATTGGGTGGATATTTCTCAGGTTTGAAGGAGCCATTGCAGGATTTGTGTTGGGCAGTATTATAGATGGATATCTTAGCTCGCAACAGACAGGTAATAAAGGGTTTGCAGGCGGTACAATGCATAGCACTATGGAGAGTATGATGGACAATTATACAGGCGATTTTAATTTTATACTTGTATCACTTACGGCGGCTGTAATGCGTAGCGACGGTGTAACCACCCGGTCGGAACTAGATTATGTGAAAGATTTTCTTGTGAAGCAGTTTGGAGTAGAAAAGGCCAAACAAGACTTGCTTATGCTTCGGGAAGCGCTGAAGCAGGATATTCCACTCGACAGGATTTGTACAGCCGCAAAAGGAAAAATGAATTATCATAGCCGATTACAATTATTACACTATTTATTTGGAATTGCCTATGCCGACGGGAACTTTTCTCCGGCCGAACAAAATATTTTATTGCAGATAGCCACTTTTTTGGAAATAAATTCTGCCGATTTCAGAACTGTTGGCGCTATGTTTGGCAGTACCGCTACGGTAGGTAACCGGGCTTATGAGATACTTGGTATTGAACGTAATAATACGGAAGAAGAAATAAAAAGAGCATATCGCCAAATGGCATTGAAATATCATCCGGACCGTGTTACCCATTTGGGTGAGGATGTAAGAAAAGCGGCAGAAGAAAAATTCAAGAAAATTCAGGAAGCATATGAAACCGTTAAAAAGGAAAAAGGATTTGCGTAAAAGTTTATCGTATCACTTGCACATAACCCTCCTTGTTATAGGATTTGTTGTTGCATAAGTATTTTATAATATAATAATAAACTCCATCTGAAACCGGGTTATTATCACTTTGATTTTTCCCGTTCCAGTAAGTATGAGGATTATCGGAATGATACATTTCTTTACCCCAACGGTCATATATTACAATGGAATAGTCCGAAAGGTGTTGCGCCTCTATAACAAATTCATCATTTACCCCGTCCCTATTGGGAGTAAACACATTCGGAACAGCAAGAGCAAGGCACCCCTGTACATCAATCGTAATAGTCTTTGCAAACCGACATCCCGCTGAATCGCTTCCAATAACGGTATACGTAGTTGTTGCTGTTGGGGTAACTGTTGGTTGAGGGCAGGAATCACAACTTACCCCTGTTGAAGGTATCCAATAATACTTTATTGCGCCTGAGGCATCAAGCACAACCGGTATGCCTGGTAAGGTAATAGTAGTATCACAACAAGCATATAACCTCAATGTATTATCATCTACGAAGATGTTTTTTCTGGCAGTGTCATGGCATATATTGGATACATAATAAATCGTATCTCGTGTTGAACTAATCTCTATTGAACTTGTAGTGGCGCCTGTACTCCATTGATAATAGCCTCCTCCTATGGCGGAGAGAGTAATGCTATCTCCAAGACATAATATTGACGGGCCTGTAATAGAATCTATAGGCAATGCCACGCTTACCTGAAATATCGCATCCGTTTTACATCCGAAGGAATTACTAACTACCACCGTATAAACAAAGGTTGAAGAAGGTGTTATTGTAATACTATCTGTTGTTTGGTTTGTGTTCCACGTATATGTGCCCCCACCAGTAGCAGTGAGCATACTACTATCTCCTTTACATAGCTGACTATTGCCGGTAATGTTTGCATCAGGAGAAGGATTTACGGTTACCGTTACACTGGTATCTTTTACACAAGCTCCATTGGTTATAATTACCGAGTAAGTAGTAGTGGAAGAGGGAATAACGGAAATACCACTCATAGAGGAGCCTGTACTCCATAAGTAGCTGCTGCCGCCTGAGACGTTAAGGGTTACCGTATCGCCCTGGCAAATAGTGGAAGGACTCGTAATGGTTGCGGTTAAAGCGCTTACGGTTACTGCTATATTGGTATCTTTTGAACAGCCACCCTTACTCACTATAATAGAGTATGTTGTGTCTGCCAAAGGGTTTATAATTATGGCGCTTGTGGTAGCCCCATTACTCCATAAATAACTGCCACCACCCGATGCCGCCAAGGTATCTGGGGTGCCCAGGCAAATGGAAGATTTCCCTTTTATGGCAACATTGGCCAATATTCCGGCAGTAACTGTTATGGTTTTTTTTATGGTATCATCTCCTCCACATGCTGTTAATATTAATGTTGTAATATAGGTGCCGGAATGGGAATAGTATACCTTCGGGTTTTGAGAATTAGAAGTAGGCGGGCTACCACCCGGGAAAGACCAGCTATAAGTTGATGCTATATAGGAAGTACTGTCATTAAAACTTACAGAATCTCCCTCACAAATACTGGTATTGCTAATTACATTTATTTTAGTGGAGGGGGTGTATTCCCACAAATCTCCTAAACAGTTTAAGTTTGTATCATGTCCTGTACAAAAATAACCGTGATTATTAATAGTGAAAACAGCACTATATCCTCTTGTCAATTTGGATGCAGCTATATACAGGAGGCTTTGCGTTCAGGAGTTTTGTAAACTGACATTTATTGAGAGTAACAAAAAAATAAAAAAGAGCACACCGGTAGTCTCACAAAAATTACATTTTAGGATGGTATTAATCCATATATGATGTAACCTACAGCGCTATTATGATTTTTCCTGTCGATAGTAACTTCTTATCAAATGAAACAACTTGGTAAAAGTACATTCCTTCAGCTAATTTGCTCGCATCGATAACTATGTTTTCCGGTTGTGGAGAACTGATTTTTTTAGATAATACCGTCCTTCCAGTTATATCATTTATTATAAATTCAGCATTTTGATTTAGAGATCCATCATAAATGAGGTGAATTACTCCATTGTTTGGATTGGGATACACTAAAATATCAGAATATATTGAATTTGCTGTATTTATTCCCGCAGTAGTTATAGGGGCATATTGCCAAAAATCATTGAGATAATCGCCTAAACTATCGACCCCATTGGCTATATAACCATCATTACCAATAGAAAATGCGACAGCCCATCTACGTTCTATTTTATTTGCACCCATATTGGTAAATGTTGACCACGTTTTTGTAACAGTATCATAGACATATCCATCTTTTAATGGTCCTGAGTTATTGCCTCCTACACATACATACGATTTATTGCCTATTACAAATGCTTCTGGTTCGTTTGATGCTGCTAAAGGAAAATTTGTAATAGATATCCAAGTATCATTTGCTGTGTCGTATTGCCAACAGCTATTAAGGAAGCTGCCTCCATTCCAGCCCATTCCAATATACCCGTGGTTTCCTATTGTATAAGCGACCACAGCTTCTACTTCTCCAGTTGGAGAGTTATTTAGTTGTGTCCATGTATTCGTGTGAGCATCATACATCCATACATCATTTAGATAGGGTGGTCCACCTGTTGAACCTGCTATTAAATATGCTTTATGTCCAACTACAAATGCAGACGCATCATATCTGCTTGGGCCCGGAAAATTAGCCATTGCAGTCCATGTGTTAGTTGTGGTATCATAACTCCAAAAATCATTTGCTACACCGCCAGTTCCTTCTCCAGTCCCAACGTATCCTTTGCCTTCTATTGCAAATGATATTGGAGCCATAGGTCCTGCTCCGGGATAGGAAGCTATAACACTCCAAGTATTTGTATTTTGATTCCACCTATAAAAATCTTTATAATAGGCTGAACCGCCATTAGAGCCTCCTCCCACATAGCCATAATGGCCAATAGTAAAGCTGGAAGAAAGATATCTCACAACACCAGGAAAATTTGCCATTTTTGTCCATACTTGTGCTTGTGAGAAATTACTTCCCGTAACAAATAACAGAATAACACTAATTTTAAATATGAATTTTCTCATAAAATCAAAATTTAGACTGCAAATTTAGAAAAATGCTTCAGTTCTATTTAATTATTCTCGCAGGAACGCCCATTACAGTCATTTCTGCGGGTACGTCTGTGTAGACCATAGCAGATGCACTTACTACCGCATTAATACCAATTTTTTTGTTTTCTAAAATAGTCGCATTGGTCCCTACTAATACTCCTGAATCAATGATCACATTTCCCGAAATGTTGGCTCCCGGGTTGATGCATGAATACTTGTCTATAGTTGTATTATGTCCTATGGTACAACCAATGTTTATAATAACATGGTCATTTATTTTTGCCGAAGTAGATATTATATTTCCAGCCATTATAATACATCCTTCGCCTATTTCTGACTTAGTTGATTTAATTACACTGGGATGGATGATTGAAGCATATTTTACTTTGTATAATGCAAGGTGTGATATTATTTTTGATTTGATTTTTGGATTGCCAATACAGCATATAAAGTAATAAGGGGTAAGATCTTTATTTTCCAACCACGATTTATTTCCCAGAACAGGAATATCATTCCTTATTTTGTTTTCCCATATAGGATTATCGTCAAGGAAACCTGCAATTTCCCATTCGGGAGATTTATTAATATCGTTAATATCGTTAATATGGTCAGCTACTTCACACCCATAATCACTTGCTCCGTATAAAATAATCTTTTTCATGTTTTTAAATATTGTTGCTTAATTCAATTACTCTTTTCCTCGACAATTCTTCAAAGAGATTCATGCCATCCCAAATATAATGAAAAGCAAGTGCTTGTCCGACAGGAACAATTCTATCTATCCGCTTTCCATAAAGAGACTTGTCTACTGCTTTAATCTCATCCGGTTCAAGTCCATAATAACTTAAAGTTTGGATAGCTTCACAGACCATATCTTTTAACTCGCCTATTTCATTTATCTGTTTTATATAAAAATATCCGCCTTGACAAAACTCAATAGTAAGGATTCTATCTTTCATTTCAACTAAATAGACTGAATTATTAGAATGCTCTACATGAATAATTTTGTTCAAAATGGCGTCATTTATTAAATGATTATATTTTTGGCTGGATAGTAACATGGTCTGCGTATAATATCGTTTTTCCGCAATAGGGCTTAGGTGCATATATAATTCTTTAACAAACTGATCTTTTTCATCTTTACTGCCCAATACAAATATAATTTTTGGTGAAGAACAACCAAGCTGATCAAACGTGTATCCATCATTGAAAAAATTGTATGCGCATGTTTTTTTTTCTTCAATGCTTAAATTATTATATGCCGAAGCTTTGAACAAAGAATATGAAATTCGATTAGGGAAGAGAATATCTTTCGTGTATACAGGAGTCGGAATATTTCTAAAATGTAATACGGTAGCATCCCCTCCCCAAATAACGCGGCTATTCACATTTGCCGATATGAAGCTATTGATTGTTTCATCGTGTTCATACGTAATAATTCGGATATATTGTTTCAGAACCGTAAATTCATTTTCTGCTAAAATTTTATTTATGCATGTGATAATAAAATCTACAACTAGTGAATTAAAACTGGAAGATACTCTTACAATATTCACATTACCCATAAGCAATGATATACATAGGGAATATAAGAAAATAGTGTCGACATTACTAGGTGCTACGTGAAATACCTTGCCTAATGGATTAACGGAATAGTTTGTAGTCTTTATCCAATGTTCGTTTTCTTTTTGCATGGCTTCTATATTTGCTCTCCTTAGCCAGAACCCTAGTGCTACAATCTCTGGAGTTCGGTTATAGTTTTTATCAGAAAGCAATAAACGAGATACTTTATTTAAAAAAGAAATTGTGACAGTATCGAATACAGCAAGACTACTTGAGACATCTGAAATTAATTCAGTTTCATTAATCGTCTTTTTTTCGGGGCAATATTGTGTAACTGTAATCATGCTTTAATGAGATTCTGGGATTGTGAATGTATCACTACAGCCACGTAAATCAGCCTTTTTCATTCGTCCTGTTATGATGAAATATTTTCCTTTTCTGGAACATTTACAATCGTCCTCACCCATCAGTATGCCCATGTCTTCAGTAAGTAAAGAATGGCCTGGGTAACTTTTTGGTAAAACACTTAACACCTGTATTATTCCTTCCTGACCTTTTTCCATAGGTGCAAAGTCAAACGGATTTCTAATAATTATATCTGCAAAGTTAGGCGAATGAAGATACCCATGTTCGCATTCCAGGAAAACAGAACCGACTTGTTCTGCCATTCCATAAAAATTGAACACCTTCTGAATGCCTATTTTTTCCTTGAGTTTTCTTTTAAAAGTACTATTATCTACAGCCTTTTCCAGCATTTTTTTCCATCCTCCACTATGTATCAATATTGCTTCTGAAAGATCAGCCTTAATAGAAGATTCATAAAGGTATTGCCAAACCATAAAAGTAAAACCAAATAATAAAATGGGAGAATTCTTATGTTTGGCTATAAATTTTTCATAACCTTCGTAATCGATATTCATTTGTTCGTTCAACAGATAAAAATGGGATTTGCCAAATATGGACATTCCAAGTATACCAGCTCCGCGTGCTGAATAGGAAACGCGGTTTTTTATTACGCTTATCGAATCAATTAAAATCATGGGTAATCTCTCTTTTCCAATAACATATTGCATTATATTTGATAATGCCTTTGTTTGCATATTAGCTGTACATTTATCGAGAAAGATACGGCTTGGTGTGGACCCTGAAGTGCCGCTGGAGGCAAGCACTTTAAAAACTTCATTATCGTTAATGCTTTTTAGTTCATGGTTTTTAAAAATAGAAACTGGGATATAAGGGATGTCTTCTATGAAAAATATAGGCTTATTAAAAAGTTGTGAACAAATACTTCTATATTCAACCGAATTTTCTAAATGATATTCATGCAGCTTTTTAAGATGAGTAAACAGCACTTTATCCTTTTCCTGCTTATTTAAAGAATATTGCTTAATTTCTATGAGGCTGTCAATATCCATTGTTATTAATAATTTCTTGGTAATTTACTTTTTGATTTGATGTTAGCGGAATATTTTTTGCAAATACATACTTAATAACTGAAATATGTATTTGGTACTTATTAGAAATGTAATTTCTTGTATTTTCAGGGTTAAGGGAATCATTATCCGAGAAAATTAGCAATTTCTTATCTTCAATGCCAGTGCATCCTATAAAGCAGCCACAATATTCTTTCAAATCACTTTCTAATTCATCTAGGTTTATACGATTTCCAAACAATTTTATAAAACGTCTCATTCTGCCTGTAATATAATAAAACCCATCTTTGTCCACTTTAGCAATATCACCTGTATGTAGACTTTTCTGATAGACACACTTTTGTAAATCTTCGATTCCATAGGTATAACCACATCCAACATTAGGGCCGCTATAAATCAATTCACACGAAACTGGTTCAAGGTTAAATTCGCCTCCTTTAATAGGCTTCCCTATTGACCCTATCTTTTTCGTTAGCATGTCAGGAGGTAAATATGACATGCGGGCAGTAGCCTCAGTTTGTCCATACATTATATAGAATTGGACATTTTTGGGTATAGCGTAGTCAGTAAATGTTTTTATTAATGTTTCATCCAACTTGCCTCCTGCCTGAGTCATATAACGAATGGAGTTATACTTATTTTTTGTAAAGCCCACGCGATGCAGCATTTCATACGTGTAGGGGACACCTGAAATACTGGTACACTTATATTTTTCAAAGATAGTCCAAAAGTTTTGAGATAATACGCTTTCATTAGTACATATAATTCTTCCTCCATTGGCAATATTAGTTAATAAAATAGATAACCCATAGGAATAATGTATAGGTAAATTAAGTATGCAGTTATCTGAAGCACAGATAGGTAAATAATCTAAGATAGATGTAGTATTTGATATTAAATTGAAGTCTGTTATTTTAACAAATTTTGGGGAGCCTGTTGTACCTGAGGTTGAAAGTAATACTTTAATGTCAGGATGAATAGCATAGTCTTCATTATTCATCTCATATCCTTTTAAATGACCTTCTTTATATATGATTGGAAAACTAGAAATGCTATCAGTTCTTTGATGATCAAATACATAGGATGGTGTGTAAATTGATTCCAATTTTTGTTTCAAGAGAATATTAAGCGATGAGCTAAGCAGGCAGGTTGCATGATTGCTTTTTAATAGTGAGAGCAATATTTTTACTGATTCAAGTGAATTATCAACATATAAAAAGGCGAGTTTTTTATGCGTGGTACTGAAGTCAGTAAGTTCTTTTATTATATTATCATATTTTTTTGTGAAACCTGAGTTTGCATCAACCAATTCAAGCGTTGAATTGTGTGTTGTATTTAGGTATTCAAAGAGAGTAGACATCAATTTGTTAAATAACTTAGATAACCATGCTGCCGTCTACGCCAACAATTTGCCCTGTAACGTATGCCGATAAATCAGAAGCAAGGAATAAAGCCACTTTTGCAACATCTTCAGGTCGTCCAATTTTTCGCATTCCGATGGAAGAAATATTTTTTTCATAAAATTTCTGATTCATACCCTTGGTCATATCTGTATCTATAAATCCGGGAGCAATTGCATTAACACGTATATTTAAAGGTGCTAATTCTTTACTTAATGATTTTGTAAAGCCAACTATAGCGGCTTTACTTGCACCATAAATACTTTGGCCCAGATTGCCATTTGTGCCGATTATTGAGCTTAAATTTATTATGGCTCCTTTTCTGTTTCTTAGAAAACCTTTCAATGCAAGTTGTGAACTATATATTGTTCCATATACGTTTATGGAAAACGTATCTTCAATCACTTCCGACTTGGCCATTTGTAGCGTAGAATCCACCATAACACCAGCGTTATTTACAAGTATTTCAGGATATATATTTTTTTCATAAATATCTTGAAATACATCTTTTAAGCTTTTTACATTACGAATATCTACTTCATATATATGACTGGCGATTTTGTGTTTGTCCTCCAATGAATTCTGAAGTTCCATAAGTTGCTCGGAGTTTCTTGCAATCATAACCAGGTTACAACCCTCTTGAGCAAATAGTTCAGCAATACTTTTGCCTATACCTCTTGAAGCACCGGTTATAAAAGCTGTTTTACCAGATAAAAGCCCCATTAAAAAACTATGTTATACTTTTTTAATATTTCTTTTGCCTTGCCTACAGAGTTCATATCTATAACATCATCAGTTGAAATGGAAACGTTGAATGTTTCTTCAAGTGTACTAATAAGAACCATATGCGAAATAGAATCCCATTGCGGAATACTTTGATATTTTAAATCATTCGTAATAGTTGATGTATCTATGTTTAGAGCTTCACTGAATGTATGGTATAGTTTTTCTGTATTATTCATGTAATGTGCACTTTAAATGCAAAAATACAAATTATATCTTCGTAGTTTCAGTTCTACGTATTTCTCCAATTAATTTAACTTTGCCTCCCTCCCCTGAACCCACTAGAATATATAGTATGCCATTATTACCCTCACAAAAAGTTTTTCTGAATAAGCTTAAGTGGTTTATTTATGAAAAAGTTACGTCCGTGTACGATAGGCTGCTTTTTATGGCAGGTCCTCCTTGTGGAATAGATATAGGTGCAAATAAGGCTAAAATCATTGTTTATGTGGGTGAGTCGCTCCCTCCGCGTATAGCTCGGATAGCTAAGTGGAGCAAAAGGTTTGATACATTTACTACAATTTTACTTTGCCATGAAAGAGGTTTCGTTGAGAAATTTTCCAATCCCGATATTGACCATACCTTTTTATTCCGTAATGAATGGCATTTACGGAGAATAATCAAATCTATCCCTAACCCATATATAATACATGGGTTTGCACCCAAAAGCAAATATCCATATATTGCTAAAAAAGCATGGCAAAAAATTAATCCTTTTACTCCATTTATAATTGATTACCAGGATGTATTTACCATATATTATGGTACTGTCCCAAAATATAATTGGCTTAAAGAAGAATTGCCTTATGAAAGAGACTGTCTTGCTGAATCGGATGGTATTGTGGCAAACAGCCTTGAACCCCGCGAAGGGATGAGGATATGGAACATTAAAAAGTCAGGCAAAAGAATATTTTTCCCTCTTTACACGGATAATGACAGTTTTTTGAATCCGCAGAAGAAATTTTCATACGATGATATACATCTTGTATATGCTGGTGGAGTAATGGGATCTCACAGAGATAAAGTCCATTATGGTGCTACCCAATTTCATTGGCTCATAGAGTATTTGAGCGAGCAAAAAATACATTTCCATATTTACCCTAGTCCTTCAGTAATGAAAGCTGATTATGAGGAATATAAAGAAATAGCAAAACATTCTACTTATTTCCATTACCATGAGCCTGTTTCGCAAACTGAACTTTCGAAAGAACTGGCTAAATATCATTACGGGTTAATGCCTTTTTTCTTGGGGTCCTCGGGACAATCTGATTTAAAGCATAAATACGCAACAACTTTAAAGCTATTCAATTACGTAGAATCCGGAATACCTATTCTTGTCTCTGCTGATGTACAGTATCAAAGTTGGATTGTTAACAGGTATTCTTTGGGAAAAACCCTTAATAGTAAAGAGGATTTTAAGGATTTGAGGAAATTAATTGGGGATATTCCCTATGATGAACAAGTGAGAAGGATGTTGGTAAATAGGGAAAAACTAAGCCTTAAAGTACATATGCCGAGATTGTTGGAGTTTTATAAAGCGTTACAGGATAAAAGAACAAACAACCTTTAATTTAAATCACCCTGCCAAGTTTCTTTTTTAGCATTCTTTTGGCAGTATCCAAGCGTCTTTGTTGTTCCTGCATTTTGCCCAAATCTTCGTCATTAAGAGGCTGGCGGATATGTTCTTGCAATTCTTTTATCATTAGTTCTACCCTACGGCTTTTGAGGGAATAAACTGCTTTTTCAACCGTAACGCCCAAATGGTCTCTTTCTGTTTTGATTCCTATGCTTCGACGGCTCCAATCACTCATAATGTAATTATCATTGGCAAGAGAGACGGAAAAACTGCTCATGTCTTCATCTGAATGGCGTAAAAAATAATCTTCATTTATTTTTTCACTGCGTTCAAACATGGAGCAGCACTCGTCATAAATACGCTGACATAGCAAGCTCTCAAAATTTACGCTATCCGCTTTCAAATTTTGAATGATATAGTCTGCAATCTTCATCGTAAAAGTGGGCGTTTCTTCCTGTCCGGCTTCAGGTTCACCTATAAAAGTCGCTTCCTCCTCTCCATATTTTACCAATACTCTAACTAGTTCTTTTTCCTGCGGTTCGCATGTAAAAACGGAAACATTTTCAGATGTACCTCTCGGCAGACTTTCGGTTTGTCTATTGGCAACTATATTGGATGGGGCCTCGTCAAATAATTTACGTCTTGCTTTTCGGAGTTCACTCCAAAGAACAGCTTCTTCTATATGCAACAGCCTGCTACATTCTCGTATATAAAGTGAACGGGTAATCATTTCAGGGATGTGGGCAATGGCTTGTACCATATCTCGTATCAATTCTGCTCTTTTTACTGGGTCGCCTTCTGAAAGTTTTGCCAGTGTCCTTGTGCGGAATACAATAAAGTCAACAGCATTGGCTTTCAGGTATCGCTTTAGTTCTTCCGGAGTATGTTTACGGGCAAATGTGTCAGGATCATCTTCGGGTGGAAGGGTTACCAATTTAACATTCATTCCTTCCTTCAATGCAATTACAAGTCCCCGTTCGCTGGCTTTCAAACCTGCTTCATCGCCGTCGTAAAGTATAGTAAGGTTTGGGGTATAACGCCTTATCAGCCTTACCTGTTCAACGGTAAGTGATGTGCCCGAAGATGATACTGTGTTTTCTATGCTTGCCTGGTGCATAGATATAACATCGGCATAGCCTTCTACTAAAAAGCAATTGTCTTCTGCTGTAATGGCTCTTCGAGCAAGGTTTATACCGTATAATACATTGCTCTTGTGGTAAAGCGGAGTTTCAGGGGAGTTTACATATTTGGCAATTGTTTTATCTTTCCTTAAAGTTCTTCCCCCAAAGGCAATAACCCTGCCACTTACATTATGAATAGGAAATATAACTCTTCCCGCAAAGCGGTCATAGCATTGTTCAGGTAATGGTTCAGCGGGTGTTTCTTCCCCTTCTTTAACACGTGAACTAACTAGTCCTGCCTGTAGGAGGTATTTTAATTTATAACCTGCGTGTAAAGCAGCATTCATAAGCGCTTTGTGACTTTCCGGGGCATATCCCAACTGGAATTTTTGAATGGTTTCCGGTGTAAATCCTCTTTCTTCGAGATAGCTTAATCCTATGGCCTTGCCCTGTTCGGTTTCAAGGTTATCAGAAAAGAATTTTTGGGCAAAGGAACATACTATTATCAGGCTTTCCCGTTCATTCTCCAGTTCTATTTCTTCGGGTGCACGCTCTTTTTCTACAATTTCTATATTGTATTTTTTAGCGAGATATTTCATGGCGCCTACGTAGTCCGTCTGCTCATGTTCCATTACAAAGTTTACTACATTGCCGCCTCTGCCACAACCAAAGCATTTATAAATCCCTTTAACCGGAGAAACGGTAAAAGAAGGGTTTTTCTCATTATGAAAAGGACAAAGCCCCAGGTAATTAACCCCTCTTTTCTTCAGGTTTACAAAATCACCCACCACCTCATCAATGCGGGCTGTATTAAATATAGTATCTATCGTCTCACGCGGAATCATCCTTCTTTTTCTCTATGGGACAAAGTTACGTATAAAAAAATAGAGAAGAGTTGGAAGATATAAACAGAAAATAGCAGTCACAAGGATAATATGAAAATAAAATTTTAGGGGGATTTTCATGTGAATTTTTGCGTCACATTGTATCGCATTTTTGCCTTATTTCAAGTGTGAGATAATATTGATTTAAGGAGGCTTTATTGTCAGATATTCAAGTATTTAAATTGGCATGTCGCAACTTTAAAATAAAAAAATGGAAGTTTGCTATGAAAAATATGCAGAGCAAATGCGTAACAACATTTATTAAGCTGGGTCCATTTTCTTGTGCTGCAGTAATTTATCGCCCATAACCTCCACATAAACTTCATCGAAAGATTTTCCTTTATGTCCCGGCCACATGGCGGAAAATTGTATTTCAATGCTTTTTAAGAGATTGATACAAAGCTCTTTATCTTCCATTGGCATAGTATGCAACATCATGTGTGCGTTTTTAGTTATGCCTAATGTACTTTTATTAATGGCCTTTTCTCCGCTGGCAGTTATTCTGACCCGTTTAGATCGTTTATCTTTCTTATCAGCATGTTCGGAAATAAATCCTCTTTTTCTAAGGCGGGTAAGCATATCAGATCCACTTGATATTTCAAACAGGCTATCATTTAATACATCTATCTTTCTGGGTGTCCCAAGTTTTTTAATAGCAAGTAGCATTCCAAATTCTTCCAGGTGATTTAATCCTGTTCCTTTAAGGGCAAGAGTGGCATAGAAAAAATTAAGTTTCGCTATCCGGCCAATTATTTTGAGTAATAATCCGTCTGTAATTCCCGGAATAACGCCACCTACCAATTTCCCCTTCGTTTCACGTTTATTAATGAGCATAAACCGGCAGAAGTCTTCAATACTGCTATTCGGATGCTTTTCTTCGAAGGTACCCCAAAGGTTCATTAACTCAACGGCTTTGTTCATAGTAAACTGTTCATTTGCTGGTAAAAGTAAAAAATATATTGCCATAAGTTTACAAAGTAATACGTAAGTATATTAATTAGTAAATCCAAATCCTATGAATCCGCAAAACTTATTTCACTTATATCTTGTATTGCACATTACAGGTTTTACCATGATGGCAGGAGCCACTGTTGCCCAATTATCAATTTTTAAAAGATTGAATAAATATGTCATAAGCGATAAGCAAAAGGCATTGAGTATATTAGAAAGTACCGGAGGGTTTGCCCGCATAATGGGCATTGGAGGCTTACTTTTAATTGTAACAGGTATAGGAATGGTTAGCATTTTGCGTGATGCAGCCACCTCCATGGTATGGTTCCGGATAAAAATGCCATTGGTTATATTGATATTGCTAAATGGAGGTTTATACGCAAGACTTAATGCAAATAAGTTAAAGAAATGGCTACAAGAAAATACGATAGCAGGTAATGGCCCAATAGAAATATATAAAAACAGATTACGCATTTTTAATATTTCCCAATTGATCATATTCCTCCTCATCTTTATAGTAAGTGTATATCAATTTTAATCTTGTTGCAAATGAATAAAATAAGAATCGTTGGTATATGTGCTTTTTGCATAGGTAGCTTCTTCTGCTCCTGCGATAATGGTAATCCTGCCTCTAATAGTGGGACACAGGCAATAACATCGTCTTCAGTGAGCGGACAGGAATTATTTGAAGCAAAATGTTCCGCTTGTCACGGAACGGATGGAACAGCGGGAATTGCCAATGCAGCCAACTTGCAGTTAAGCAAGATAGACAGTAATACACTATTTAAAACCATAAGCGAAGGTAAAAATGGAATGCCTTCATTTAAAAGCGCGCTTACGGAAATTGAAATACACAAGATTGCAAATTATGTATACACCCTACGTAAATAGAGAAAAGAGAAGCAATTCCAGAATAATGGACGAGATACACATTTTCTTAAAGTTGCCATTGACCCTGCATTTTTGTGTGATACGCTTATTGTTAAAACTGATACAAAACCGGCCACATTATTTAAAATAAACATATAAAATGAAAAATGAACAATCACAACCTTCCCTGAATATATTAATTATTGGCGCTTATGGAGGTATAGGTAAAAATGCTGTTGAAATAGCACTTGGAAAAGGACACTATGTTACAGCATTGGTGCGAAATCCGGCTAAGCTTACGCTCATGCACCCCAACCTTAAAATAGTGAAAGGTGATATTATGCACCCGGAGACTTTTGAGAGTTTCTTGAAAAATCAAGATGCTATAATATCTGCCGTAGGAGGTAAGATGGATGAACCAACAACCCTATACTCCGAAGGAAACAATAACCTGCTAAAGGCGATGAAGAAAATGGATATAAATCGTGCTTTTTTTATTTCAGCAAGCGCCATTGAAATAAGTCCTGTGCAGCCGTTTATCGTTAGGTTGGCTACAAAATATATAGTGCAAAAATTATTTGGATGGGGTTATGCCGACCAGCGTGTAATGGAAAAATTAATAAAGGAAACTAGCATTAACTGGACCATCATGCGCCCTCCCAGGCTGACAAATAAACCTGCAACAGGCATTTATCGTATTGCTATCAACAAATTTTTGAAGAAATGCCTTAGCATTTCGCGTGCCGATGTTGCCGGGTTTATAGTTAATAATATCACTAATGAGAAAACATATAAGGCAATAATCGAGATTTCTTATTGAAGAGGAACTTTAATTGTATTGAAGTTTCACCCAAATTTTCTAACATCCGAAATTAGAAAGGAAATATTTAATACGTTTTTTGTAACAAATGAAGAGGGTCGCCCGTCACACGTCAAATAAAATAAATATAATATTCGTTATGAAAAGAGTAATTTTTATAGTTGCATTGGGACATTCGTTACGAATGCGGAAGCACCGTACTAAGGCATAGCTGCCTAATATTTTAAACCCCACTTATAATGAAAAATATAAAAATTACGGTCTTCTTATTTATTTTAATCGTGTTAGGTTTTGCAGGAGAATGTCAAACACCAGAAACAGGTACCATACGAGGAAGAGTATTAGATAAAGTAACCCAACAAAGCATACCCGGAACTTCTATTGCTATTTATGAATCTGTTAAAAATGATACCAATTTCGGAGGAACTTTAACAGACAGTATTGGAAATTTTGACTTGAATGGCATTAAGGAGGGCAATTATAAATTGAAAGTAAATCTAATCGGGTACCAGGAAAAAATTGTAAATGACATAAGGGTGTCAGGAGGTAAAATAAGTTATGTGGAAATTGAAATTGAAGAATCTCCAAGTACACTAAACGAAGTGCAAGTAAATACATTCAGATATGAAAATGACCCTTTGAGGCCAGTATCAGAATATGGTTTTTCTGGGGAAGAAATTTCTACTGATCCAGGTTCAAACGGAGATGTTTTCAGAGCGCTGAGTATGCTTCCGGGAGTAGCATCTAACGGCGGCGAATATTCTGCCATTGCTGTAAGAGGCCAGGGTACACATGACAATTTGTATATGGTGGATGATATTCCTGTCTCGCAGGTATCTCATCTTGAAGAGTCAGCGGGTGGCTTTACTGATCCCAATGGAGGACGGTTCAGTATATTCGCACCCGAAGTAATCAGTGATGTTGACTATATTGGCGGAGGCTTTCCAGCCGAGTATGGTAGAGAAAGCGCCTCTTATCTTGGATTACAAATAAAGGAAGGTAATACACAAGATTATTCTGTGTATGGGGAAATGAGCCTCCTTGGTTTTACTGTTAACTATGATGGACCAAGCTATATTTTTAAAAATACAAGCCTGTTTATATCCGGTCGCTATCAAAATTTTGGCCCGGTAGTAGGTTTAACAAATCAAAAGCAAGACGGACTGCCGATATACGGGGATTATATTTTTAAATCAACCACCCAATTTGGAGAAAAAAATAAGTTGACACTTCTTGGCATTTATAGCCCTGAAACTTATGTTCATGGTATAAGCAGTGTGGTTGCTGACACAGCGTTAAATGGGCCTTTTATTCTAAATGCAGTTAACAATAAAACAGTTTTTGGTGCAACCTTAAGGACATCGACAGGGAAAAACAGCTATTGGAAAAATGTAGCGTATTTTACCAGAACATATATGGACTATATTTATGGAGAAGCCTATCCTATGGTTAACCAAAGCGGAAACTTAATTAACGGCAATAATATGCCCTATAATAATAATCTTGAAAGCGTAATTTATTCTGAACAGGAATTAGGATATAGATCAATATTTACACAACGTTTTCAAAACAAGTCTCACCTGGTTATAGGATTTGATTTGGCAAGGATTAACTTAAATAATAATCGGGTTTTAAATAGCCCTGATACATCTTATGTATTTGGCCTTGGCTTTCCACCGACCCATCCAGGGCAAAATTATGTAATCACTCTTCCACAATATTTTAATGCAAATTATGTGGGTTATGCCATTAATACTTCAGGCTATCTAACTTATTCGTTTTTGCTTGCAAAAAGACTCACAATAAACGCAGGTGTTAGATATGATTACACGGGCTTTTCAATGCAAAGTACAGTATCTCCAAGAGTAAGCGGCAACTATCAACTCAACGCAACCAATAGCCTAAGCTTTGCTGCCGGAATCTATTATCAGGACCCTATCTTGTCAGAAGTTGCAAACCAACAGCCTGGTAATATTTTAAAAGAAGAACAAATTCAAGAATATATTGTTGGATATAAGAAATACTTTTCTCCGGATTTAAAATTAACTATAGAGGGCTGGTATAAAAACCTCAATAATTTGGTTGTAGTTCCTATTAATGGGTACAGTGCTGAAAATAATGCCGGAGTTGGGTGGGCAAAAGGGTTTGATATTTACCTTTTAAAAAGGCTTTCCCGCCGGTTCCATTGGGAAATCGGTTATTCCTATATGTCGAGTCAAAGGAATGACAATAATGGGCTTGGGGTTTACAATTATGATTTTAGTGAGCCTAATCAGGTAAATTTATTGCTTGCTTATAAGGATTCCAAACATTGGGTTCTTTCAACAAAATTTAAGTATGCAAGTGGCAAACCTACAGACACATATGTCATTTATTCCAATATTTTCAATGACCCTAGCTATCTTAGATATTCGGAAGAAATAACCGGAATCAATAATACCAGGTTGCCCGATATTATAGAATTAGATGTACGGGCAGATTACAGATTTCAAATTAAAAAGCTCGGACTCATTGCTTTCATCGATATAGCTGACATAAATAACAGGTTAAATCCTAATAGTGCAATGTTTAATTATGTGAAAGGGAGAATTTATTACGATGGTCTTGCAATTTTTCCCTCGTTCGGTGTGAAATTTCAGCTTTAGGAAGATACCTATTCATTTCTGTATGATACTACATAATAAAATGTCAGAAAAACAAAAACCAACTAATGGGGTCATTGCCCTTGAAGAAGCTTTCCTGCATCTCAAACTTAGAGCACTAGATATCCCCCTCTTACGTTAAATAACTTGATGATCAAGGAGCGTCTTACTGATGTGCGAGCAGTCCTGCTTACAAGACATCTGGTCTATAATAAATAACAAGGCTCATTTAATAATCAACTAAAATAAATAACAATGGAAACAGAAACAATTCAAACACAAAACAAAGAAACAGTTCGGAACCTTTACGAAGGAATTCTGAATACGGGAAAATTAGAATTACTCAACACAATTTTTTCAGAGGAGTATAACGGGTCTAGCGGCCCCCTGGGACTAAAGGGAGTTGCCGGGTTTGCCGCAACAATTAATGTGTTAATTATGGCATTCCCCGATATCAAATGGACAATTGAAGATTTATTTGCCGAAGGAGATAAAGTCGCAGCAAAAGCGTCGTGGAAAGGAACTAATTTAGGTGAATATAGAGGCCTTCCACCAACTCAGAAAGAGTTTGCCAATAGTGGAATTGGAATTTTTCAGTTTAGGGGAGGAAGATTATTAATGTCTGGCTGGAAACAGATAGATTGGGGTTTCTTCAACAAAGAGGAATTGTGCCACAGGATCTTTTTCCGGCACCATCTATTCAAAATGGAAAATAGCGGTAAATCGACAATAAAAAAGGCGGTATTTATACCGCCTTTTTTATTAAATCTAAGAGGATTATTTGGTGGAAAGGTACTCAGCGACACCCTTGTGGGAACCTTGCATAGCCTTGTCGCCTTTTTTCCAATTGGCAGGGCATACTTCGCCCGTTTCTTCGTTTTGTTGCAGTGCATCAATCATGCGGATGGCTTCATCCACACTTCTTCCCAGTGGGAGATCATTAACAAGCGCATGGCGAACCACACCGTTTTTATCCATTAAAAAGAGTCCGCGGTAAGCAATCATGCTTCCGGTAGCAACCAGTTCTTCGTTTTCGTCTTCATAATACTCGCCGGTCAATACGCCAAAATTATTGGATATTGTTTTGGTGGTATCGGCTACAATGGGATAGGTGATGCCTTGAATACCGCCTTGTATCTTAGGAACTTGCAACCATCCCCAGTGAGATTGTTCGGTATCGGTGGAGCAAGCTACTACAGCTACATTGCGCTTTTCAAATTCTGCCAAACTTTCTTGGAAAGCGTGTAGTTCGGTAGGACATACAAAGGTGAAATCTTTTGGGTAGAAGAAAAATAGCACATACTTCTTTCCAACGTATTGGTCGAGGGAGAAATCGTTAATTATTTCACCCATGGCAACTGCCGATGCTTTGAATGAGGGCGCTTTTTTACCTACTAATGTTTTCATTTTTGAATATTATTTTATTTGAGGGCGCGAAGATATGAATTGGAGAGCAATTATAGGTGTAAATGAGTTTACATTTATCAAATTGATAATAGTAAATGATCCTATTTCAGTCCTTCCAGCGTTTTTTTAATGCTATCGAAATCTGGATAGTCGCTGGCATTTTCGAGTATTTCTGCAAAACGGATGATACCTTCCTTATCAATTACGAACGAAGAACGTTTAGCAACGCCTTTTAAACCCAATATCCAGTTATCATACATGCATCCGTAAGCGGTAATGGCTTCTTTATTGAAGTCCGACAGGAGTGAGAAATTAAGGTTGTTATCTGTCCTGAATTTTGCTAAGGTAAAAGGCATATCTACCGAAATACCAAATACTTCGGCATCCATTCCATTGAAATAAGATAGTTCGTCGCGGGTTTGGCATAGTTCTTTGGTACAAGTGCTTGTAAAAGCAGCAGGGAAAAATAATAATATCACATTTTTTCCTTTCAGGGAACTAAGGGTAACCATATTTTTATCT
>Ga0206863_1069_pt1 | contig 36745 bp, 32 predicted proteins | sample Alteio_BWOrgCont_41_FD_152634 | JGI IMG/M metagenome (GOLD analysis project Ga0206863, IMG submission 152634) | Enriched cells from forest soil in Barre Woods Harvard Forest LTER site, Petersham, Massachusetts, United States -... | ecosystem: Environmental > Terrestrial > Soil > Temperate forest >...
ATATGATATAAATTGCGAGATATGAGAATATCTGAAAGAAAATTATTCGATGCATTAAGTTCATATAACGATACGCATATACTCCCATAGCACAGGATAAGATAACACTTGATAGTTCTTTAATAATTATTTGAATCATAAAAATGTTCTGCATTAAATTCTAAATTATAGAACATTTACTATTTCTTACTTTAAAGAAAGTTAGTGTGATTTTTTTAATTCCTCTGTTTGTGTATTTAATAGCTGGTATTCTGTAGTCCCACAATCCGGGGGGCATAAATGTCCAAGGTCTTCATACTTGCTAATAAGTCCAAGCATTATATCTTCTTTCATAAGAGTAACTTCAACTCCATCTTTGAAGACAGGGTATTTTACACAAGTACTGAAAATGTTTATATAGTTACATGATTTTCCCATGACTTTCATAGCAGAATCGTTTTGAAGAATAAACCTGAATATTTCCTGGAACGATAAAATCACTGATGTAGCACTTCCCATAGAATCCGCTTCAGAATTAAACTGAACAGGGTGTGGACTGGTAATGCTTTGACTCATTCTGATATCGCTTCTGAAATTAGCAGTATCTGTATTAAAAGTATTTGATAGAACGGGAACAAGTGCATGCTTAACTGTATCGAATATAAAATAATTAGTACTGGGAATAATAGTATACATCGCCGACGGTGGAATTACATTCAATTGTATAAGAGCCAAAGGACTGAAGAATATAAGAAAATGGTGGCTATTATCAACGCCATATGTAATTCTTAGGGCGGTTATAAAATGCCTGATAGAACCCGGTACTAAATTATGCGCATACATATGCAAAGTATCTAATTCGAGTGTATCTATTTTTTGAATAAAGGAATTTAAATGAGTGGTATCTCCTGTGGAATTGACAATAAAAAGGCAGGTGTTTTCCCACGATAAATATTTTAATCCGGTATCCCTGGGGATGCAGTTTTTACTTACATTCAATGTGTCTTCGCCATTCGTTAAGGAAGAAAATACAAATTGCGTGTTCGTTTGAGCACTGCTTTTAAAGGCCATAATAATCATCGGTATAAAACCCATGACTATAATTATTCTTTTCATCCTGTTCGGTTTTTTAGTTGATACAAAAGTATATAACAATTGTAAGATACGTTATGTTTTTTGTCGTAAAAGTCACGTTTTCAATACGGGAAAAACCCCCTCCCATATTCACATAAAGCCCCCTTTTTTAAAGACACCCTTTGATAGCACCTTTGTGTTCTCAGGTTTTGCGATGGAAAATAGTATTAAAAACCGGAAAGGAAGCAGGCGATATAAAATTAGTATCATGGGACTGATTCATTAATAAACGTTAACGCCTTAAGACCGGGCAGATTACCAAAATTTTCTGCCTGGTTTTTAAATCAATGAAAAAAATAATTCTTAAAAAAACGGATAAGCCGAAAACCGGAAAGAGAGTAGGTGGAAAGATTAAAAATAGTATGGTCAGTATATCTTATCACGGAACCAGTTTAATTTTAATAGATCCATTATTCAGAACAAATATATTGCTTGAGGAGGATTCATTTTATAAAGCAATTAGCCGGCATGGGGCTTTTGATATGGCAAATGTTGATGGACCAACTATTGCAAGGTTATTAAAAGAATCAACCCTTAGGATGACCATAGATACTTATTTATGGCCTTTCACCAAAACATGCGGATATTACGACCCTAAAGAACCCTCAATAATTTATCTTAATCAGTGGCATTTTAACCGGAGCATCCCAAGTTTCTGTAACACGCTTGTACATAAAATTGTGCAGGCAGTAAATGCCGACAACCCACAATATGAATTTGGACATGGCAATAATTCGCCCGATGGAAAAGAAAATACAGCACCCTATTGGATAGGCAACCTGGCAGAAAAAATAATTTCGAACGAACATAAATTAGCATCCCCACAATATATGGTGAAGAATATTGCTGATAGCGCTATTTGAAGCCAGCCTAAGAAAGAAGGTGAATAGAAACCTGAATCATTAATCTCCCTTCACCCTATCTTCATCTAATATCCCTTATTTAACCCCATCTTTGTGTAGATGGGATTATGGGAGAGGAAATAAGCGATAGTAACATATTAGAGATGTTCCGTGTGGAAAGCAGCCGTAACCACGCTTTTCATATCCTGGTGAATAAATACCAGAAGCGGGTTTACTGGCAGGTGCGCCGCATTATTATCGACCATGAAGATACCAACGATGTGGTGCAAAATGTGTTTCTGAAAGTGTGGAAAAATCTGGAGGGCTTTAAGGAAGCCTCCAGCCTTTATACCTGGCTTTATCGCATAGCTACCAACGAGTCGCTTACATTTCTGAAACAAAAAAGGGCCAATATGTATGTTCCCTTTGATAGCGTTTCGCGCTCCCTGTCGCGCAAACTGGAGGATGATGCCTATTTTAGCGGCGATGCCATACAGAAAAAGCTGCAAAATGCCATACTTACCTTACCTGAAAAACAACGCATTGTATTCAATATGAAATATTACGACAATATTAAATACGAGCAAATGTCTGAAATACTGGGCACATCCGTAGGGGCATTGAAAGCATCTTATCACCATGCCGTAAAGAAAATAGAGTCATTTTTAAAAAGTAATTAAACTTCCCTACTTTAGAGACGTCAAAAAGACGTAATGAAGAAAATTGAAGACATATTAACGGATGACGGATTACCGGAAAAGGATGCTCCTTTGCTGCATTCTATTTCAAAAGAAATTCCATTTTCTGTACCTGAAAATTACTTTGACAGCCTCCCATCATATATTATAGAAAGGTGCAACGAGAAAGAAGTTACTAGTCAGTGGTCAGTATTTAAGGAAAACCTCCGGCTTTTTTTAATGGGATATAAATGGAGATTATTGTCCCTTACAGCTTGTGTAACTTTAATTTGCCTTTTTACCCTGCATATTAATAACCAACCTGTGCCGTATGAAGCATTAGTGCAAAATATACCTGATAGCCTGATTGTTGCGCATTTTGATAAAAATATTACAGACATTAACTTATCAACGTTAGAGGATATTTCTGAAGACACACCTTGGGGACAAACATGGGAGAATACGGGAACATCTTCCAAAAGTGTATCTGATTCCACTAATGCAGACCAAGATATAATTGCATACTTAATTAACCATAACGTAACTGTTTCAGATATTGAAAACCAACCTTAATCCATTATGAAAACCAACCATGTATTTCGTCTTCCCCTCTTAATTTTAATGCTTTTACCTGTTGCCATTTTCGCGCAAGGAAAACAAGATAAGAAAGACAGGATTGAAACTATGCACATAGCCTATCTTTCAGAAAAACTGAATTTATCTTCTGCAGAAGCTGAAAAGTTTTGGCCTATTTATAATGAATACAAAACAGCACAGGATAAGCTGCGAAAAGAACGAATGGATAATATACAATCTGTTAAAAGAGCCGGTGGCGTTGACAGCATAAGTGATGCTGACGCCCAAAAACTGATTGCAGCCGAAACAGATTTCGAAACCCACCAATTGGATCTGCGCAAAGAATATGTCACAAAATTTCAACAAGCCATTTCTATCCGTAAAGTAGCTAAATTTTTTATTGCAGAAGACGAATTTAAGCGCTATCTTCTTAATGAACTCAAACACAGGGACCATGAAGGTAGAGACAGGGATAATGACGAACATAGGCCAAACTAATAACAGAGCCTAAAAGAGATTATATTTGCAGGGAATATTCCTCTGCATGAAACCCGGACTTTTTAAAGTAAACATTGGCATAGCCTTTTCCTCTATCGCAGGGCAATTGCTGCGTACTGTCCTCACCATCATAATTATTGCCATAGGTATAACGGCATTGGTAGGTATTCTTACGTCTATTACCGCCATGAAGGAAGCCATCAACAGTAATTTTTCGAGCATGGGCGCCAATACTTTCGCCATTCGTAATAGGGATGCCACTATACAAATAGGGCATCGGGGAAAACGCCCTAAAGACTATAAGAACATTACATACGATGAAGCACTTGCATTTTCAGAACAATATACTTTCCCGGGGGTGGTTTCCATTACGAATGTTGCATCGGGAATTGCTACCTTGAAATATGAAGACGAAAAAACAGACCCAAATATTGAAGTAGATGGCACTAATGAAAATTTTATACTTACCTCAGGATATACATTGAGTGCCGGAAGAGATTTTTCAGCCCAGGAAATTAAAGAGGGAAGAAGAGTTATTATGATTGGGCAGGACGTGGCTAACAGGTTATTTAAAAAACATGAAAACCCCATAGATAAAGTAATAGCCATAGGAGATGGAGGAGATTTCAGAGTAATTGGCGTTCTGCAATCTAAAGGAAACAGCTTCGGATTTGGAGGCGACAGGATTGTTTTAATGCCCATTACAGTAGTAAGAACCTATACCAATTTCTTAAGTCCCGATTGGACTTATACTATCAGTGTATTGGTACATAATCCCAATCTTATGGATGCCGCCATTAGTGAAGCAAAGGGATTATTCCGCATTATTCGTAAAGACAGGATTGGGGCGGAAGAAGATTTCGGAATTGCCAAAAGCGACGACCTTTCGAATGTACTTATAAGTAAAATGTCTACTCTTACTATTGGCGCTACTGTAATAGGTATAATAACCCTTCTTGGCGCTGCCATTGGGTTAATGAATATTATGCTTGTATCGGTTACTGAACGGACTATGGAAATTGGCATCCGCAAATCCATGGGAGCCACCAAAAAAATTATCCGAAACCAGTTTTTGATAGAAGCTATTGTAATATCTCAAATGGGCGGCTTACTTGGTATAATACTTGGCTTAACAGTTGGAAATATAATGGCCCTATTCTTTGGGATAGGATTTATAATACCGTGGTTATGGATACTTACAGCAGTTGCTATCTGCCTTGTTGTAGGTGTAATTTCAGGCCTGTACCCTGCTATAAAAGCTTCCAGGCTTGACCCGATAGAGGCCCTCCGTTACGAATAAACAATTAATAGTTCCCTACATATTTATATCAAAATAAAATAATGTTATAAGATTTATTTTGTTTAAAATATTTTATGTTGGCCTCCTTTCCCAAAATATTCCCATATACCTTTGTACAATTTTCCATCGTATTATGCAAAAACAATTTGTATTTCTCGGCTTTTTTCTTCTTTCCATTTCCTCATTCTCCCAACCTGTAATACAATACTGGGACAGTGCAGCAGGCATTAAAAAGAGTGAAATAAATTATGTAAACGGTATGCAAAATGGCATTTTCAAGCTGTGGTATAAAAATGGGAAATTAGACCAATCGGGGTTTTTCAAGAAAGGGGAACAGGATAGTGTTTGGAAGAATTATTACGAAAGCGGTAAAGTGAAAGCGCTACGTCATTATGACAATGGAAAAGCTAACGGAACATTTGTATTTTTTTATGCTAATGGAGATACCGCTATGGTTAATTCATATACCAATGATATGAAAGCCGGCGTATGGAAATCATGGGATAGTACAGGCAGAATATCAAGTATAACTCCTTACCAAAAAGATAAGAAGGAAGGCACTTGGGTTTATTATTACAGTGATGGGAAAACAAAGAACCGCGGAGCATTTGAAAATGACAGAAAAGAAGGGCATTATGTATCATTTTACGATAACGGAAATAAAGAGAGCGAAGGCGATTTTCATAATGATAAGGAAACAGGTAAATGGCAGGAGTGGTATGAAAAGGGACAATTAAAGGATATTGCCAATCATTCCGATACGTTAGTTTACATGCAAGAATATTACACACTTGATGGCAAACAAACCGTTTCGGGTGGGAACGGTAATGTTAAAATATATTACCCGGGTGGAGTTATACAAGCAGCGGGCAATTATTCAAATGGATTAAAAGAAGGGCTATGGAAATATAATTTCGCTGATGGAAGTAAAGACAATGAGACCTCCTACTCAGGTGGAAAACAAAATGGCGCATATACATCCTGGTATCGTGGAGGTCAGCTAAAATCTACAGGCACTTTTACAAACGGAGAAAAAAGCGGTCATTGGACCTGGTATTATGATGATGGGAAGCCTCAAACATCGGGCGATATGCAAAACAAAAAAAGAGAAGGATTATGGATATATTTTGGATCTACCGGCGATACAACTGTAAAAGGATATTTTAAAAATGACGAACAAGATAGCACCTGGACCTATTATTACGACAGTAGTAGCATTAAACTAAGAGAATGCCGTTACAAACACAATTTGCGCAATGGATTATGTACAATCTGGTACCGTAACGGACAGGTAAGTGAACAAGGCAATTATTTGAATGATAAGGAAGATGGATTATGGAAATCGTGGTACGATAATGGAAAAGAAAAGGATGAGGGAGGGTACATAGCTGGCAGTATGGAAGGTGATTGGAAAGGCTGGTATGATAACGGAACGCTTAAATACGAAGGCAACCGGGCAAATGACTTGAAAGAAGGACACTGGAAATATTACTACGATAAAGGAGCTTTGCAACGCGAAGGTGATTTCCATAAAGATTTAATGGAAGGGCATTGGGTTATTTTGCAACCAACAGGCACTAAGGTTGAAGAAGGGAATTACAAGGACGATAAGCCGGATGGAAAATGGAGCTTTTATTATGAGACGGGGGTACTGATGCAGGAAAAAATGCTTACGGACGGAGAACCTTCCGGGAGATGCACTTCTTATTTCCCTGATTCAAAAATGGAAAATGTATCTGATTATACATTACAAAAAGATAATGGCGGTTCTGTTCGCAGTATTCCTACAGGCGAATGGATTTTTTATGATAAAAACGGAAATGTAACACGAAAAATACGGTACGAAAACGGAGTACCGGTAGGGAATTAGGTATATTTAATACACCTCATCGTGAGAACCAATGTCAATTAACAAAGCGGTTTTATTTTCGTCGTAAAACTTAAAAATTACCCTGCAATCATTAGCAACGCTAAAAGCCCACAACCCATTCAGTTTACCAGTAAGTTTATGCGTTTTAAGACTTGAATCAAAGGGATGGTGGGTAAATAAATCTAATGCCTCCCAGAATTTCTTTTTAAGACCAGAATGGTTACGTATCCGTCTTTTATAGGAATTTTTAAAGGTAGAATCCCAAATAAGGCTAATCACGTTCCAAGTCGGTATGAAGGTCTTTTACAGAGCCTTTTTTTACTTTTCCCTTTTTTAGATTCAGCATAGCTTTTCTCGCTCTTTTAGAAAGGGCTTCCCGTTTTGATTCAACGGTCATTTTGCGGATAATATCCAAAGCATACTCTTTTTCCGATAAAACCAAGGAATTGAAATCCTCAATAACGCGGTTAATATTTGCTGCTTTCATTTTGGTTTCTTATTACTCGTTATTGCAAATTTACGAAAAATATTATTTCCGTTCCAGTCTGTGTTACTTGAAGAAGTTTATAGTAATCTTTCATCTTGGATACTCCTATCTAAATCTCTATTTCCGTCACCATCGGGCAGTGGTCGGAATGCTTGGCATCGGGTAATATATACGACCTTTTAAGGGCGTTCTCTAATGGAGCGCTTACCAAATTATAATCTATCCTCCAACCTAAGTTTTTAGCTCTTGAATTGGCGCGAAAACTCCACCAGGTGTATTGATGCGGTTCTTTATTGAAATGCCGGAAGGAATCTATAAAACCCGATTTCATAAAGCTATCCAGCCATTCTCTCTCTTCCGGCAAAAATCCTGAAGAGTTAGCGTTACTGATAGGGTTATGTATATCTATAGGTTGATGGCATATATTATAATCTCCGCAAATAATAAGTTTAGGATGTGTTTTTTTTAGTTCGTTAATATAGGTTTGGAATTTAGCCACCCACTCCATTTTAAAGCCCTGCCGCTCATCACCCGAGCTCCCTGATGGCATATACACGCTCATTACGGAAACGTCACCAAAATCGGCCCGTAAAACACGGCCTTCATGGTCATCAAATCCGCAGCCATATTCCACATGGTCGGGCTTTTGCTTACTGAATATTGCCACGCCGCTGTATCCTTTCTTTTCCGCAGGATACCAATAGTGGTAATACCCCGCATCGGTAAAATCCTGCAAGTTGAGCTGGTCTGTCTGGGCTTTAATTTCCTGCACGCATATAATATCGGGGTTCACTATCTTTACCCAATCAAGCCAACCTTTAGACATAGCCGAACGGATGCCATTGAGATTGTATGTAATAATTCTTTTCATGTTGTTAGTCCAACAAATATATAGTTTTTGCGTTATTTCACGATATTAGATTTTTCACCGAGTGAATAAAGCCCTCTTTTCATTTCTCCTGTTTTGCCTTTCCTTCCTCCCTAAAGGAGCGGCTCAAACTATTTCAAATCAACGGAAAAAGGCGGTAATTATTCCTCCCGCATCAGATACCGTAAGGCTTGATACGTTGAGTATAATACCCGGCACCCTTAACCTTGCTATAGGCTTTCTTGAATTGGACTCAACGGAATACACCCCTTTAACAGAAGACGGTGAAGTGCTCTTGAACAGAGAAAAATTAAGTAAGCTGGGATTCGGTCTTGATACCATTAGTTCCACTTACAGAGTATTCCCTTATCTGCTTTCTCAAACATTGCAACATAAGGATAATTCCGTCATTCATTCTGTTCTATATAATAACCAGGCCGCTTATATGTACCAAGTAGCGCCGGCAAGCAATTCCAGCAATCCTTTTGACTTAGGCAGTTTAAGCAAAAGCGGAAGTATTTCAAGAGGAATTTCCTTTGGCAATAATCAGAACCTGAATGTAAATTCGAGCCTTAACCTGCAACTGGCAGGCAAGCTCAGTAATAATGTGAATGTACTTGTGGCTGCCACCGATGATAATCTGCCGATTCAACCCGAGGGGAATACAGCCCAACTACAGGATTTCGACAAAGTTTTTGTAAAACTGTATGATAAACATACGAGCCTGATTGCCGGCGATTATGAAATAGCAAGCCCTGATGGATACTTTATGAAATTCAATGAAAAAGCAGAAGGAGGATTATTTACAACCAGCTTTATAACCAAACCTAACAGGGATACAAACAAAGCCGGAATAATGAAAATTACCCTGGCAGGCGGCATTGCCAAGGGCAATTATGCTGAGAATACCATACAGGCAATTGACGGCAATATGGGCCCATACAGGCTAACAGGCACAAATGGAGAAACCTTTATAGTAGTTCTTTCGGGAACAGAAAAAGTGTATCTCGATGGGCAGCTGTTGCAACGTGGACAAAATAATGACTACACCATTGATTACAATGCCGCCCAAGTTACTTTTACCCCCAAGCACCTTATCACCGCATCTTCTCAAATTATTATAGATTTTCAATACAGCGACCTGGCATATGAGCGTTCTCTTATGCACGCTGCCGCAGACTACCACCAAGATAAATTAACCCTACGCTTCAATTTATATTCAGAACAGGATGCCAAAAATCAGCAACTGACACAAACGCTAACACCCGCACAGGAACAATTTCTTGCATCGCTGGGCAATAGTATACAGAACGCTTTAGTGCCGGGAGGTGCCAATGCCACCTACAGTAGTTCAGAAGTAATGTACCGGGAGGTAGACACAACAGTGGCGGCATTTGCAGATTCTGTATTTGTCTACTGCCCCGATTCTATTATTACAGCACCCAAATCTTCACCCAATCACTTTACGGTAAGCTTTTCGCAAGTTCCACAGGGGCAAGCGGATTATATACAGATACAGTCTTCGGCCAACGGCAGCGTTTACCAATGGGTTGCACCTGTGAACGGGGTACACCAAGGGAATTATGTGGCCAAAGTATTGCTTATCACACCGAAGAAAAAGCAAATGATAACAGCGGGCGGAGATTATCAATTTTCAAAATACACGTATATAAGCCTGGAAGGGGCGCTAACTAATAACGATGTAAATACCTTTTCGAATATAGGTAAGAGTGAGGATGTGGGGTATGCCGGCCAGTTTTCATTTCATAATATCACTTTTCTTGCAGATAGCACAAAAGAGAATAAGGGCAATGTATGGAGATTGCAAACCACCCTGAGCTACGAAGGCGTACAGAAATACTTTTCGCCTATTGAAAGATACCGCCCTGTTGATTTTGCCACCAGTTGGAATCTTATCACCGACAGCATACAGGATAACCAGCATATTGCAGATGCTAATTTTCTTTTTGGTAATAAAAAAGACCAGATACAATATGACTTTCAGGCATTTTTGGAAGGGGCCGAGTATAATGCCACTAAACAAAGTGCCAATGTGAAATTAAATGAACTTGGTTTCTTGACCACTTTGAATGGTTCTTTACTGGAAAGCAAGTCAACCGAAACCACCAGCAATTATTACAAAGAAGCAGCCGTCGTTTCACATAAATTATTTTATTGGGTTGCTGGTGTTGGCGAATCATCGGAAAAAGATATTTTCCGTGCAAGAGGTAATGGCGATAGTATAATTGGAACCAATTCCACCCTTTTTGAACAGGCAAGCAATTACCAATATTACCAGTGGAATGCTTTTATTAAAACTCCTGATACAGCTAAAAGAAGCTATGGAATTAATTATTCCGAACGTACAGATTATGGCGCCGACCTTGAGCATGATGCAATGGTAAAATCGCTTTTATCCCGGAATCTATCATTCGATGCAGCCTTTGTCAAAAATCCCAATAGCCGGTTTAAAGCCAATGTAACCTATCACATCATGCAGGTATTGGCAGATTCAGCAATCTCGGAAGGCCAAACTCCCGTAAACGATATAGTTGGACAGGCTGAATATGATGCACGTCTTTTAAAGGGAGTTATTAATTCCAGCACGTTTTACCAGGCAGGCTCAGGCTTGCAGCCTAAAGAGGCATACACTTATGTGCAGGTTGCGCAGGGAACAGGCGTATATGCATGGACCGATTTCAACCATGATGGAATACAACAACTGAATGAATTTTATCCGGCTCCTTTTCCTGATGAGGCCGATTATATAAGGGTATATACGCCAACTACCAATTATGAAAAAGTATATTCAAGCAGCTTTACCGAAACATTTAGTTTGCGCCCCTCGGCACAATGGTCTTCCAAAAAAGGAATCCGTAAATTTATTTCCCTGTTTTCAGAACAATTAGCCATTCATGACGACCGGAAAACAACCTCTACCAATCCGCTAAACGCATACAATCCTTTCATTCAAAATACAGGCGATACTACGGTAATCGGGTTAAACTCTTCGCTGCGGAATACCGTTTATTTTAATCAACTGAACCCTCACTTCGGAATGGATTATACCTATAACGCCACCAGTAATAAAACCGTATTGGAAGAAGATGGAGGACAGGGAAGAACAGCCGACTACCAGGACTTACACGCCCGGGTAGCACTAACGAATAAATGGATTATGGAAGGGGAAGGTAAAGTAGGGTCAGATATAAGCGGTTCCCAGTATTTCGCGACCGATAATTTTGATATCAATTATTATCAAATTATTCCTAAATTAAATTACCAGCCCGGCACTAATTTCCGGCTGACACTTACCTTTACTTATTCCGACAAAGTGAATGCCCAATCGGATGGCGGAGGAACCTCGATACAGGATAATAGCGGGATTGAACTAAAATACAATGTATTGTCGAAAGGAAGCCTGACTGCTAATTTCAATTATGTGAAGATAGCTTTTAATGGAGATGCTTCTTCTCCCCTTGGGCTTGAAATGTTACAGGGCCTTAGCGTTGGAAATAACTACACCTGGGGCATTTCATACCAATGCAACCTCTCCGGAAATATACAGCTCAACCTCTCCTATACCGGACGTGCCGAACCCGGCTCTCCTATTATAAATACCGGGAATGCTTCGGTAAGGGCATTCTTCTAGGTAACATACTCTTCATCTCCTTAGAAAGGATACCCTACTCCAATATTCAGAACCACTCTTTTCAATGATTCATCAAATGATAGTATCCTGTGTTGCGCAGGCAAAGAGGGGTCTTTTACAGGAAGACCCAAATCAACCCTGAAAACAAAATAATTAAAATCAAACCGAAAGCCGGGGCCCGTTCCAATAGCTATTTCATTATAAAAAGGATTAGGACTGCGTATTCCATTCATATAGGCAAGCGGAAGGCCTTCGTCAGCAGGACTTCTTATGAGCCATATATTTCCGGCATCAATAAACCAGGCAAAGTCAAAATATTTTATCAAATTCACTCTGTATTCTACATTGCCTTCCAGCTTAGTTTCTCCCACTTCTCCGCCATCCGGAGATGAAGGGCTTGCACCTGGTCCAAGCGTTTGAATTTGCCATGCCCTGATATCGTTAGACCCCCCTGCCCAAAAACTCTTTGTATATGGCATTGCGGAGGAGTTATCATAGGGCAGACCAACGCCTGCAAGAAAGCGGAATACATATTTTTGTTTTGTTCCTTGAATAAAATAATGCCTGTATTCTATATCACCTTTTACATATTGCGAATAAGGGGGTAGCCCGCTAATATAATAACCGTCTGACCCCATGGGAAATTGTACTATGCCCAAATGTTGCAAAGCAAATAAATCGAAACCGGAATTTTCAATGTTGAACTTAATGTAACTAAAATGTCTCTGTCTTTTATTAGGATTCTGAGTAGTATACGTCCAGGAAACTCTGCTATCGGTTATCAGCTGGCTTTTAAAACTGTTTTGAAAGTATAAATTATAATTTTTCAACGAATCGGAGAAACTACTATTAAGAGAGGCATTAACAAGATTTACCTCCAGTAATGCAATAGTAATATGTTGATTTTTTACGGGATCGTAGTCAAAAGAATAAGAAGCTCCCAATACATGCCTTAAATAGTAATCAGGACGTTCTTCATAATTGAAACTAAGCTTTATGGATGTCTGGGGATTTACCTTTCTGGCAAAATGAAAAAGGCTGAAGGGAAATCCGGGACGGGGTATGGCCAAATCTACTTCGGGACCCAGGTTGGCAGTATTAAACAGGAAATTTCCTGTTTTTGAAGTAAATCCTTGTTGGGCAATGAACCCTCCATTTATTTTAAAGATAAGTTTTTCGGCTCCGTTAAACTGGTTGTAGTTTTCATAGGAAACATCCCCTTCCGTACCTGCATCTCCACCCGTATTAGTAAGCTCAAAATCTGCGCCAAAAGAATGTTTTACTACAGGCATAAGTTGTATATAACAGTCTACATAGTTACTATCGTTTACAGGCGTGTATTTTATCGAAATATAACTGAATTCGTTCAACTGCGATAAGCCTGTATAAGTATCTTCTTTATTGCTTGCCCTATAAACATCTCCGGGAATAACAAATATTTTCGGCTTTAAAACAGCGGGATTTAAACACTGTTGCTTATCAGGATAAACAATGATAAGCCCTTGATAACTTATGGAATCGCCCGCATGATAAAATGAAACCTTGGTAGGATCGTAGTCCATTTGTACAGTAACGTGCCTGATATGGAAAAGAATATGGTTGATTTCTATGGTTGAATCTCTATCAATTTTATCACGTTGAAGAAATTTTTTAATGTTTATAGTTACATTTATAAAATGGGTTTTGCTATTCGTATCAAGAGTATAGCTAACGTATTGTTTAGAAAAATAATAGTACCCCGAATTATTAAGTTCTGCTGTAATACGGTCTCGTTCCCCATCTAAAATATCTTGGTCATATATCTCATTTTTCTTAATCTTACTATTTACCGTATCGGAACAAATCTCAGCAGCCAATGTAGGATCCTCAAATAGATATTGTATAGTTTTTATCTTGTAAGGTTTGCCGGGCTTTATTATGTACGATATATCCGCTTTTTGGCCCGAGATATGAACAGAATCCTTTACTTCCGCATTAAAATATCCTTTGTTAAAAAGAAAGGTTTTTATTTGTTCGGTCGATTTTTGGGTTAGTGCAGAGTCTAGTACAATGGGCGCTTCCCCTTGGCTCATTATCCATTCCCTACCTGTCCTTCTATCCATTTTCCGTTTCAGCTTTTCATCTTTCCATCCTTTCCTCCGGGCTTTAATAATATATGCCGAGTCTCTGCGCTCCTTTGCCTTAGCCGTATTTACCGAGTCAGGTAAATTATAAAGGTATAGATAGAAGGGAAATACAAAAAATATTTTTGTATTGGGTTTTTGCTTTACATAAGGCAGTATCTGCGAAGGAGCAATTCGCTGTGGTATCTCAAATTTTTCAATGCCTTCTTTCCCTATATCTGCTATATCGGTGGTAAGTCCTTTCGCCTTTTCCGCTGAACCAAATCTGTAGATAATCTTGTTCCTATTTAAAAGATATTCTCCTTTGGGCAGTTTTTTCTCCGGATTACAGGAAAAGAAGGAAATCATCGCCAAGACACCCGTTATAAGCGGGAAACCCTTCCGGGAAATAGTAAGATGTCGCACAACGTTGATTTTCATTCGCACAAAACTAAGGGTCTTTAGCTTCCAAAAAAATTCAGAATGCAAAAATAGCCCAATAAAGTAGTAACCGCAGAATGAATTTTACGTGAAGAGCCTATTGAAAGAAGTTCCGACCGAAAGATGGAACAGCCAGTTATTTTACAACCAACATTTTCATTCTTCATTTTATATTGCTTGACTTTTCCTAATGCCGACCCTCTCAGAATGGTTCGCCAGTCTGGATGAGGATCCCTTTCATGGGTTTGGTGCAAGGTACAATATAAAAAACCAAATTAATACACTACTCATACATCAGGCCTTCGAAACGTCCCATTTACACTTTATCATTGTGGCGTGTGCCTATTTTGATTATTGATAGTTTCGTCGTATAGTTGCTTATAATAGCGGGATTTTTCGATGTCGCCCTTTTTGTAATAGTAGTTTTGCAAAAAATCACATACATAGTAGTCTCTGTTGTAAAAGCGCACAGACTTTTCATAGCTATGGGCGGCAGCATCGGTATCTTTCAGCGCGACAAGTGCATTTCCAAGCGTAATATATATTGGGTCGGACTGGTATCCATATTTCAGAGCATTGCTATCGAGTTCTATCATCTTATCATATCTTTTCTCGGAAGAATATAGCCTGGCAATATAAATATAGGCCATGTAGTATGTGGGCATTAGTTTAATAGCCTTTAAATAGCTTTTTTCAGAATTATCCCTATACAGGTTTATCCTGTTTTTACATGCAGTTATCATTCTATTTAATTTTTCCTTGTTCTCATTTATCTTACTTTTCTTTTCTGGTAATTGCAATGAATCGTGCCAGAGCGAATTAAGTGTATCTACCACTTTATTGGAAAGAGCTTCATAACAGGCGCCCCGGTTAAACCATGCTTCGGTATATCCGGAATCAATTTGTATGGCTTTCTCAAAATTAATTATTGCTTTGGGCGCATCACCATATAGTGTGTACCCTATCATCCCAATATTGTTCCATGAGGTGCTATAGCCCGGATAAATATCAACTGAGCGTTGATATGCGCTTTCAGCTTTGGCATAAAGCGTAACTACCTGTTGTCTATCTTGTGGGGCACTTGCATATAATTGTTGGGCATCAGCCATATACATGCCCGCAAGTAGGGCATGCAGCTTCGCCGAATTAGGCGCTGCCATCGAATCATGCAGATACAGGGTTTCGTGATCTTTCCAATTAGGGTTTCTTGCCAATACACGTGCGGTAAAAATTACGCACACGCCTATTACAATGGCATACATATATTTTGCTGGTTGGCCCCATGGCTTTTTATCAACCGGTATTTTAAATATATAAAACAAAAGATAGGTAATAAGAAAAACAAAAGCCACTGAAGGAATAAACATAAATCTTTCGGCAACTATACCTGCACCTACTGCCGTAATATCGGTATAGGGAAATGCAGTGCCTAGAAAAAGTAATAGCATAAAAAGAAGCGCTGTTTTCTTTTTGATATTTTTTATCACCAGGTACAGTAAAACAAGGGTGATAAGAATACCTGCCATTACCCTGAAATCCGTCCATCCGGGAAATGCATTAAAAGCATTATACCCATAATAGCTTACAAGGTCTTTCGGAAATACCATTTTGCTAATGTAAAACCAAACGGTTGAAAAAGCTAACGGAAATTTTTGATACCAATATATGCCAACCAAAGGATTTTCAATAAACGTAAAGGACCGATGATAGCTGGAATAGGGTAGTACTCGATGATGGATATTTCTGGTTGCTATGAACGTAAGCATGGCCATAATTAGAAATGAAGTAATCGCGGCACGGAAGCCTTTCGAGGCAAAAAAATAAAGTACCATAGCCGTTATCGCTAAAAAAATAAGAGCATCTGGTTTGCACAAAACTCCTAAAATTAATGAAAGACACCCTGAAATACCCCATAAAGCACGAGGAACAATTCTTGCTGCCTCAAACCAACGCAACATAGCATAACAGGAATAAAACCCAAACAGAAAAACCAACAACTCATCCCGATTTTTAAGGCTCGCAACTACTTCCGAATGGATGGGATGAGTAATATAAAGGGCAAGCATCGTTAACAAAAAATAATCACTTACCTGTTCATATAGCAATTTGCGGAAAAAATAAAAAATAAATAAACACACAAGAGCATAAAGAAGAATATTAATAAAATGTCCCCAATGTGGTGAATCCTTAAATAAAACATACTCCAGAGCAAAGCTTACCTTTACCATAGGGCGATATCCATAGCTACCTTTTTGGTCCCACGCGTAGCGCTTTTTGAAAAGTTCTGGTATCCCTTTAATACCCTTTGCTACAATAGAATCATTTCGCATTACAAATTCATCATCCAATGCAAATCCGTTAGGAATAGTGTTCCCATATAGTACAAAACAAAGTCCTATTACGGATAAAATGAAAATGATATTAAACTTCCTTCCCGTAAAATGAAAAGGAGTTTTAGATACACTGGTCTTTATGGAAACCGGCTTTTTGGCGAGTGACTTTTTGGGTACAGGCATTTACATGTTGGCGGGGTTTCAAAGATAACGGTTTTTCTATACCATATAATGCACTTCTACCGAGGCCAAATAGCCATATTAAGAATTGCGCTTACCCTCCTGTAGCCAGATTGGATGATTACTCTCATATTCCCATAATTCATACCTTTGTCTAAACTGATTGAAATGTTCTCCTGGCAACTATTTCGCGAAACCTTCGCTTTTGCTTTTCATGCGCTGTTTCAAAATAAATTGAGAAGTACATTATCATTGCTTGGCATTACTATCGGCATTTTTTCCATTATCACTGTTTTCACTTTTATTGATTCGTTGCAGATAAGTCTTCAAAAGGATGTAAATAACCTGGGCAGCAATGTAGTATATATAGAAAAATGGCCCTGGACATTTGGTAAAGATTATCCCTGGTGGAAATATTGGATCCGTCCTCAACCAACCGTAAATGAAATGCAGGAAATACAAAAAAAGTGCAATGACGCAGATGCTGTTGCATATACATTTAGTAGAAATGCTACTGTTGAATACCAAAACAGTTCAGTTGACAATGTAAGTGTAAATGGCATTACAGAAGACTATAACCAAGTTGTTAATTGGGTTCAAATTAATGAAGGACGTTATTTTACGCCTATGGAGTTTATTGGAGGAAATAATGTAGCTATTATAGGAGCCGATGTAGCTAATGGTTTGTTTACCGACGGACAAGCCATAGGTAAATACATTAAAATTAAAGGCCGGAAAGCATTGGTAGTAGCGGTAATAAAAAAACAAGGAGAAAGTAAAATTTCAGACATTAATATGGATGTGTCGGTATTGATGCCCTATAATTATATGAAAACCATTTTCGATACACATAATATGTGGGCGCCAAGGGTGATACTTGTAAAAGCAAAAAATGGCATCACCAATGAGCAAATTATGAGCGAAGCAGAAGGAATATTGCGTCCTATAAGACAATTAAAACCGAATGAAGAAGATAATTTTGCACTTAACCAATCCAGCATGGTTAGCCAGGGGTTTAATTCTCTTTTCGATATTATTGCTGTTATAGGTTGGGTAGTAGGCGGATTTTCCATATTAGTGGGTGGTATTGGTATAGCCAATATTATGTTTGTTTCTGTAAAAGAAAGAACTTCACTGATAGGAATACAAAAATCACTGGGCGCCAAAAACTACTTTATACTGGCTCAATTTATTACAGAGGCTATATTACTCTGCCTTTTGGGCGGAATAATAGGCCTGCTCCTGATTTATCTTCTTACTTTACTAATAGGCAACTCGTTTGGTATGGAATTCATCCTTACCCTTTCAAATGTATTATTAGGCCTTTCCTTATCTGCCTTCATTGGATTATTATCGGGTTTTATTCCGGCATATACAGCTTCTCAACTCGACCCTGTGGAAGCCATACGATCAACTTACTAAGCGGCATGGTAGGAATTAAAGTAAAAAGACCGGTTATTGTAAGCATAGTGTGTATAATTGGCTGGCTAATGGTGGTATCCAGTTTTATTTATGCTTTTTCACCTAACATAAAAAAGATAGGCGAATTTTATCCCGCTCTTTATAGTTTTGTAGTTTGTTTGCAGTTCATTTCATTTGTAGGGATATGGTATATGAAAAAATGGGGGCTGCATCTTTTTGTCGCTTCTTTCTTCTTAAAAAATATTCTATTGGTTTTTATGAATACCTTTTTTTACGGAGACATTACATTTCTGATAGGCATTACCTTCATCATTACCTTGTTGTTTTATTACAAACGAATGGACATAAACCTATAGCCGGTGAATAGCGTTGAACAACATTCTTCGTTTAAGCCATCCCTTTCACTATTTGATGCTACCATGATTGTAGCCGGCTCCATGATAGGATCCGGTATTTTTATTGTTACCTCCACCATGTCAAGGCAGCTTGGTTCGTCCGGCTACATATTGCTGGAATGGGTTGCAAGCGCTATTATTACACTCATAGCCGCTTTAAGCTACGGAGAACTGGCAGGCATGATGCCCAAGGCCGGCGGACAATATGTTTATTTAAAAGAAGCCTACAATCCGCTTATCGGCTTCCTATATGGATGGACTTGTTTTACGGTTATTCAAACCGGTTTTATAGCGGCTGTAGGGGTAGCATTTGCAAAGTTCACCGCTGTTTTTTTCCCGGCCTTGGGAACAGATAATATTATTTTAAATCTGGGATTTTTAAAAATATCGGCCGGACAATTATTTGCCATAGCCATTATCGTCGTTATCACGTTCATTAATACGAGAGGGATAGAGTATGGAAAATTAGTACAAGGCATTTTTACATCAACCAAATTACTGGCTCTTGCCGTCCTGGTAATTGTAGGACTTTATATCGCTTTCAATGGCCATTTCATAGCCGATAATTTTCATAATATATGGCAGGCATCTTCCATCAACGATAAAGGTGTACAAAGCCCCCTCTCGGGCATTGCTTTGCTTGCAGTAGTGGGTGTAGCTATGGTAAGCCCCTTATTTTCAAGCGATGCATGGAACAATGTTACTTTTATTTCTGCGGAAATAAAAAAGCCGGGTCGCAATATTCCGCTCGCCCTGTTGATGGGGACCTTGATAGTAGGTATTTTATATATCCTTACCAATATTACATATCTCTGCATCCTGCCTCTTCATGGCAATCCGCAAGGGGCAGATATAATGAGCCATGGAATTGCCTTTGCCAAAGACGACAGGGTAGCAACCGCCGCCGTTTCGGTTATGTTGGGTAATGGGGCTGCTTACGTTATGGCAGCGCTCATAATGATTTCAACCTTTGGTTGTAATAATGGTATTGTGCTTTCAGGCGCAAGGCTTTATTATGCTATGGCTAAAGATAATCTCTTTTTTAAACGCGCTATGAAACTTAATAATAAAGGTGTGCCTGCCATCTCTCTTATTTTTCAATGTATTTGGGCAAGCGTTTTATGCCTTTCCGGAACTTATGGCGACCTGCTTGATTATATAACTATTGCCTCTTTACTTTTTTACGCGCTCACTATTTCAGGGGTTTTTATTCTGCGAAAAAAACAGCCAAACGCCCATAGGCCTTATAAGGTTTTTGCTTATCCTGTTCTGCCTGCCTTATATGTTATCACAGCAATTGCCATCAGTATAGACCTTTTAATAGAGATTCCAGGTAAAACCTGGCCGGGAGTAATTATTGTTATTATTGGCATTCCTTTCTATTTTATAATGAAAAGAACGCAGCTTGCCGAAGCCAATTAATAAAACAAAAAGAGAGGCCTAAAAGCCTCTCTTTTGAAAATAACATTAAAGGCTTTTATTTATTCTACTACCAATCTTCCGGTAGAAACAGGGGTGCCTGTTTCCGTCATTATTCTATAAATATAAACCCCTTTAGGCTGCGTGCTTAAATCAATTTGATTATTGGTAGATGTTATAATAGCAGTACTTACCTGTTGTCCTAAAAGGTTACATACCCTTAATTGGTAGGCATTATTATTGCTTGACATAGAGAAGTTAAACACTCCATGGCTGGGATTTGGATAAACGTTTATATCAGTAGTATTGTCCGTAATTTGCTTCACCGCCAAGTCCGCTCCGGGAGGAGGTTGTATGCCATATATTACTCCAATGCCATAAGTGAAATCAAAAGGGCTTGGATTTAATGCAGTAACTGGATACCAACCATTGTCCTGTCCACCCCAGCCCCAATTCATGTCCATCATATCAAGCTTATTATATCCATCACAAACCCAGGAATGTCCACCTTCGGTAGGATCAAATCCTTGAAATTGCATAAGTCTCTTATTATTCAACTCATTCTCGAGTAATGCAATCCAACTTGCTTGTTGAGTACTGTCATAATATTCGGTATTGATGGTACTAGCATCATAGCCAAAATATGCTGTATATGCATAAAAGGCAGAAGGATTGCCATACATCACTTGGGCCCCGCTTCCGCTAGGCGTGTAATCCATATCCACACTTACACCACAATCATACATCAGCTTAGCAATTTGGCTATTCGTATCAGCCAAAGGATTAAGTGACATGGCAGACCATACATAATGTGAAGTATCAAATTCAGCACACTGCTGGCCATAGTTTTCCGAAAATCCACTGGCCTCATTGTCATTGTAACAGTGCGAGTCTGTGCCTACGCTTGGATATGCCCAGTATTTCATAATCTGTGCCATAGCAGTTGCCACACAGCCTGTTACTGAACCACCCGGGCAATCTGCATTATAGTAAGGAGACTGATTCCATAAGGTTTTGCATAAGGGGCCTACGTTGATGGCTGCCGCCGCACTATGTGCAGTGCGGTTTGTATTGGAAGCGTATGACGACCATTCAACCGCAATATCAGAAGTAGCAACAATATTATGCGCCCTCATGGCAATTACTTCATTTTTACGCTTTTGCAACCAAAAATAGACGTTGTTGTTATTGGAAGCATCCGGTATAACAAATGCTCCTTCATCAGAATATCCGATAATGGGATGAGCAGCATCTTCAGCGGCAACTATAACAAACCCTTTAGCAGACGCATTGACATCAAAAACATAATAAACAGGTTGCCCGGTGGCATCTCTTTCTGTATAGGCCAGGGAGAGATTGGGAGTAGCAGACGAATGTGCGCCGGCATAAAAATTCTCCGCTACTTTTTGGGCAGAGTTCACATCTACCGGATTCGCGTTTACCACAGCAGTAAGCAGTAACAATAATAAAAGCAGGTACATGTGTTTTTTCATAATTTTTGAATTTTAGCTATTATTATTTTAGCTTTTGCCGATAGCGAATATATGCAATTTCTTTTAATATATATAGTGAATTTCAACGAAACGTCAAAATATTTCAACGAAATGTATAAAATCCTGTTTATTCAATAACTAACCTGCCTGTAGAAATGGGGCTGCCATTTTCATTCATAATTCTGTATAAATACACTCCCTTGGCTTGATTACCCAAATTTAAACTAGTTTGAACATTGGTAAGTTTGCTGGAGTAAACGGGTTGGCCAAGTACATTGTAAACGATTATTTGCGGATTACCGCTTACACTTTCAAGCTCCACGTTAAATGTTCCATTGCTGGGGTTTGGATAAACTTTAATAGATTGATTACCTGAAATTTTAGCGACTCCCAAAGCGTTTACGGGTGGTTCTATACCAATAAGTGCGCCCACACCGGAATAAGAGAAATCATATCCTGTATTTTGGGGAGCCAGGTCAGTAGACGTAAAGTATCCATTATCATAACCACTCCACCCCCAATTCATGTGAAGTTGGTTATTATTAAGATACCCGTCGCAAACCCATGTATGTCCGCCGTAAGCTGAATCATTACCTTCATATTCAACAGGTCGTTTATTATTTAATTCATTTTCTATTAATGCTATCCAGTTTGCCGTTGTATAATGAGATTGCATTTTTCCGGCTATGGTAGTTGGGTCATAATTAAAATACTCAACATAGCTGTTTTGCGCAGAAGGAGCAGGCCCCATAACATACGCTCCGCTTTCGGAAGGGCTATAATTCATACTTACACTTACACCGCAATCATACATTAATTTAGCAACTTGGCTATTGGCAGAAGTAAGTTTATCAGGCATAGCCGACCATACATAGTTAGAAGTATCGAACGTAGCACATAACTCCCCGTAATTTTCTGTAAATGTCGGAGGTTCATCATAGTAGCATGTATAACTTAATCCAACACTTGGGTATGACCAATACTTCATAATTTGAGCCATACAGGTTGCTACGCATCCGGTAACCGAATTGTGCGGGCACATGGCATTATAAAAGGGTGACTGATCCCACGTAATATTTCCTAAAAGAGGACTAACAACCACCGACAGGGCTTGATGCGTATTTCTTGGTGTATTATTAATGTATGTATTCCATTCCGCAGTAACATCAGCGGTAGCCTGAACATTGGATGTTCTCATAGCCACTATCTCACTTTTACGGCTATTCATCCAAAATCCAATATTGTTGTTAGCTGTTGGAATTACATAGTGGCCGGTATTTGAACTGCCTATGATAGGAGAGCCTGCATTTTCAGCCGACACAATAACAAAACCATTATCTGAACCAATATTGAAAACATAATATACCGCTTGTCCATCCGAGGAGTATTCGGTATAGGCCAGTGTAAGCGTTCCTGCATTTGACTGATATGTCTGACTATAAAAATTTTGGGCAACAGTAGCCGCGGTACTCTGTATAACAGGCTTAGCACCTACAATAGCCGTTAGTAATAATAGGGAGGCGGTCAAATACTTAATTTTCTTCATATCTTTTAATTATAGTTTATTATATTAGTTTTGAGTGTGTAGGCAAATTTATGAAATTTCTTTTGGGAGAAATCAAAAAAACGGGGATATTTTCAGAAACTATTGTAAGTTAGGCATTTACTTTTCCGATATATAGATTAAAGTGAAGCCAATTTCGCGTTTAAGACTTTTTTATCGTCTATACCCTCTTTATAGATAACAACAGGGTAAACATAACGACGGGATTTGTTTTACATATCCGCCAAAAAGTGCAGAAAAAATCCGCTTTGCCCAAGTTGATTAAATGAATATTCAAATCGTACCACAATGCCATAATAGGTAACCATATCTAACCCAACACCATTTCCCCAAAGAGGGGTATTGGCTAAAAAATTATTCTCAACGTCGGTATTTGCCGCACCCACATACCCCCAATCAGAAAATGCAGCGAGATATATAGCAAAATTAGCTTTATTAAATTGCCTTTTTCTCAGAAAAGGCAATTGCTGTGTAGGTAAGTTAATGAGAGGTATATTTATCAATCGGTATTTGACCTCAGCTTTTATCAAAGCGTAGTTATTTCCATCTATTACGTAATATTCGTATCCCCTTACAAAATCGTTTCCATAACCCAATCCTCTTTGCAAATAATAGGGTTGTTCACCATTTTCCGATAGTTTGCCCTCTGCTTCGGCAGAATAAAAGAACTTCTCACTTATTTTTCCATATTTATGAATAGAAGATTGGGCATATAGAATATTAAAAGCATGTTGTTGGGGCAACGCCATACCCATGCCATAATCATTCAGGCTAAAATCCACATAATATCCATGTAGCGGATAAGGCACGTAATCTCTTAAATCCCTGCGGAAATAATATTTTCCCCCCAGAAAGGCCGTGTTGGTAGCATTGAATGGAAGATAATTTTTAGTAAGTTTTGTAATGGTATCGTTAATTTGGCAGGATGCAAAATTTAATTCCAGGTAATGGGTATTATACAATCCCTGGCGGTAAGTAAGGTCAACTGCCGCTGTAAGTTGTTGTTGGAGGGTATTATCGGGAGTGCTTAAAAATGTTAAAATATTTCCAATGGAAGTATAGGCTATTTCCTTGTTTTTGGAATAGGCCACATTAAATTGCAATCCCAAATCCTGGTTCTTGGTAATATAGGGTATATTATAACTAAGCCCTATTTGTTGGGTATATCCAAGCTGTAATTTTACCCGCAAAATTTCCTTATTTCCGGTTGTATTATTATCGGACAGAAAAATTCCATAATCAACCTTATTAAGGCTACGGTGGTCCTGGTTCCACCAAACATTAAAGTTTCTTTCTTCCAACTGAAATTCGGGATATGGCCATATATACCATTGTTCCACCACCATGATCTTTACATCCTTTCCGCCAACCGAATCGGTAACAGTATCTATATCTGCAAAGTTGAACAGGCCTGTATTCATGATGTTATTCTTAGAACGAAGCGCTGTTTGGGCCCAGTTAGACAAAAGTACGGTATCTCCTTTTTTAAAGGTAAGTTCCCGTAATATGATAGATGTTTTTGTTATATAATTACCATCTAATTTGATAGAGGTAATTATTATTTTCTTTCCGTGTAATGAATCTTTTTGCTGTGCCAATACAGATGTACACGATAGAACCGCGAGAAATAAAAAGGCAATAACGCGGCGATAAAGGTTCATTACAAATTGTCAAACATTTAAATACTGCATCAGCGAGTCGTAGCGGTCTTTCAAATCTTTTTGTGAATTACCTTGTGTGAACGATGCCCGCACAGTATACCCATAGCGTTCCAATGTTTGTAATACGGGAGAAGCATTTTCCAGATTAATCTTAAGGGTGACATCCAATTGTGTAGAATCGTTGTGGGGAGTAATAAAAAGACTCAGCACTCTTGCCCCATTGCTTTCGGCTATTTGCGCTATTTGCGAAAGGGAATAATCTATCTGGTTCAGTTCAAGTATAATAAGGCTTCCGGGGTCACGGGCATCTGTCATTTCAGCAAAATAACGGAGTAAATGCTGTTGGGTAATTACGCCCATATATCTTTCGCGTTCATCGAGCACGGGTATCAGGCTAATATTGAGCAGGGCGTAAATCTTTAACGCTTCGTAAGCATGTTGGTACTCAAAAACGAATGGTTTCCCCAATGATTTTCTTAGCTTGTTTAAATGATCGGTTGGGGCTATAAGGTCTATTATTTCGGTATCGGAAATAAGTCCAATATAGGCGGTTTTATCAATAACAGGCAAATGAGATACTTTAAATTCATCCATCCATTCAAGGGCTTTCTTACCCTCGTCGTGAATAGTGAGTGGCGGAATATCTATACTGATAAGGTCTCTGGCTAACATGGTACGGTGTTTTATTAAACTGTCCAAAAACCCAAATCTACTATTTTTTAATTTAAAAGAAGGCATCCGGGGGAAACGCAGGGATAAACCCTACAAAAGCTTGGAAAGAGGACTATATGAACCAGGAAAATAATTCCTCCACCTTAAAACGTAATATAGTCAACCGGGTTTACGGAGTTACCCTCGTACCACAGTTCAAAGTGAAGATGTGGGCCGCTGCTTAGTTCTCCTGAATTGCCAACAATGGCAATCACATCACCGGCCTGCACATGGTCGCCGCCTTTTTTCATCAGTACCGAATTATGCTCATATACGGATATGATATTGTCTTTATGTTGTATCACAATAACATTGCCTGTGGCAAGCGTCCATGTAGCAAGAATGACTGTTCCGTCGAGCACAGCCTTTATCGCTTCGTTTTCTTTCGAAGTAATATCTACTCCAAAATGGTTCCCTATGGGGTTAAATCCATTGGTTATAATACCCTTTAAAGGGGCAAAAAAGAAATAGTCATTCAATTTAGCGCCTGATTGATTGGCACCGCCGCCCAAGGGGACATTATAAGGGTTCTGAGATTCTACCTCAGTTCGTAAAACTGAATCGGCATGCGAAGGGGGAGTAAATGAAGTGGCGTGATTAGCAGAAATAGTATCCGGCTGGGTTGTTTTTGAACTGCCATTTCCAACATCCACTGAATCGCTAAGAATGCGTTTTATATTCTGTATATACGCTGATTTTTCCTGTAAAACTTCTTCCAGCGAATCTACTTTAAAACTCACGTAAAGCACATCCTTCCGGATGCTTACATCTGCATACCCGGGAATATATTCCCTTAAAGGGGTAAATGCCACCAAACTAATTACAAGCACGATCAACACTACCGATAATCCCCCGGTAATCATAATCAACGATGCCAGAGACATGCGTACAGATAGCCGTTCTTCGAAATTTTCTTCCTTACGGATAATGAAAAAGTACCTCGTTCGTAATCTTTTCAGTAAGCTTTTTTTAGGCTTTTTCTCTGTCATTGTGCAAAGATAGCATACCTGTGAAATGAACGATATCGCATATTATTTTACGATAAATTACCGATGCTAAACCCCATCATTTTTGCTGGTCAGCATAGTAAGAAAGGTATTGAAAATAATCTTGATGTCGAGATAAAAAGACCAATTTTCCACATACCATATATCAAGGCTAACCCTTTTCTGCATTTGAGAGAGTTCTTTCGTTTCACCCCGAAAGCCTTTAACCTGGGCAAGCCCCGTAATTCCTCCCATAACAAAGTGTCGAACCATAAACTTATCTATTTGCTTGGAATACTTTTGAGTATGCGATATCATGTGGGGACGCGGCCCAACAATGGACATATCGCCTTTCAGTACATTAAAAAACTGCGGCAATTCATCTATATTTTTACGTCTTAAAAAACTACCAAAAGGGGTAATTCTCGGATCATTCTGATAGGCCTGAAGTTCATGGGCTTGCTCATTTACAGACATGGTTCTAAACTTATAACATAAAAAAGCCTTATTCCCCCTGCCTGACCTCAATTGTTTGAAAAAAACGGGGCCAGTGGAAGAAAGCTTTATACCTATAGCAACCAGTGGAAGAAGCCAGGGAAAAACAGTAAGAATAATAATTAATGAAAACATTACGTCAAATATTCGCTTCAATATCCTATTTACAGAGTTATCCAGCGGAAAATCCCTTAAATTAAGAACGGGTATCTTATCAAAGAAGTAAACATCTACTTTATAGTTTGAAATGCCCCTGAAATCGGGAATAATTTTCAGCCTTATAATATTATTATCGGTAAATGAAATTAGTTCCTGTACCCAACTGTTCTTCAAATCTGACAGTATGCAATAAATTTCATCTACCTTGTTTTTTAATGCATAGTCCTCCAAATCACTTAAAGAGCCCAGCCTGTTTTCATGTGATTTATTATCATCAAAGAAACCCAAACATCTATATCCATATTCCGGATGCTTTTGAAAGAAATTATAAATGTCGTTCCCTGCTTTTCCTGAACCTGCAATTATAACTTTCTTATGGTTGTAGCCACGCTGCCGGATATTTTTTAAAAGAGAAGTGGTAAAAATCCTCCAAAGGATAACGAAAACACAGAATATAGCATACTTTAAGATGAATATTTTTACAGAATCTACGGGTTGCTTGAGTATACTAATAAAAGAGAAGATGAGAAAAAGATGCAGGATAAATGATTTTATAAGTCCATCCAGGATAGTGGTAATTCGCATTACCCTTTTTTGCTTATAAGTTTTTAATGAAGTTGTGGATACAATCCAAAAAAGATTGAGATATAGGAATTGAACAAGCGTTTTTTCGTTTGACACAGCAATGTGTGCCAGATAGCTTACGATAAAAAAGATAAAATTTAATAAAAGCAAATCTCCTACCAGCTGAGCTTTTGAAATAAGATCTGATTTATTTTTCATTGGTGCCTATTATATAACGTCTTTATTTGATTTATATATTTTTTGGTATCAAAAAATCTCTTTTTGAGTTTTCCGGTTTTTTGTTTGTATCTGCCTGTCTCACGTTAAAAATATTGTTCAAAGGATATATAGGCTTATTCTTTTTACTTTATTTAAACATGAAAGCCTCTTACAGGGGGAAGAGGTATTTACTTCATATTATATGCTAATTTAAACCATCGGCAAAGTTATATAATAAATAGATAGGATGTTATTCTATACCCGGTGGCGCACTAATCAGGTGGAGTCCTCCTACTTGCGATAAACCTCTATCCAATTCTTTGACCGAATAGTGATGAAAAACCGTGTAAAAACAGGAAATTGTATTAAAATACAGCGGTTTTATAGGTTGCCACCAGTCCGATTGGAGAGATGTTTATCGTAATAAAAGCATATAAAGATACCTCCCATTGGTTAGAAAGCAGCCTCCTATTTTGCATTAAATTTTATATGGATACGGATGTGGAACGTGAATTATATCCCGTCATCGTTCTTTTTACTTTGCTCCCTGTTTTCATTCACATAATAAGCAGCCTCAAGCATGCTTATATTGTCTATCAGTTGGTCTACATCTTTTATATGTGTGCCATTATATATTCCCCTGATATGACCCTCTCTGTCTATCAAAAAGAAATAAACAAATCCGTTTTTATAAGAAGAATCAACCGGTTGGTAAAACCCATTTACGGCAAAATCCTTCATCTTTACCGAGTCTCCGCTTAAGAAGAATTGCCGTTTTCCCGCGTGAACCGTATGGGCATATGTAGCAAGGTCATTAACGCTTTCGGAATCGAACGCAAAGGTAATCAGCCTTATGGTTGTATCTAAATCGGTACGGCTTTCCACCCGGTTCATCAATATAGCCATTGAAGGAGATAGTTTCATGTCATGCAAGTATTCAAAACAACAAACCCAAATTCTGTTATGTAGATAGACTGATGTTATTTTACCTCCATTCTGACTGGTAAATCCAAAGGATGGAGAATAATAAAAAACTGTATCTTTTTTGTTATCAACTACTATAGGACGCTTAGGTCCATAATAGGGCAACTGAACAAAAGATTTCTCCTTGCCCGCTGTTAGATAAACATAAAAGGCAGAGGGGAAAATGAGAATAAATAACAGTAGGAAAGTCTTTTTGCCCTTTTTCACCTTACTGGTGCATAATCACACTGGAAATAGCATCCTTAATGTGCCATGAATATACTCCTTCTGTAATAGCCATAAATGCTAAATAAAATATAAACAAGGTATAAGGAGCAATAATAACATATTTTAATGCCTTCTTTTCATCGCCAAGGTGCATAAATACAAACACAATAAAGAATGCCTTTGCAATAGTTAAGAATATGAACAAATACTCTTTATTTATTTCGCTCAATGCTTCAGAATACTTATATCCTATAAAAAGTTCGATAAGTGTTACAATAAGCATGATCCAAAATACGCCCCAAAGTTTTTTCCTTAATGCCTTTCCATGCGCTTCATCATGAATAGCCATTTTTTCATAGTTGGGATAACCTTCGTATTCTTCAAAAAAACTTGACATATTATTTTATGTTTAAAATGTTGTGTTTACAGTAGATAAAAGAAAGTGAAAACAAATACCCATACTAAATCCACAAAGTGCCAGTATAAGCCTGCTTTTTCAATCATTTCATAATGGCCACGCTTGTCCATTATCCCATTGGCAACCATAATAAGCATGATAATGTTAATTATCACACCGCTAAATACGTGAAACCCGTGGAAGCCTGTTATACAGAAAAAGAAATCGCCGAATGTAGGCAACATGGTGTATGAATTAACTACCAGGTTAGCTCCTGTAAAATGCGGATTAACAATATGCTGGCCATTCATAATATAGTCCCTGTAAACACCATGATAGGTAGCTGAAAGCTCAGGGCCTGTGATGAAATGGTACCATTCCCAACATTGAGAACCAACAAATATGAATCCTCCTATAATGGTGAAAAATAACCACATCATAACTTGTTTGCGGTTTTTACGGTGACCGGCTTCTACTGCCAACACCATGGTAACCGAACTCATAATAAGGTCAAAGGTCATAAACCCTACATAAGCCAAAGGCAATTCTTTAGTAACAAAAGGAAAGTGATGGAACACTTCATTGGGGTGTGCCCATTCGCCTGTAAATTTATGGCGCATGAAACCATACGCGCAAAGAAGACTGGAGAATGTAAGCGCATCGGACACCAGAAAGAACCACATGAAGAGTTTTCCGTAGCTAACACCGAATGGTGAAACGCCCCCTTCCCAGTCTTTTCGTAACGGAACTGCTGTAGCTTGATTGGACATAATCTGAATTAAGTTGAATAATTAAATAACCGTTTGGGGCGCAAAATTAAAAAGTTTAATTTAAGTACTACCTTATATGAAAAATATTTTTCTTACCGCATGATGAGCATAAACAAAAACAAGTACACCCATAATGCGTCAAGAAAATGCCAATAAATAGCACAAAGCTTAATTCCCAAGTAGTTATCTAAATTATATTTCTTCCTGAGAGATTTAACATATACTACCGCCAAGGCAATTATACCCCCTATAATATGGCACAGGTGCAAAGCGGATATGATATATAGATAGGACCCCGAAGCATTACTTCCCGTCCCTGTAAGAAAAATATTCTTGCTGATAAGTGCCTGCCAAGAAACAAATTGACATATTCCAAAGCTTATTCCAAGCAATAGCGTAATTAATATAGCGCCAGGCAACATTTTAAGGTTATTCTTCCTAACTAGTTGAACAGCCCAATTCATAGATATGCTACTAATAAGGATTACAGCAGTGCTTATCCAAAAGGTAAAGGGCAAATCAAATTTTAACCAGGTACCGGTTTCGCGGCGAACAATATATCCACTGGTAAGCCCGGCAAACATCATGCCTATACTTACAAGACCCAGCCAAAGCAAAAATTTTCTCGATTTTTCCTTCAGCTCAGGAGCCATGGGCTGCTGTGTCATATTAATTCCTTGTGCCATTTGCATAGTATTATGCGAGCAAAACGAGCAAAGCAAATATAGGCCTTTTGAAAACCAAAATACCCTTTGCAGCCCTTATTGTCCTATTTCCTTTTTATAATCTTCGGCAGAAAGCAGGTTATTTACACCTGAAGCATCGGTAATAGTCATCTTTATCATCCATCCGTCGCCATAAGGATCCTGATTTACCAATTCCGGGTTCGATTCCAGTTTGGGGTTTGTTTCAAGCACCTTACCTGATACGGGCATAAACAGGTCCGATACAGTTTTCACTGCTTCCACGGTGCCAAAAAGCGCTCCATGATTTACTTCCTGTCCAACAGTAGTAATATCTATAAATACAATATCGCCCAATTCGCTTTGGGCAAACTCGGTGATACCTACGTATGCTTCGTTTCCGCTTACGCGAACCCATTCGTGGTCTTTCGTATACTTTAAATCTGTAGGAAAATTCATGGTATTTGTTTTTAGGCCGGCAAATATAAAACCAATTTTTCTACTTTTGCAATTATTAATCAAGATACCTTGACTATGAACGAAGAAATGCAAATGATTTTGGATGATACCCGGGAACAAATGGAAAAAGCCATCAGCCACCTGGAAAATGAACTGGCTAAAATCCGTGCCGGACGGGCAAACCCTGCTATGCTTGAAAATATACAAGTAGATTATTATGGTAACCGCACCCCACTGAGGCATACTGCCAACATCAATTCGCAAGATGCCCGTACACTGATTATACAGCCTTGGGAAAAAACAATGCTGGAGGCTATTGATAAGGCGTTGCAGGCAGCCAACCTGGGAGTAACTCCTCAAAACGATGGAAATATTATCCGCCTTGCTTTCCCTCCGCTTACCGAGGAAAGAAGGAAAGAAATGGTGAAAAAAGTAAAAGGAGAAGCTGAAAACTGCAAAGTGAGCATACGAGCCATCCGAAGAGAAACCAATGAAGCCCTAAAAGGTTTGCAAAAAGACGGGGTTCCGGAAGATGAGGTGAAAGACGGGGAAGAAAAAGTGCAAAAGATTACTGACGAATTTATAGTGAAAAGCGACAAACATGCTGAAAGTAAGGAAAAAGAAATTTTAACGGTTTAAACCTTTACTGTAATTATTATTCTATTCATTGTTATATTTTTTTATCGAGTTTAATGGTTAGAAAAAAAAGTGCAGGGGAAGTTCTCCTGCATTTTTTATTTAATTTCATCCCATAATTTCAATTATGAAAGGCTATCCGTTCAATGTAAGGGTATATGGAATTTTAATTGATGAGCAGCGCCGTGTGCTTGTTTCCGATGAGTTGATACATGGTATGCACATTACTAAGTTTCCAGGCGGGGGTTTGGAGTTTGGCGAAGGAACCATAGATGCCCTAAAACGGGAAATGATGGAAGAAACGAATACACCGGTTGAGGTAACCGGACATTTTTACACTACCGATTTTTTCCAGGTCTCCGCTTTTAATCCTCACGCGCAGGTTATAAGCATATATTATTTACTAAAAGCCCTATTGCCGCTCCAGGTTCCCATCAAACAGAAGCCTTTTGATTATGACGAAATAAAAGAAGGAGCCATTAGTTTTCGCTTAATTCCTTTAGAATCTATCTCTGAAGAACAATTTACTTTCCCTATTGACAAAAAGGTGGCGGGACTGCTGAAAGAAAGATTTCCAGCTGATAATAGGTAATTCTCTCGTTAAATGAGATTGTTTCATCCGCCTCAGGCGGATTCGCAATGACGCATTACTGCTATATTCGGCACTGCAAGGAACGAAGCAGTGTCTATGCTAATAACCCTCTGCTTTCTAAAACGCCTCTTCTATCGTAAGATAATACTCAACCGTTACACCATATCCCACGTCAAACCGTACATTGATATGTTCCTTCTTCTCATAGTTATAACGGAGCCCGATACCTTCTGCAAACACAGGAGTGGGCGTTTCAGGATAGGTATTATAGTTCCCGAAAAAGGCCATAGTTCCGAATGCCACACCCGATACCCTGCCAATTAAATGCACCCGTGCTTCCGCTTGCAGGTAATTCAAAATATCATCCCTGTAATAGCCCATATAATAGCCGCGTATCTGTTTAGTGCCTCCCAATAAGGCCATCTGGTCGAATGGAACATTTCCCCAGGTAAACTGGTTGAACTGGTTAAGTGCAAGTACCACCGGGTCTGAAAGTTGATGGTACCAGGAAGTGCTGGTAGTTATTTTGTCATAGGAAACGCTGGAACCAAGTTGGGGAGAATTAAAATACGATGATGCCTTAATATACCATCCATAATTAGGGAAGAAAATATAGTCTCTTGTATCATATAACAAATTTATTCCGCCACCAGAGCTAATGCTTCCTTTGCTGCCGGGCACATCGCCAGTGCCCAGGGCTCCGCCGGGGACAGTAGTTCCCATCATATCGTTTTCGTAATAAAAATCTAAACCGGCATAAAAATGAGAGGTTATTTTCCGGTAAGCATTGGTAAATATTTTTGGAAAACGTACATTGTAAAGTTCTTTTGGAACCCTGTTTTCCCCTATTCCCCAATAATAATAGCTATAGTTATAATAGTCAGCCTCTCCTTCAAAATAGTAATTGTTATCTTTCGTATATATCTGGTAAGGGACATAAATATAATCCTGTTTATTTTGAGAATAAGCTACAAATGCCGCTATCAAGCTGTGTTTAGTAATGCTGTCATTTGAACATTTGAAAGGAGTTAAAGCGCCTAACCCAAAAAGGAAACGGGTTTCGGGAGCGTAAGATATTACAGGTACCAGCCTTATTTCCGACTTTTTCTTTTTGTGCGTGGCAGTATCATTTACCGAAGCAAAACACATTGCGTAGGACAAAAGAAGGACAGCGGTAATGGTAGTTTTTTTCAAATGCAGCATTAGTTTGGGTACAAATATACAATCTTAGAAAGATTATTTATTTCCGGTCAATGACTATTCTGTTTATACATATCTTTTAGAATATTTTTGTGGTATGGATAATAAAATCAGGCTGCTGAACAGTAAATATATTTTTACTGCACAGCAAAAAATAAATACTAATTTTTGCTTTATTTTACTGTTTTCCTCTGTTATTAACAGGAAGGAGGAATTACAAATATCTGTTATTCAGTATTTTATCAAATTCCATTGGGAGCCGCTTTCGGTTTTATTACTGTTATTTTCGCTGTTACCACACTGTTATTTGCTGTTATTTCGTAAGAATGAAATTATAACTAAAAAAATAAATTAAACATATATTAATTAAACTAAATATTCTATTTTTACACAATAGTATTACACATGAATTTTCTTTTACGAAACTTTTTTAAAATAATACCAAGCGATTTCTTTGCGCGCAAATATCCTATTTCGGCTAAAGGAATTTTACCTGTCAATGGTAAAATAGTTTTAGTGAAAAATGAAAGAAACGAATGGGAATTGCCGGGAGGAAAAATCAACCGCGGCGAAACACTTGAACAATGTGCATTACGGGAGATAAAAGAAGAACTGAATATGGAAGCCTCCATTGATCGCCTGTTTGATGCATGGATGTATAAAGTAGCGGGGAAAGTAAATGTACTTTGCATTATATACCTCTGCAAGCCTTTAACAATAGACGAGCGACAAATAAAGCTAAGCTTCGAACATGATGAATATGGTTTATTTACGTTGGAAGAAATACAAACACTAAATATGCCGGGTAACTATAAAGCTACCTTGAATAAATTATCGCAAAAGACATAGCATCGGTAAAAATTGCAACTCTTACCGCACTTATTTACCCTAAGTACCGGCTAATTAATTCCCTCTTACTTTTTCTTTGTGCCTTTTTACTTGCATGGAGAGGGCTTCTGCGCTTTCGGTTACAGCTTCTTCAAAGGTTTTGCATTGCCGCTTGGCAAATAAATCGCCGGTGCGTGTCTGTATTTTTATTTCGGCTATTTTATTCTGGGTATCGTGCGATTTCTCCAAGCGGAGAAATACTTCACCACCCATGATACCATCGTAATAGTGTCCGAGTTTGTCAATCTTTTTTTGAATAAACTGAAGCAGGGCTTTATCTGCATCAAAATGAATGGACTGAATTTTAATTTGCATGGCTTCTTATCTTTAAAATTATAATTCTTGTTATTTCCTTCTTATCCGCGCGGATGCGCTTGTTTATATACTTTTTTCAGCTTCTCGAGTGAGTTGTGCGTGTACACTTGTGTAGCAGCAAGACTGGCATGGCCTAAAAGCTCTTTAACGGAATTGATATCCGCTCCATTGTCAAGCAGATGGGTGGCAAATGTGTGCCTTAATACATGAGGACTTTTCTTATTCAGCGTTGTCACCATACCCAGATATTTATGGACTATCAAATATACTTGTTTTTCGTATAGTTCCTCTCCTTTTTCGTTCACAAAGAAATATTCACCCTTTAAGCCCAGTTTATTGCGTTCAGAACGATAAACTGAAACATATTCCTTCAATATGCCCGGGATAGGTATAATGCGTTCCTTGGCTCTTTTGCCAAATACCTTGATAGTTAAGTTATACATATTCACATTGGTATCTTTCATGGTAATAAGTTCGGCACGCCTGATGCCGGTGGCATAAAACATTTCCATAATGAGCCTGTCACGCACACCCTCAAATGTGTTGGGGAATTCTATATCATGAAATAGTGAACCCATATCTTTTTGTGTGACAAAAACCGGCAGGCGCGATGGCATTTTAGGTGAAGTTATTTTCACCATAGGGTCGAAGGTAATAATGCCTTCTCTCAGCAGGAAATGATAAAAAGTACGTAAGGCCGATACTTTGCGGGTAACAGTGCGGGCGGATAGTTTCTCCTGCATCATTTCGGCCATCCATGATCGAATCATGGTAGCGGTAGCTTCTTCCGGCTTTTCTATCTCATACATCCTTTTCAGAAAAGCCGCAAACTGCTCCAAGTCATTCTCATAAGAGAGGATCGTATGTTTTGAAAAATTGCGTTGAAAGCGGAGATAGTTGAGAAATTTTTCTAACATGCCGAGGGTGTCTTTACTTTTCTTAACGAAAAAAACGGTGAAAAAGTTTTAAAATAACTAATTTACTTTTGGTATGTAATTGTTTCATCTCTAATTATGCCATCCTCATAATATTCTTTTACAATCGCGTTTTCATCCAGTTCACCATCTTCATAAGGAATTTCCTTCCATATTTTTCCGCTTTTGTAATACACTTTTTCCAATCCGTTTTTTACACCGTCTTTATAGGGGGTTTCTGCTCTCAGTTCACCGGTTTTAAAATATCCTCTCACTATGCCGTATGGTTTGCCCGAGACGTAAAAAGTTAATTTATAAAAAGGGGCATTTGTATCGGTTGTAACCTCACTATCATTTTTCACATATTCTACCCATTTGCCTTCCTTTACATCATCCATTAATTGATTTTTAGCCTCGGCTTTACGGGCAAAGCCTTGTCCGAGTAATTCATTCGAGGTAGTCGATTGCCCAAAGGCGCTGTATGCAAGCGAAACATACATGGCGGTAATCAATATAGGTTTCATATGATTAGTTAATTAGGTTTCCGTCTTCATCATAGTATTTTATAGCACCATTTATTTCACCACCTTCATAAGGAGTTTCGCTCCTTACTTTCCCATTTTCGTAATATTCTTTTTCGATGCCATTTTTTTCATCACCAATATACGGAATT